>Ga0214921_10001933_pt1 | contig 34639 bp, 40 predicted proteins | sample LL1505_MetaG_FD_177992 | JGI IMG/M metagenome (GOLD analysis project Ga0214921, IMG submission 177992) | Freshwater microbial communities from Lake Lanier, Atlanta, Georgia, United States - LL-1505 | ecosystem: Environmental > Aquatic > Freshwater > Lake | place: USA: Georgia | collected... | reverse complement strand
ATTTAACTATGCCATATCGTTATTTAGAGGTGGTAGGAAGAAAATATGTAACAACTTATAAATGCAAAAATCTTTATGTTGATATGGAAGAACAACTAAAAGCTGCAGAAGAAAAGAAAAAGCAAAAACAAGAACCCGTGCAAGATGTAGTATTAGAGTCAAAAAACCCCGAAAAGCAAACCAATACTGCAAATACAAAAAAGGATGTATTTGCAAAATTCAAGACTTACAACAATAGTGTTACAAAAGAAGTAGTTGCGGCTCCAGCAAAAAATGCAGGAAATAAAGATGTTACAAAAAAGGAAAATGAAAATGCATTATTAAAAGATAATGCAAATAAATATAGATATGAGGGAAAACTAGCAAATTATAATTTTTTGCAACCTGTAGATAAAAAACAACTCGATAAAAGATTGGCAATGTCTTGGGCTGATTTTAAAGCTAATATGAATATTACCAAATTATCTTAAATAATTTTACCACAAAATGTTTCGGCTTAAATTATTTGCAGAATATTTATTATTTTTCCAATCTCCAGACATAAATTTAGTTCGATTTAAATAATTTTGACGACGAGTTTTGTTTTTATGTTTTGTAAAATCTTCATATCCCATTTGTCCAAAGTTAACCCATTTATTATTTTTTTTATCAAAAATAGAATACTTTTTTTGGGAATTTCTAGCTGGATAAATTTTTGCAGTTCTTCCTAAATATTTATATGCTTGAGCTTGTGCTATCCGTGGGTTAGAGTACAAATAAATTTTTTTTGAAAAATTTATTTTTGTTGGTTTATCTTTTTGGTTCATTTAAAATAGGCGCATATTTTAAATAAATTTATTCTAATTGTTTATCAATTACAATATGAGGTGCAACATTTGTTATGATTTTATTTATTTCGTCATCATCACCTCCATTTGCTTCTATAATAAGTTTCAGATACTTGTCATTTTTTTTACTAGATGAATCATTATAATCTTTATTTTCCTTTGTCCATTCATTGATTTGTTTTGCGTTTCTGCGTGAGATATATTTCACCATATTTTTAACCCTTATTTTTTCAGCATTTTCCTTTTCCCACGCATTATTATCTTTTACATAAAGTGTTTCTCTCTTGGAATCGCTACAATGAATTGGACGTTTATGCACATCCAACTCATTTAGGCCTTTAACAATAATATTAGTGATTCCTTTTACGTATCCAAGTTCTGCTGTTTTTTCAAGATCCTGTAGTGTAAGTTTGAGAGAATCCACAAAATCCATAATATTCATAGCATCTTTGCATTTTTCATTCAAAAACATGTTTATATTGAATCGATTATTTGTTGTTTTATTATTTGAATTTGTATTGTTTGTAATATTTCCAAAACCCTTTTCTTTTACTAATTCAAGAATTTGTTTTTGAAATTCTTGGTTTTGTTTAATTAGTTCAAGAATCAATGTGTTATTTGAATAATCTGTTATTTGTTTAACATCTTCCAGAGGTTTGCATTTTTTTTTATGTCGCCATAAACCCGATAAATCTTTATAATTTTTATTACACATTTCACATTCATATATTTTTTCGCTATTTTTTTCTACAAATTCATTGCCATTAATTGATTTTAAATGTTTACGTGTTAAAATATGTTTATCGTAATTGAATTTCTTATCTGTTTTGTAGTTGCATAAATTGCAAATAAATATGTTGCTACTTTTTGCTACATTTTCATTGCCGATCATTGCTATAAACTATCAATAGAAAAAGTAGCTAAATCCTTTTCCGCAAAAATTCTATTTTTCTAAAAAAAAATTTCAATCACATTTTTTTAAAAGAAAAACTTGGATTTACAGCATTATGCTCACATTCAACTTTTTCATAATTTTCGATTTTAAAAAAAGTGAAAAGTATTTTGGAAAGTCAAAAATGGACATTTTAAAATGTCCAAAATCGACTTTCCCAAAAAAGTCTTGGAAATTCCATTTTTTTTCTTTAAGTTACTTTGAAATATTAATATTTTTGGAGTGGAGTTTTTTATTGAAAAAATAAAAACTCTATTTAATATAAGATAGATGTATTCAACTAGAAAACGCAAGTATACTTTTAAAAGAAAACATAGTAGAAAACTTCGAGGAGGTCAAGCAGAAAAACAAGAACGTTTGGCCGAAGAAATTCAAAGTGAACACCCAGGAATAGTTGGTCCTGCTGTAAATTTAGTAAGTAGCACAGCAAACAATGTGGCATCCGCTGCTATTTCAGGAGCAAGCGATTTACTAGGAGTAAATCTTGCAAGCAAAGATTCAGTAAATAATGCATTAGAAAAGGAAATCAAGGTTCTCTCGGACCCAGAAACAAAAGAACATATCCAAGAAGTCATTGGAGAAGGAGCTCAAGTATTAGCTACTGGTTTAGAAGCAGCTCAACCAGCTATTAACCAATTGGTTGAAACAACAACAGAAGCAGTTGAAAAATCAGCAGAGAAAATAGGAAATGCAGGAGTGAATATAGCTTTAAATACTTTGGAAGAAGTACCAATGTTAGGTGTTTTAGTTGGAACCATTCGATCATTTGATAAAGCAATTGCTGCTGGTCAATCAGTTGTTAATGCTGGTTCAGAAATAATAACTGCTGAGAGCGATGCTGTAAATCAAATTACACAAAATATTGCAGAAGCAACAAAAAAATTTGTTCCTGAATTACCAAATGCAGACAATTTAAAAGAAAAAATGCTTTCGAAAATTCCCGAAGTTCCCGAATTACCAAATACAGACAATTTAAAAGAAAAAATGCTTTCAAAAATTCCCGAAGTTCCAAAAATTCCAGATGTAAAAGGAGACTTGGAGAAAAAAATGAAAAATAAAGTAAATGAAAAAACAAAAATATTAAACAACGTTGGAGGTTCAATTGCAGAATTCCATGATTCTACATTAAATCCTAATAAACTTTTATCTCAATATGGAGGCAAAACAAGAAAGCGCCAAAGACATAATTTTAAAAGAAATATATCAAAAAGACGTTAATGTTAATCCTTTTTATTTTGCAACCATTCATTATATCCATTACTTTTTAATATATTGAATGATGATCCCAAATGATGATATGCAATCAAATAAGCCGTTTTTTGCATATTATCCATTGAAATAAAATATTCATAAATATTTTTTTGAACGTCTGGTGTTTGTTTATGAATATTATCGGGAATAGGTAGATTTAAATCGGAAAAGTCCATTTATTTTTGATAATATATTACTTGTATTATTATTAAATCAATTTTTCTTTTTATTTCAAAAATAAAAAAATTGATTTTAGATATTGCGATAATAAGTAATATAAATACATTAGTAGCAAGGCATGACCGACAATGAAAGACGAGTTATTAATTCTAGTATCAATTATGATAATAATAAATTTGATAATACTAATGGAGGAGTTCTTTCAGAACATAGAAGATTGGATTCAAGTTCTGATTCCAAAAACAAAGATGTGTTACAAACATCTAATGATAGTGGCAAACTAATATTTCGTTATAAATTTAATGATATGTTTGCAGAACAATTATACGAATTTTCAAAAATTCATCAATATGATGATCGTGCAACTTTCAAGGAAGCTTGGACAGAATGGACGGAAGAAAACAATGAATTAATTGATAGTGAAGTAAAACGACTTACGGAATTGGGATATGAAGGAAATATATTAGAAAAAATGTTCAAGAGTAGCCGTTACTATTTCAGAAAAAAAAGCACTGAAAAAAAAGCACCAGCACAAAGGCGTCCATATATTGGCATGACTCAAGAATTATTGGATAGCATGGATGATTACATTTCAAGAACATTGACAATCAAACCATCACTAAGTTTTATTGAATTTTGCAGAACAAATATAGAAATACTTCAAGAGGAAGTAAAGCGTCTATGTAGCAAGGGTATTAAAGAACCTCTAGAAATTAAAGATAAAATAAAAAAAACTTATAAAAATCGTTATTTTACAATAATTAATGCAACTAGTTAAAAATGTATTAAAAATCTGCCTTTATTTAAAATAAAGTATAAATGAAAATTATTAAAAATTATGAAGAATGTGTGAATGAAATAAAAATATCTGAAAAAATAAAACAAATCCCCTATTTTTTTTTATATTTCTCTCCGATAAAAAATAGTAAAATATTAAATGTATCGGAAATTGATGAAAATATATTAGAACTTTCTGAAATTGCAGAGAGAAAATTTTATGTTCTTCTTTTGATGGAAGACTTGTATTATTCTAATTTCTCTCATTTTTTTGATAATTTAATAAATTCGAGAGAAAAAGTATTAGAATTATTTGATTCGTACACTTATTTGTTAAAGGCTATTCATGTATTAAATACAAATAAAATTGTTTATTTTGATATAATTGATGAAAAAATAGGGTATAATAAGAAAAAACAGCCATTATTAAAAAACTTTTCTGAAAGTTTCTGTATAAATGATGATTTTTCTGTTTTTGAAAAGATGTTTACCAAATATAACCCAGAAATATACTCCTTGCCATTAGAAACTCATATAATTACCTTTTTGAAAGATGAGTCTAGAGAGAAAAAAAGTATTTCACAAGCAAATATAGAAGAAATATGCAAGGATTTTATTGTTAAAAATCAAGCATTGCGAGGATTCTCTCCAGAATTTATAAAAACATTTTATAAATCATTAGTTTTACAGGGTTTATCCTTTTCTATAATTAATCAATCGAGAGAAAAAATAATAGAAAAAATGATAAAGTATTCAATTACTTGGGATAATTATAGTTTAAGTGCATTATTTTTACCAATTATTACAAAAATACGAGAGAATTTGGATAAACCAAATACTTTTTTTGATGGTTTCTCTCAACTGCTTCTTTTGAACATGGATCCAAATCCAGAAAAAAGGTTGACACCACTAAAAACAATAGAAAAATTCCAGGATCTTTTTGATAACTCTATAGATTGGAATCCAGACTTAATCCGCTTTTAGAAAAAGTGGAACGTATTATTTGATATATTTTAAACTCTACTTTTAAAAAGTAGAATGGAAGAAAAAGAGACTGCGAACAAACGCTATTATTGTTATTTTTTAGGTCAAATAAATGCTCCTTTTGGCCAAGGTCAGACATATAATGGGTATACAGTAAACTTGAACAGACGTCTAAGACAGCACAATGGAGAAATAAAAGGTGGTGCGTATGCAACAAGAGGAAAAGGCCCCTGGGAGTTCATAGCAGTTTTTACTTCAACATCGTGGACATCAATTCGAGCAATGCAAGTAGAATGGCTCTGTAGATATCCTACCCGAAAGAAACCAAGACCAACAATTTATGCTGGGGCAAAAGGTAGAATATCTAGTTTAATAGAAGTTTGCAATCGAATAGAAGAACCTGTAAACTTGTATGTGATAGAAAAGTATTTTAATGATGTAGTTTCATTAAATTTGCCAGAACGTGTAACTTTATGCAAAACTCTAGATAATTTTTAAAATATATGAATTATAAAATATATATATTTTAATTTAAGGTGCGTTAGGATCTTCAGGGAAGTTAGCAGGCATCAAAGGGTAATTTGTGTGGCATCCTCCTTTGCGTCCACGTCCGCGTTTTCCGCCGCGCATTTTTTGTGTTTTGCACATTTGTTTGCATTTTTTCATGCAGGATTTTCTAGCAGCTTTGCGAGAACGGCGAGATTTCATTGGTTTCATTCCTACACTTCCCATTCCAGGCTTGCCCATCTCTCCTTTTCGGGCACTTGCGTCACTTAACGCATCCTTAAATTTGTAATTAGGATTCTTTTGTTTACCTTCGCGATAAACTTTTTGGACAAATTTGTTCCACTCACTCAACATTATATATATTTAATAAGATAAAAATTATTTAATACAAGTTATGAAAAGGACTAATTCCCACTGGAGAAGTACTAGTTAACAAATTCTTAGGATACATATTAAGGTTTTGTCCTCCTCTGTATTTTTTTGTTTTTCTATTTTTTTTTGATAACACTTTTTTAAAATTTTTGGTTTTTTTTGTACCCTTTTTATGATTTTTTCGACGTGGCATATATAATATATTTTTAAAATAAAAAGTTTTAAAATTGAAATTAAAATACACTTTTATAAAAAGTGTAACAAAAGAACCAAAATCAAGATGAATCAAAATCAAATTATATTTACGCGTTATTTATATGTAAAGGATGAAGTAGAAATAGCCCTATTAGTTTCTCTCTTAAATAAGAATGAAGATGCTATATTTTGGGCATTTGAGTTGTATTTTTCAGGATTTGAAACAGAATTATTAGATTTATTTTGGAAATTTTATTATGAATTTTATGCAGGTATAAATCCTACTTTTGAGGCTTATTTAACAAAAAAAAACAATATATTTCTCTCAAGTTCAAATGATGAAAAGCAAAAAATAGTGGCAACAATAACAAATAATTTGTTAATACGTAAATATACGTTGGATGTTTTTATGTTGCGTCAAGTTTGTTTAAATTTTGAAATAGAGATTGAAGAATCCTTTGAAGTTTGGTTAGAAAAGAGAGATTACGAACAAATAGCAAGTTTTGTTTTGGATGTTGCGAGAGAAGATGAATTGCAAAGTATTTTAATAACGGCAATTGATTATTTTACATCAAAAAAAGTAGCATTAAAAGGTCAAAAAATACTAAAAGACTTTAAAAAATTATTGTATAAAAATAAAAGAATTGTATTGCTTTCGCGAATAATGCATTATTATTATTTGATGAATAATTTTAACATGGGAAAAAGCATGTACATAAGTGTAGATATGGAAGATACACTTGTATACGAAACAATTTGTAATGGTGAAGTAACAACCTTCAGACCATATAAGATACTTCCAATGGCGTGCATTTGTGGCACAAATGACCTAAAATATTTGGGGGTCTTTAAGTTAAAAAGAGAAATATATAAGGAATTGGGTATAAAGAACGAATATGATTATCATTGGGAATATTATGCATATTCGTGTCCAGTTTGGAAAAAACGAATGGAAGAATTTCAAGGATTTTTAAATCACGAAACGAAAAGATTAGAATTTCCAGATGACGATTTATTGGAAGAATTTTATGATCAATATGCATATGAACCAGATGAACAAAAAATGTCCACAAAAGAGAAAAATGTTCCGACTATAACATTTGAAAAAACATGTAAGGACTTTTACGAATTGCATAAGAATGCGAGTTTGTATGTTGTTGATGAAAATTATTTAAAAGAGATTATTAATTTTGAATTTTAAAATATTAATTAATATGTTGATTCTACTATACTATGTGCCTTTGCATTATTACTATTAACAGGATTATCATACTGAACTTTAAATTCAATTGTAAATGAAAATTGAGAACCAAAAAGAGGAATAGGGATACCAAATGGGCCATAAAATTGCACGTCTATTTTCGAAATATTTACAGGACCATAGTAATTACGTGTTTTATAAATAAAATTTGCACCACTATCTAAAAAAGATGTAAATGGTGCACTTGTTACGGGAACAATAGCCATTATATCATCTTCTAAATAAAAATTTGGAAAAACTCCTATAACACCATCTGTTCTATTTAATTGATAATCATTTAATGAAAAAAAAATATAATCAACAATTTGATTGTCATATACACTTTCTGATGTGTAACTTGAACTTGGGTTTCCAGACGCATTGGTTGCATATATAATTTTTCTAAAACCACAACCATATCCTAATGTTTGAAAACGAAGAACATTATTTTCAAACAATAATTCAGGAGCAACAGTAGCAGAGGTAGTTCTTGGACAAACTCTATTTACATTTGTAGCCCATGTTGGTTTGTCTAATATTAAAGTAAATGGTATTCCTAATAAGTTAGTTATTGTTGTTTGATATGTATAAGGGTTTATCGTAACAGAGTATCTATTTGGAGGTACTTGTGGAGAAGGAAATGGATAGGGTGGTGTATAACCACTATTTGGCGTTGGCGTTGGAAGCGCGTAACTACCATCAAAAGCCATATTAATTTGATATTCCAAAATAGATGGAAATTGAGTTATATCATAATTTCCTCCTGGAATTATAATTGTTCTAGCTAAATTTGTAGTTTGCTCAAAAATTTCTAAAATATTATTTCCTCTAAGGCTTGAAAATGTGTATTGAACATTTGGGTATTGTAAAGCTGCAAGTTTTAATTGTACAACATTTTTCATTGGTTTTGGTAAAGTAAAAGTATATGCAGTGTCTTCTGATAGTGTTAAAGCATTATCACAAAGACCTGAATTAAAAACCAACATATATGTTTTGTATTGTACATCTACTGGATTCACATATTCACCAGAAATATTTTGAATATTTAATGGAAAATGAGGACTCCCAGCAGATATGTTTGATAATCTTGAAAAATTAGTATTTATATTTGGGTTGTATAAATTTTTTATAATTTTCATGTCAAAATTTGTTTCTTCATGATTTTCATTATAATCAATATGCATTTTTTTTTTTGCTTTCTCTAAAAACCTATATATATTTTTTTTTGTTTCTTGGTCATAATTACCATCTTCTGTAAAAAGAAGTTTTTCAGATATGATATTCATTTTTTCATCCATTTTACTTCTAGAATCATCATCATTTATTTTAAAAAATTTTTTTAATTCATTTGTACTATAATTATTGACATCCAAATCAAAATCGCTCATATTACTTAAAGATAAAATATATTTTTACTTTTCACTTAAAAATATATTTTTATTAAATGGCACTTTCATCAAAACCAACACCCAAACCTTTAATTGCATTCTTTCCAGTAATCGCAGGATTTTCATATGCTATTTTTAATTCCAATGCAAATGAGAATGGCGTTCCATTTAATTGTGATATAAAACCATTAGGATCAAAAAATGTCACAGAGATTTTTTGAAGATTTACGGGGCCACTATAATTTCTTGTTTTAAAAATGAAATTTGCACCACTATCTAGTGTAGATGTAAATGCAGGAGAAGTAATTGGAATTAATGCAAGTATATTTTTATCAAATACACTATTAGAAAACATCCCTGTAACATTATCAATTCTATTTGAAATGTAATCTTCTAATGAAAAATATACGTAGTTTATTATATTGCTATTATAAATAGATAAACTTGTATAAGAATTGGATCCTTGATTTATAATTTCACGAAAACCCATTTGATATCCTAAACTACGATATTGAAGATTGTTATATTCATACCCTTGTGTAAGAGTTGGAAAATTTGGATCAAGTGGATTATCTTGGAGTCCTGCAACACAAACTGTAGAAGCATTCGTTGACCATGTAGGTTTGTCAAACACCATTGTAAAATTTGATGGAAAATCATTATTACCATTTAACGATTTGCTATAAGACAAAGATAAAGGATATTGTGTAGTATCAGGATTTAAATTATTTGATATTGTTGTTTTATAAGAATTTGGATCAATACTAACATGATAACGAGGAAGTGTAAAAATAGATGTAGTTGCACTATCAGTGCCTGATGTTGGATAGCCTAATGCAGAATTAATTTGAAATTGTAGCACACTTGCAAAATCATTTTCATATTTATTTGCTCCAGAAATTATTAGTGTTGATACTGAAGGAAATGCTGAATATGTTCCAGGGGGTAATCTTATTGTAGCACTTTCTCCATCTATATTTTCTGTTATTGGATTTGAGTTGGAATCTATTGTGTTTGTATAATTTTCTTGAATATACATTAAATTATTTCCCTTATAATCAGAAAATGCTAATTCTACGTTTGGATATTGAACTGCCGCTAAATTTATTCCTGTTACATTTTTTATGTGTTCTGGAAATGTAAAAGTATATGTATTACTATTTCCATTTGCCAAACCTTTATCACTATAAATAGAATTAAAAACAACTAACTTGGTTATACTATTAAATTCAGCTGGATTTACAAACTTTTCTGGAATAGAATTTATAGCTTGAACATAATGAGGCGCTCCAGAAACCATTTGAGTTAAATTTTGACCTGTATTTCTAGAAATTATAATATGTTTTGCTTTATTTATAAAAGATAAAATGTCTTTTTTTGTTTCATTACCATATTTTGTGTTATCTGAAAATAATAACTTGTTTGTTGTGTCATCGATTTTTTTGGTAATATCTTCAATTTTATCATTATCTGTTAAATTGAAAAATTTTTTAAAATCATTTATACTATAATTATCAATATCTAAGTCTAAATTTGATTCATTTGCCATATTTTATTTATATTATAAACAAATATATTTTATATGTTTAACTTTTTATATATTATTTTCATAGTAAAAAAAATTGATTTCATTTAAAGATAAAATGCTACTAATAACTATATTTGCAAACATGGTCAAGAACTTAAAAGGTGGTAGTGGACATAAAAGTCAAGCTCGTAAATATGCAGCTACTGGTGCTTCAAAACAAAGTAATAAGTTGCGCATTGTAGAAGAAGAAGGTGAAATTTATGCTCAAGTTACAAAAGTTTTTGGAAATGGCATGTGTGATGTATTATGTATGGACGAAGTAACACGTCTTTGCATTATTCGCGGAAAATTTCGTGGAAGAGGAAAACGTGATAATACAATTCGGCCTGGATCTTGGATTCTTGCTGGAAAAAGAGAATGGGAGTCAGAGAAAAAAGATGAAAAACAAAAGTGTGATTTATTGGAAGTTTATTCAGACTTTGATATTGAAAGACTAAAAAAGAGTGTGCATGAAAATTGGAAAATATTTGCAACTTTGGATGTTGCAAAGTCGTCGACTGCCGTTGATTTAGAAGAAACGTTTGAATTTTCCAACTCTAACGCGGATGAGTATAATCGCGTTATGCAAACTTTGGAACAGGCTCCAAATAGTAGAATTACTCTTGATACAGAAGCTGAAGTTGATGATGAGGTTTGGATTGATGAAATCTAATCAACTTGATTCTCATCATCTTCATCATTATCGTCTTCTTCATTTAATATCAAATTTTCCATTTGAAAAAAATTAAAATATGACTCCCCAGAAAATCTTCTTCTAGGTTCATTCATTAAATGATTTGGTAAGATAAAAAAACTATTATAATAATTTAATTGATTGCGATATGGTTGTGGCATATGTATATAAGTTTCAGTTTCAGATGCAGTTTCAGGTGCAATTTCAGTTCTTATTTCAACGCATTCAAATTTATACCTACAAACAGGGCATTCGCCTTTTTCTTTTGTGAGCCAATTCATTATAGCTTCTTCTGTAAAACAATGATTGCATGGCAATTGTATTACTTCATCATCGTCATTAAATTCTTCTTGTGTTATTGAACATTTTGTATTTTCATCTTTGCATCGAATATCTTTGAATTTTACCGGAACCAATTTATTTTTTTCATCTTCAGAAATAACAAATTTTATAGGATTTGTGTCATTAAAACTTTGATTCAAGGTATTTTGAATTTCAGGTGGTTCATTCAATGGATTTTCAGCATCTAATATGACATTGGCCAACATATTAATAAAAAGTTCTTGTTCATAATTTGGATGAATATAGTTAAAACTAGAATCAAAATTAGAATCAAGATCATTTAATATAGGGGTTATGATATTATTATTTCGAGACATTTATATGTTATATATTATTTTTTATTTTTAAGTATATTTTTTATTTAATGGAAGCCATTGTATATCTTTGAATAATGGGGGAGGTGGTGGTTTACCGCTATTTGTAACAAAATATACTGAAATTGCCATAGCAATAAGTTTCCAATAATCGTTATCGCCACCGCCATCACCACCACCACCACCACCACCACCACCACTCCCATAGTAACTTGGAGAATAACAAATGTTTCTTTTTAAAATTTTATTATAGTCCATTTTTTTATTTTTATTCATTAATTGTTGATAAAGTTTTTTATTTTTATGAAAGTTGCTAATTGTTTTAATAGCATTATACTTTGGAACGACTCGATTAGGGTTAAACATCCTGAATACTTATTTAATGTTATACTTGAATAATTATAAAGTATTAAATCAATTTTTTTGTTTACACAAATGTAAACAAAAAACCAAAACGGGGAAAGAAAAGCTAGTTGTAAAATGTTGATTTGCGATCTCCTGTAAATATATATAAAATGGAGTATTTTTTGCCTGACGCAATTTGTAATAACAAAACAAAGGATTGCTGTTAGGAGATAATAGTACTATTAACAACTCTTTAAATACTTATAGTAGATGTATTAAGAAAAAAATTGATTTTAAAAAATGTTATGATAAATAAAATAACTTACACAGGTATATCATTAAAAATGGCGCAATCAACAAATAGATTCAAACAACAAAATTACTCAAACCAATCAAATAGTTATAGAAATTTTAATTACGAATCAAGAAATCAAAATGAAAGATATAACAGGTCGGAAAGCCGTTTTAGGCAGAAGTCGGATCCTCCTCCAAAGCCAGATTTCAAGATTACGGAGAATGAATTTCCAGATTTGATGCCCACTTTAGAAAAAACTCCTGAACAAAGTCAAAAAGTTGCAACAATGGATTTTAAAGCAATAACACTACTGGAAAAACCTGTAATAAAAACAACAGATAATGTAGTTAAACCAGGTTGGGTTAGGATATCATTTGAGAATGGAAAAAATTACGGAAAATTGAAGTGGGAATATGGAGATCAAGCAACAAATTGGGAGCAATATGAAGAAGAACAATATGCATTGGAAGCAAATAGAGTGATGAATGAAATTATTCAAAGACATGAAAATTATAGAATAAATTACAATAATTTGTTTGGTGAAGATGCATATGAAAAACTTTATGGATATCCTACATTAGAATATGATGAAACTGAAACAGAATCTGATTACTATTCATCGGATGATGATCAATAAGTTATATTATATATTGTATTTTGTAAATAATATATAATCATGGATACAACAGAAGAAATTAAAGAGTTAGATGAAAGTTGGATTAAAGAGTTTGAAGAAAATGATAAAAACTACGAGATTTTTTATACGGATGATATTTATTATGTAAAATTGCATTGTATCTATATTGACAAGTTGAGTAATATAGAAAATATAAAAGAGGAAAAAATTTTTCTGAACAACCCAAATTTTTTGTCGAGAGAAGAAATGCTAGGAATTTTAAAAAAACATTCTTTCCAAAATGATATTAAATATTCGGTCATGTCTATTTTAAAATATAATATTGATATGGAACCAAGTGACATCAAACATTTTTTAAAAAGAAAGGAAAATATTTCTGAAGATTATTTTTTTTTAACACCAATAAAAAATATAGATTCCATTACTTTCAAAAAAACAATATCTATGTTTCACGATTTGAATAATATTTTTATTATTTTTTACGAAAAAGATAAGACGCACATGATAACACGAGAACATATGACAAAAAAAATCTATCTTTCGAATAGTCACAAAAAAACAATTAAGAAAACAACTTAAAGAACTGCCCCCCCCGATGCCACCCCATTTAAAATATAATTGAAATGACTTAAAGAAATTTATATATGTTAAGCTAACCATGTCAGCACTCGTAAACGCACTCGACAAGCACACTCCTATTCAGATCGGAGAAAATGGTCATCAAGAATATGGATGGTCCAATGATGTCAGGGAAAAAATTGTACAACTCAGTTTTCAATTAACTCGCACACCAGATGTGAGCGGCGTTGAGGCGCAATTACGTTCCATTTTGACAACTCTTACTAGACCAAGTACTATTGTTGCCGAGGCGGTATGCAAAGAATTGCTAATAACACTTTATAAAATGATTGGTCATACGCGTGACATTATTGATGGTAAGGGTGAATGCACTCTTACCTATATGATGATTTATACGTGGTATGACTTTTATCCGAAACTTGCAATGTATGCTCTTCTTGCCTGCGTTTTGTCTGAAGATGATAAGAAGGAGCATCCTTATGGTTCATGGAAGGATATCAAGTATTTCTGCAACTTCTGCAGGACACGCGGATGGTCCGTTGATCACCCGATGATTGTTTATGCAGTTGAACTTATTAATACTCAATTGAACGTCGACAAGGTCGCTTATCAGGATCAACAATTTGGCAGTATTAGTTTGCTATGCAAGTGGATTGCTCGCGAAACTTCTGGAAAGTTTGGTTGGTTGTACACTTCGCTAGCCAGTTTGCATTTCAAGCATTATTTGGAAACTGCCAAGAATCCAGATTCAATGAGAAAGGCTGTCAATAAGGCCAAGATGGATTATCGCAAGCTTGTTGCTTCCATCAATCGCGCAATCGATACAATTCAGATCAAGCAATGCTCTGGTGATTGGGCGTCAATTAACTTTGATAGAACCACCTCTGTTACTTTTGCCAAGCAGAAGAAGGCGTTTTTGAACGTGAAGAAGGATGGAAGCCAGCGCAGTGAGCTTGCTGATCGCGTTCAGTGCGCAACAAACTTCAAGGAACATATTGCCAAGGCTGTTAGAGGTGAGAAGGAGGTCAAGGGAAAGCGCGTTGGCCTCAACACTTTTACCGAGCAGGCACTTGGACTTTTGTATCAATCAAAAAATGATAACACGCAAATGGAGATTGACCTTCTCAACTCACAATGGCGCGATAATTCCTTGCAAAATGGCGCTCTAGAAAATTTTGTTGCCATGGTTGACACTTCTGGTTCAATGAATGGCGATCCTCTTCATGCGGCAATTGCTCTTGGCTATCGTGTTGCTGAAAAATCTACAATTGGCAAGCGAGTCATGACATTCAGTGCAAGTCCGACGTGGGTCAACTTGGATGGATGTAATGACTTTGTAAGTGCGGTTGATGAAATTCGCAAGGCAAATTGGGGTATGAATACAAGTTTTCACGCTGCATTGGATCTTATTTTGGATGCTTGCGTTCAACAGAAGCTTCAGCCAGAAGTCGTAGCAAAGATGGTCCTTGCAATCTTTTCAGACATGCAGATTGATGAAGCGCGCGGGGGACATATTGGATCACTTTATGAAGTAATGGAGCAGAAGTATGCTGATGCAGGAATCCGAGCAGTTGGAAAGCCTTACACACCTCCTCACATTCTGTTCTGGAATCTCAGATCGACAAATGGATTTCCAACAATGACGACCCAGAAGAATGTGTCAATGATGTCTGGCTTCAATCCAGCACTCTTGAATCTCTTTTGCGAAAAGGGTATGGATGCCTTCTTGTCCTGCACGCCCTGGTCGATCTTAATTGAGAGTTTGAACAATCCTCGTTATTTGAGACTAGAGCATCAAGCAGTACAAATTATTTAAGCTTTCTTCATAATAAGAGTGTGTTTCATCGGATAAAAAATAGCAGCCCAACTTCTTTCAGTAAAATGTCCAGCCTCTGGATTAGAATGTCTAGCCAATCCATATAAAAATTTCATAAACCAAATTTTTTTATATTGCATAATATCTCTTTTATCTACAGATAAAATTCCATAGTATGCATATGATTTAACAAGTCTGTCACCAAAATGATGATCATACCAAGAACCATAAGGTCTAATTAATGCTGGCAAACATTTAACTTCTGGGTTGATTGCACGATTATAAGGATTTCTGCAAACATAACTATCCATTGTAAACCCTTCAAATTCATTTCTAATATTTTCACTATGTTGTGCAAAAAAAGCCGCTATTTTTGTTTTTAAAATATAGTTCATCATTCTATATGCTATTGGTTTTTTGTGTGCCATATTTATAGATCCTGGTAAAAATATTGTTATTTTTGCTAAACCTTGCGTGTCATAATTTCTAACAATGTGATGCAAATAGGTATGGTCACATCTTCCAACATTTGGTAAATTAATTATTTTGTTAACATGTGTTTTCACAAAATGATCATTAATACCTTTATTGTATACTGTATAGTTAAATTGATTAAAAGGATATTCTGTTGTCCAATTTAAAGATTCATTATATCTTGCTACAACAACTTCTATTAGTGTTTCATTTGGAATAGGGTTAGGGTTAGGTTCTATAACATTTTCTTCTTCATTTTTATTTAAAATACTTTCTTCTTCATTTGCATTAAAAATATTTTCTTCTTCATTTGTATTTAAAATAATTTCTTTTTCTTCTTCAATTGATTTTTCATAAATTGTAAAATCTTCCTCTAAATCATTATTTTTGAAATCAGATGATGACATATAATTTAATTAAATATATTTTTTTAAAATTTAAAACGTTAAATAAATTCAGAAGATTAAATAATTTTCTGAGGGATTTGTTATAAGTTTTTTTAAAATATCATCACAAAATTCCCTATGATCATAAGAGTTAAAATAATGTATATCTCTTACATTATCTACTTTATTACTCGTAGCATCTCCTCTGGTCATCTTAACTTTTTCGAAAAATTCCAATGATTGAATTGGATAATGATTTAATTGTATTAATTTATTTCCTATTCTTTTTCTTTTAACATTAATTTCAAGTAATTCGTGAATAGAAATACTAGAACTATCTTTCAAAATTTGAGGTTTGAATATGTATTTTGTATTTTCATGCAATTTTTTTTCCCTATAAATAATATCTTTTCTTATATCATTTGGATGTTTTATATGTCCATCGCTTCCAAACATTTTCCAGTTGCATAATAAATAATCAACATCATTCTCAAAACTACGCAATTTAATTTTTAATGTTTTATCAACCCCAAAAAAAAATTCATCTAAATCACAAATGGCTAACCAATATGTTTGCTTTTTTAAATTAGCTTTATCAAATACAAATCTATAATGTTCGACTTGTTTATGTTTTTCAGGTAAAAAATAATAAGAAACAACACCTTTGTCAATATATTCTTGCAATAAACTCAATGGATTATCACTACTACCATTGTCAATTAAATAAAAATGATCAATACCTTGCCATAAATAATGATCAATCCACAATTTTAAATTCATTGTTTCATTTTTAAATGTAGCTAAAACTGATAAATAATGCATATATATATTAATAAGAATTATATAAATGCATTAGTAACACAGAAGTTTAATTAAAATTTAATTGGATTTTTAAAAATAATTATTCCATTAACATAGCAACTCTTTTAAATTTTATAATTGGAAAAATTCTTGTTTTAAGCAATTTTGAATATAACAAATCATTATGAAAACATATATTTTTTTTAATGTTTGTAGGTACTTCTTCTACTTTAAAAAAACAATCCTTATATAAAAAATGGTTAGACATGTTCAACTCAAGATTATCAATTAAACTTTGATGATCAGTTATATATTTTTTTTTTGATTCATAAAACTTTTTAAATCTATCAATTGAACAATTCTTAATTCCAAATAAATAGCTTTGATAATGATATTTTATTTCATTACTTGAGCTTATTCCATATAAATTAGTATTTTTTTCAATCATCATATTATAAAAATGATAAATAGAACTTGTTATAAAATATGAATCGTTTGTAAAAATAATAAAGTCATAACTACTAATATCAAAATTAGAACAGACATAGTTCCATTTTCCAAAATCCAAATAAATATTATTTGGTATTTCAAAATACGCTTTGCATTTATCTTGCATTTCATTTTTTAATTGTTCACTATAACTTTCATTTGAACTATTAATAATAATAATATCATTATTAGGAAACTTCAAATAACCAAAGTTATTGATAATAGCGTTATATTTATCTTGACTATTAGAATGACATGCAAAAATAGTTAAAATTTTTAAGCTTTCATTGTGAACTTTATAAAAATATTTTTTTGACATGAGTTCATTTAATAAACTTTTAATATATGCATTTTCTTTATTCACATTAGATGCTTCACTTGTTGGAATGTTTGTAGAAACATTACAAATTTTATTTATAGATTTATTTATTTTATCTTTAAGATTATCCATGTAAATTATATCATTATTATTATTTTTAAATTAAATTAAATGAAAAATTGAATATAAAAAATATAATTCTAAATTTTACATCCTAAATACTGATGACATTAATTGCAACTACAAGATTCAACAATTCAACATGGAATGAAAATGTCGCATTTCGATCTAAATACAATTATTCTGGTTGCATTTATGGTTCACCAAGTCAATTATCATGTAAAATTGACAAAGATGCAGTATTATTTATTATAGAAATGAATAATACTACAAATAAAATTGAGGGTATTGGAGTTATAAGAAATGCAAATCGACATGATAAATATTATTGTATTTACAATACTGGAAATTTCAATCGTTATACATTTACAGGAAAATACAGAATGGATCGGAGTGAATTAATAGCTTCAAATCCAGATTTAGTAAAAATGCTTGACCAAGTTTTATTCAAGGGAAAAGGTCATTCCAAAAGGGGTGATTCAATTACTTTATTTCCAAAAAAAATAATGCATAAATTATTGGATGAGATGGATATTGCAAAAGAAATAAAAAATATATTTATTGAAACATTTCGTAGTTCAAATACACTTTTGGAAAAAGAAAACATATAAAAACTATTTATATTCATATACAACAAATGACTTCTATTGATACAAATATTGAAAATTATACAATTTCCGAGTTACTTACGATATTAAATTTAGAGGATTTTGATGTTGAACAAATAACGGAAAAAACGAATCAATATATTGACAAATTTACAAAAGAAAAAAAACCCGAAATGATTTCTTTTTTTCAAGAAATGCAAAGCGTTTTGTTAAACTATGCCGAAGATTTGGAAACATCTGATACTGCAGTTAGTTCAAATTCTGCAAATAAACAAACTGATTCATGGTATCAAAATCAGTATTTAAAACAAAAAAATCAAGTACAAAGTGATAAAGTAACAGATAGAAAGCAGCAAATAGATGTTTATGATAATATTCATGTTCCTATGAAACAAAAACAACTTGGGGTTGCTAATAATTTTGTTGTTAATGTGGCACAAGATACTTTAAATCCAAATTTAAAAAATTCAACGCAGCGTTTTATTAATTTAGATAGTCAATTTCGTCAAGTAGCAGGAATTAGTGATTCTTCTACTGATTACACTTGTGATCTTTCTGATCCACTTACAAATGTTTTATCAATAAGGTTGTATTCTTTTCAGATTCCTTATACATGGTACGCTATAGATTATAATTATGGTAATACATCTATATGGATTAGTAATTCTGATGGAACAATAAATAAACAAATTGCTGTTACTCCAGGTAATTATAGTCCAAGTGATTTTGTTACGGAATTAGCCACAGCATTCACTAATGCGGGATTTTCAGGTGTTTCGGGATCAACATCAAGTTCTTCGGCTCAAATTTATTATAATCCAAATAATGCAAAAATAACATTAAATTTGTATGGAATTACAGGCCCATTTACAATTGATACAACTACAATTATCACTTTTTTTGATTATACAGGAAAGCTAAAAGAACAAGAACCAGGTGGAATACAACCTCAATCTTATATAAATCAAACGCTTGGATGGATTATGGGTTATCGTTTGCCATATATAAATGTAAGTGATACAGGTAATATGGCTCCTGCAATTTTGGATCTTAATGGTCCAAAATATTTAATTATATCTATTGATGATTATAACCAAAATCATATTAATAATGGATTAGTTTCAATTACAGAGTTATCAAAAACATTAAAAATGCCAAATTATTATTCACCTGATTTACCTTATCAAATAACAACACCAGTGTCAAATTTGCAAACAAATATTAATAGCATAAATACGGATTATGTATTAAATTCAAATGGTTTAATTCAAGAAGATTCGGGTGATTTATTAATGGATAAATTAAATGCTAGTTTTAAAAAAATACCTCAATTATTGCCTAGTGCACCAAGAACTCTTACGCAATCTCAATTATATACAATAAATGAAATTATTAAAAATAATGATAATAATTCTAATTTTCGAACAATGGCTCCAACAACAACAGACGTTTTTGCATTAATTCCAGTAAAATCAAATATGACTACTGGAAAAACTTATGTAGAATTTAGCGGTTCTCTCCAGGACAATACAAGGACTTATTTTGGTCCTGTAAATATTGATCGTTTGCGTGTTCGTTTGCTAGATGATAAAGGAAATGTATTAGATCTTCATGGTGGTGAATGGTCAATAACAATAATAAGTGAAAATTTGTATCAATACTAATACCACTTTTAGTAAAAGTGGTGCAAAAAAGTGTAAGAAAAGAATAAATATTTGTTTATATTAAATACATGAAAATTCTAGATTATATTGGATTTTTTGGCCCTCAAATACTTTTATTTGCTTCCATCATTCTTTTAAAAAACAAATCAACCCTGCTTTACATTTATTTGCTTGGTATGTTTTTGAGTATGATAATTAATTATGGTTTAAAAGGTTTAATTAGAGAGCCTAGACCATCAGAGGATGTTCATATTTTTAATATAGAGTTAAATAGTTCTACTATGAATGGACGCCGCCTTGGTTTTGACAGATTTGGCATGCCATCAGGTCATGCACAATCAGTATTTTTCTCCACAGCGTTTATTTATTTTGCATTAAAAAATGTGAAAATTTCTCTCTTTTACTTATTAATTTCTTTAAATACACTTTATCAAAGAGTTAAATATAAAAATCACAGCATTGGGCAAGTAATTATAGGATCTCTCGTGGGTTCAATTATAGCATACTCTTTCTTTAAGTATGCAAAACATATATTGAAAAAGGAACTTAAAGAAAAGCCAGATGATAATGCACCAATTTAACACATTTCATCCAGATTCATTCTTGATCTCTTTTTTGGTGGCTCCAAACCATCATCGGGTTTATAAAAATCTGTGTCTGAAACATACCTCGGCAACTCATTTGCCAAATCTTTTTCAATACCAATCAAAATTTTCATTATTCTATGCAATTCATTTAGAATATTTTTTGTTTCTTGTGCAAAAGTGGGCCTATCCATCATTTCTAGTTCTTTTTTGGAACTTTTGGTCTCCAAAACATTAATAATATAAGAAGAATTATTTGATTCTAGTGACATTATTCGAATACTTTTATTTTTATTCAAAGTATTCAAATTCAATTTTTTTTGCTCTACTTTTATAAAGTAATATGAATACTCAGTTTATATTGGCAATTCTTTTTGCTGTATTTATTTTATTCAGTGTCTCTCTTTGGAGCGTTTACTATGAAAAAAAATATATAGAACCTTTCAACCAAATAACAAATAAAAATATTATTTTAATTGGCGACAGCATGTTGCAAAATAAGTCTTATGTTAGTAATGGTAAAAGTATTACTGATATTTTAGAAAAATCAATGCCACACAATACTATTTTTAATTATGCTGTTGATGGTACTACTATTTCTGGGGTTTATCAACAAATAAAGGAAATTCCTATTGAATTTAATAATTCAAATACTTTCATCTTTCTCTCCGCGGGAGGAAATGATATTATTGATAGAGCACAAAGTGGCAGTACCAATGAAAATATAGATTCCATTTTTGATGAATATTGTAAAATGGTTCACTCTCTCAAAACAAAAATGAATGAATCCAAAATAACATTATTAACTCTTTATTATCCTGATTCAAAAGATTACCATTTATACTATGGAATGATCAAAGATTGGAATAAGAAATTGGATGAATTTGCAAAAGAGAAAGGTTTTGCTATATTAAAAACAAACAGCCTTTTAAGTTTGCCTACAGATTTCACTTCAAATATAGAACCATCCGAAACCGGTGGAGAGAAAATAGCAAAAAGTATTTTAGAATTTTGTTAAACTTTTAAAGTTTAATATATATATGGACTATACTAATGGAAAAATTTTATTAAATATATTAAAACCTAAATCCGGGGCATCCCCTTTATTCGGTGAAATACTATTTGATCAAATAATTTTTGACGGCTTAAAATCTTCACACGATATCTCTCAAAACCCCGAACCAAAAGTTCTTATATTATGTGGACCTCCTGGATGCGGAAAATCTACAATTAAAAGAATGTTATTATATCAAAATAGCATAAAAGATTATATAAATATTGATCCAGATATCATAAGAGAGATATTAATGAGTCATGGTGTAACCTTTCCTGATGATAAAACTATGACAGGTATTACGAATGCATTTAATAAAAGAATCAGTGATGAAGTTCAAAAACAAAACCTAAACATGGTATTTGATACAACAGGCCAAAATTTTAAAGCTATTAGTGACTTGATACGCAATTCAAGGGATAATAGATACAAAACATATTTTACAATTGTTTGGGCATCTCTCGAAACTTGCCTTCGAAGAGTGGAAGTACGCAATCAACAATTGAGAGAAACTTCATCAGGTCGCATCGAACTTCCATTACCTGTGGCTGAATCTATTTATAATGGTTTCATGCAGCAAAAAGGGACAGCATCTATGTTTTTACTAGATTATCCTGTTAAACCTACAGAAACTCTTTTATACAATAATAATACAGATGGATCAGAACCAGAATTGTTATATCATAAAATAGGAAATGATGTAGTACATTCAACAAACTTTCCAACATTTTACAACATGCAAATAAGTGAATCTTCTCCTTATATTACTAAAAAGTCAAGTGGCGGAAAAAGAAAAAAAACTAGAAAAAACAGAAAAAGCAAAAGAAGACATCGTAAGTATTCAAAAAAAAATTGATTCAATGTTTTTAATTTAAATTACATTAAATCAATCATGTCAATCAAAAACGAATTTACCCACATTCTTGATATCAGAATTACTCATAATTCTGATGGAAATATTGTTAATAATAAAAGTCTTTTGAAAGAAGTTAAAAAAAATTTGATTCAATTTAGTTATTCACATCGAATTGCATGGAATGGAAAAGAGGAAGATTTTACGCTTTCATGGAAAAAAAAGAGATGGCCTTTTCCATACAATAAATTTATTGGAAATATAGTTGTGAATTCACCTTATAATATAGATAGCATTGTACAAGAACATACTAAATTGACAATCGAGGACATTTTGAATAATTTGAGAGAAAAATATAGTTATTGGAGTGAATTTAACATTGTTTTCCATATTACAAAACCATTGAGTATTATAACACCATTACCTGGTTGTACAGGATTAATTTCCTCATCCGAAGAAACTTAAATAATAGCACTAAAAATAATGCACTTTTAGCGTGTTCTATAATACAAAAGCATTTGATAACCATGTGTAAAATTCCATCGTAAAGGGGTTCCATCTAAATTGTCTGATCCCTCAAAACTCCATTCAAAATCAGAATTAATATATTTTTTCCATTCTAAAGGAACAAGTCTATGAAAGCTCATTCCATCGTATCCTGTTTCTCTCCCTTCACACGTTATAGTAGAGCAAAAATGTTGTCTTTGTTTATCTCTCACAATGCAGCTATCTAAAACATATCTTCCTTTATTTGAACTAAATGCGAGAGGTTTGTTTTTTACACGACCAGATTTTCCTGCTGTTCCATCTTGTTCGTCAAATATTTCTATTACAATAATATGAGGTAAATGTGTTTTTTTCTTTATTTCCATATTTATTCTCTCTTTCCAATCTGAACCACAATCGCTAACATATAAAAGTTCTAATGGTGTCTTAGGGCTACCATGATGCAAATAATTAATAATACTATTATAATACCTTATTGGATTCCCTGCTTCGCCAACATTTTTAATATAAGGTAAACGAGTATGATAAGAGTCTGGAATGGCATCATATATTTCTCGAATAATGTTATTAGTATTCAATTCATATGCATATTTATTGCCAGTTAGTGCTGCATCTACTGCAAAATTTAAAAGAGCAAATCCGTTTCGCAATTTGTCAGGAATATGCTCGCCATTAGCTTGTGTACCTTCAATCATTAATTGCCGAAAATAATGAAAAAATTTCCGACCTTTGTCGCTAATAAAAAGAGTTGAGAACATTGTGTTAAACCAACAATTTGAATCAATTTGAACGGGTGGTACTATATTTTGAACATTAATGTGTTTATTGGCAGATAGATTCTTTAATAATATTTTTTTTGCTTCTGGAGTAAAATATTCAAAACAAGATTTTCCAAAGAATTGATCTCCAGTACCAATTTTAAGTGGTTCTCTCATTTCAAACGCGGCTTCATTATTACAATCAGGTAATTTTGATCGAGGGATTGACTTTATAGTAATTAATTTTTCATTAATAGTTGGGGTGTATGAAGAAATTTTGGTGGGTTCAAATCCTTTGCCAAGTATTTGAATATTAATTGGAGTTGTAGAAGGTATCATTTTGTATTTTCTGCCTTTTAAAAAGATAGATTTCTTAAATGTTTTTGCATTATTTCTTTTTTTGAATTTTTTAGTTGTCATATATTATTTTGAGATTTTAAAAATGTCACAATAATATATAATGGGTGCAGGAATTTTACCAACATGTATATATAAAAATAAATTATACTTTTTATTTGGAAAAGAAAATAAATATGCTGACACACCAGGCTTTGCTGAATTTGGAGGAGGAAATGACAATAATGAAAGTCATTTTGAAACTGCGGTGAGAGAAGGTACAGAAGAATTAACAGGATTTTTAGGATCGGAAGAAGAATTGAGAAAGATGTTAAAAAAACATGGTACTTACAACATAGATTGGAAGGGATCATATAGAACACATATTTTTCCAATGCATTATGATCCATATTTGCCTCATTATTACAATAATAATCAACGTTTTTTACAACACAAATTACCTGAAAAACTAATAAAAGATTCAAAAATATTTGAAAAGGCGGAAATTAAATGGTTTTGTGTAGATGATTTAATGAAACAAAAAAAAGAATTTCGCTCTTATTACCAAAACATTATTGATATGATTTATCAGCAGAGAGAGCAAATATATATTTTTATTAGAAAAGCCCAGTTACATAAAAGAACAAGGAGACGTGTCAATAAATACAATAGGACATTAAAGGCAAAAAAATGAGTTTAAATGGCTTCAACAACTTCTTCTTCAACAACTTCTTCTTCAACAACTTCTTCTTCAACAACTTCTTCTTCAACAACTTCTTCTTCAACAACTATTTCTTTTTCAGTAAGAACATCTTGATTATTTATTTGTGAAAGAGAAGGTTCGGTTATTGATTTTTTCCACACTTCAAAAAAATTATTGTAACAAGGTCCCCACCCTCCCTCCTCTGAGTAATCTACATAAAAACCATTATCTTTTAAAACGCTATCAACATAATTTTTTTTGGAAATATCATGGTAATCATTTTCCATGATTATTAAATTAATGTCTTCCAAAATTTCTGGCATATCCATCAAAATATAATAAAATGCTCCCTCACAATCTAATACTAATGTATCAAATTTAATTCCATATTTATTTTTAAGTGCATCATATTCAATTATATTAACATTTTTATATCCATCAAGAAGAACATCAGAAGGAATAGTATCCCAATCTTTTTGTATCAATTTTCTCTTTGATAAAGCAGAACTTTCAACATAAAAATTTAAATTATTCAAATTTTTGTTATGTACAAGTTGTTCTGATATATCTTGGTCGCACTCCATGCTAACAAAATTAGTATTGCTATTTTTATTTAATAAAGAAGCAATAATTAAGCTATTTCTTCCAATATTTCCACCTATTTCTAAAACTTTTTCATTACCAGTTATATACTTAACTGCCATCATTTGTTCTGGATACTCTTCTAAAAAAGTTCCAAAGTCAAGTTTTAAATTTCTATGTAGCTGAATTAGTTTACTAAATGATTCCTCTCCATACTTATTTTTTAAATTAATTATTGTTTGTATTTTTGCTTGTATTTTTGCTTGACGTTCTTGCATTTTATTTTGACGTTCTTGAATAATATTTTGATTTTCTTGATTGATTCTAGAAATATATTGTTGAAATGCAATTTTTTGGTCTTTCAAATTTTGAATCCTCTTTAATTTATTTTGCAACATTTATAAATAGTTAAAATATAAAAAAATAAAATATAATTCAATCAAAATCTTTGATACCATATAAATTCAACATTATTAATGCTTTTTCAAGAGGCAATGGTGGTACAGAATTAGAAGTATCTAATTCAGTCCATTCATTAAAAACAAATACATCTCCATGCCAAACTTGTTTTATTTTTGGAAAATATACTTTTGAAAAAAAACCTAATAGTCCTATTAACCATGAAAATGTTCCATTTGAAAGTAATATATTTTTACATGTGCTGCCAAACATTATTGTTTCAACTTCATTTTTGTTAATAATTTGTAAGTTATATTTTTTAATAAGTGCCAAACACATGGGATGATGTATAGTATCAGAGGATATATATCCATTATCAAATTCTAAATTAGATAAGAAAGAATCATAAAATATAAATCCAGGGTTCCAATGTGTAGCGTCATCAAGACGTATATGAATAAAAACGTCATTATTGTTATTATATCTTTCTTTAAATAAATTTTTTTCTATAATTTTATTTTTAATGTCATCACTATAAATATAGTCTTTAATATAAAAAGCAAACTCTCTTGTTTGAAAATAGGAGACCATATCAAACGAAATATTATAATGAAAAATAGAAGGATTTTTTACAAGATTCAAAAAATTAGATTCTGTAACGTGTAAAGTATGATTGTAACTATTAGTTCCAGAATCAAAAAATTCAATTCCTAATTTTTTAAATTCATCATGGTGTGAATATTCAAATTTCAAATTATTTTGTTTGCAAATAAAATGTGAAACTAAATTCCTAAAAAATTGGTTTGCAAATCTACCTGGGGTGCCTATTGTTGTATTTACAGACATAGAATAAGTAAAGAAATTTATTTAAATTGAAGACGCTTAATATGACAATTAGATTTTTTGTGGCAGGTCATATGACCGATAGAGACTATTTTTCCGCATTCACACATAACCTTTTCCTTTTTACTTTCAAGTAATTTTTCTCTTCTTTGTTCATAGTAACTTTTTTGATATTGAGTATATTTTTCATTATTGATGAGATTATAATCAATTTGATAAGCGCGTTTATTTTCCAAATTGGCAATATATCTCTGTTTAAATATTTCCCTATTAAGGAAATAGTAATTGCTTTTAATTTTGTCATCATTATCATTTGTATCGTTCTTTTCTGATTTGCAACGAATTTCTTCACAGGTTTCATCTTCATCTTCAATAATGAAGATAATTTTATTTTTATCATTTATTGATGTTGGAGACATTTTCAATAATACTAAGATATTATCATGATAATCATGATAATATCATTTCAATTTTTTTTCAAAAAGACAGGTACAAAAATTGTTTCAAAAAATTGAAACGAAAAAAGTTATTTGAATGCTTCATTAAATTTCAATTTACCAAAAGCTGAATCACTATTAATATAGTTATTTGGAAGATGATATACTCTGCATTCATCAATTAATTTTTTATTAATAATAGGAATTAATGTATTTTTATACCAAGTAATACCAAATCCGTGAAGACCAACAGCACTTTTTTCTCTTATATCATAGGTTGGTATATTATTTGGATCCCAATAAATACTATCAACAAATTTATTAAATTCTTTTGCATCATAAATCCAAAAAGCGCAATAAGGGTTATTATTATTAACAGCATAAGAAACATCATTTAAAGTAATAGATTCACTTAATCCAGGATCCACAATATCAGTAATACATTCTTCATTATTATTTGTTTCAATTCTGACAAAACCCAAATTATATCCATTTTCAACTAATTTTTCGTGATATTTTTCCCAATATTCAATAGCTTTATTAGGAATTAATATATCATCTTCAAGATAAATAAATATGTCATAATCATTTCTTAGTTTTTCCATTACTTTTCTACATTTCCAAGTTAAATAAAAAGGGTTTTCATTTGATATATAATGACTAACTATAATAATACTTCCATTTGTGTATTTAATAAAGTTATCTATACTTAACAAAACATAATTCGTGTGAATAAAAATGTCAGTTGGGTATTTGTAGTTATTTGTCTCTTCAATAATTTTATTAACATAATGAATTCTATTTTCTAAATAAAAAAAAGTAATATGTTTTGTAATTCTCATATAAATAATATTAATATTTTAATTCATTTTTTTTATACTGGTATAATACTATCTTGACAATTCATATTGTGACCTAGATATATTTCATGATCTTTTGTATTTGTTTCTTTTAATTTATATTGATCTGAACACATTGGATCTTCACAATTACTAAGGCTGCACATTTTAATATTTCCATGAATATCTTCAAATACTTCTTGGCACGAATGAAAGTAATCAAATTCTTTAATTGGTGGAACATGAGGAACTATATCTTTATTGTGAACAACTCTCCATAAATTTTTTAGTTGTGAATTTACAAAAGAAGCATATACAGAATCTCCTATTCTTGGTTGTCCAAAATTATATACGGACGATTCTATTCCCAATGATAGTAATTCCATAGCTATCAATTGAGAGACGGCGGCTCCATATGAATGTCCAGTTACAATAATATTATAATCAAAATATCTAAGTTTCAATAATTTAATTTTTTCTGAAATTTGATCAATTATTCCTAGAGTAGAATGGTAAAAGCCCTTGTGAACTTTGCAATTACATGTTGGAAATGTTGTATAATCAACTTTTTTAATTTCCACATCTTCTATCCAATTTCGAATAGAGGAAGAGCCTCTAAATGTAATATAAATAGTTTTAGTAGATGGCAAAATGCCAATATAACCTTGTATATCAGATTTAATATTAGAAACAACGTCTTTGACAACAAATCCGGACGCTGGTCCATACAATTTCATAGTTGCATAGTTATTTTTGTCACAATAAGCTGCAGCGCTTAACCATGTGGTTATATTAGCTTGTTCTATTAAAAAACATTTTACTTGTATAAAAAAAAATAATGCTACCCAAAATTTATACATTTATTATATTTGAAGAAAAAACGGCCTTTAAGTACCCTTTTCAAAAAAAAGATATTAGAACTTAAAGAAAAGGTGGGTCTTTAAGCCACTTTAAAATAATATATATAAGAACTTAAAGAAAAAATATCGATTTTCAAAACTTTTTTGGACTTTTCGATTTTGGACATTTATTTTTGTCCATTTTTGACTTTCCAAAATACTTTTCACTTTTTTATTTTCTCTTTTTTGGAAAAAGTGAGTTGTGAGCATAATGGTTTGTTTTGCATTTTTTCTTTAAAAAAAACGTGATTGTATTTTTTTTTGAAAAAATATAATTTCTTTGAGAAAGAGTTTAGGAACTTTTTTATGTATCCATTATATGGATACAAATGGATACATAAAAAGTGCAGAAAGTTCCCAAAAATTCCATTGTGAACTATGTGACTTTTCATGCAATAAACAATCGTTGTACGATAGACATTTATTGACAGCAAAACATCAAAAAAGGGCCAAATGGATACATTTGGATACAAATGGATACGTAAAAAGTGCCGAAGGATCCGCAGCATCTTACGAGTGCGAATGTGGAAAAAAATATAAATTTAGCCAAGGGCTATCAAAACATAAAAAGACATGTAAAAATTCTACTGAAAAAAAAGAACTAGAAACAAAAAATGAAAATGAATTAATAACTTTTTTATTAAAAGAAAATCAAGAATTTAAACAAATGCTTATGGAACAGAATAAAAAGAATAATGAATTAGTTCTAGAATTAGCGCAAAAACCAACAACAACAAATAATACTATCAACAATAAAAATAAATTCAATATAAATTTCTTTTTGAATGAAAAATGTAAAGATGCTATGAATATAACAGATTTTGTAAGTTCTCTCAAACTTACACTTCAGGATTTAGAAAAAACAGCAGAACTTGGATATGTAAAAGGATTAACAAATATTATAGTGAATGGTTTAAATGAGTTGGATGTGTATAAACGTCCGATTCATTGTAGTGATGTAAAGAGAGAAACATTATATATCAAAGACAATAATGTGTGGGAAAAAGAGAATGAAGAGAAACAAAAAATAACAAAAGCAATTAAACATATTTCAATACGAAATGCAAAGCAGGTTGGTGAATGGACGAAAGAAAATAAAGGTTATAATGAGTCGCATAATAAGAAAAATGATAAGTATTTGAAAATAGTGTCAGAGGCAAATGGTGGAGAGCCAGAAGAAATAAATAAAATTATATCCAATGTATCAAGTCATATAACTATTGATAAACAAATAGAACAAGTATAATAATTTAAAAATCTTTGTGTGCATGGTCAATTAGAACCATGAGATTTTTATGAAGAATTTGAAGGTCCATTTTGCGATCAGCTTCATGAACTTTATGCATTTTTTGCTCAATTGCGGTTTTTAAACGCTGGAGAGAGTTTTTGTAGGTATTTACTTTATCGGTATAACCCTTGTGTTTTGCCAAAACCATCCAACCGAGTTCTTCAAACATTTTTTCGTACCAATTGTTAATACCATGCATGGTAGCTTCACAACATTTTCCGCGAGGATATTTCATAGTAGAAGAGCGTTTTCTGTGAGAACGAGTCTTTGCCATTATATAAAATATAAAGAAAAAAATTGATTTTATTATTGTATTTAAAGATAAAAAATATAATAATAAATAAGTTTATGCCAAAGAAATTAAAACCAAAACTAAAGCTAATAATAGAAGAAGAGAATGTGGTTATTTGGCCTACTATATCAGAATCAAACTCAGTTGAATCAAAATTTATCGAAACTCAAACCCACACCCAAACAAAATTTCAATTGGAAAAAGAAAAGACATATTTATCCGTGTATTTGGATAGCATCAAAGGAAAAGCGCGTGAGTATAAAAGAGTAACAATATCTCCATTACGTTATGCAGGCGGTAAGAGTAATGCAGTTGGTTTTATTTTGGAAAATTTGCCTGCACTAAAAGAAAAGAAAATAGTCTCGCTTTTCTTTGGTGGAGGTACTTTTGAATTGGTTTTATCAAAAAATTTGGGGTTTGAAGTAATTGGTTATGATATATTTGGAATGTTGACTAATTTTTGGAAACAGCTAATTGAAAAGCCAAAAGAGTTAGCTGGAGAATTGAAGAAATTAGTAGCGGACTCGGAGAATTATACAAGAAATAGACATATATTACTGAATTATTGGGAAAAAATAAAGCCAGAGACATTGGTTTATAATACGCGAGATCGTTTAGTTTTAACAGAAGAGGAAAAGTCAAGATTAGATGATAACGAATTAGTTCAAGCAGCATATTATTATTACAATATGCAATTATCCTATGGTCCAATGTTTTTAGGTTGGGGTAGTTCAGTGTATTTAAAGCCAGAGAAGTATAAAAAAATAGTAGAAACAATAGAAAAATATGTAACAGGTAATTTGAAGGTAAATCAAGGTGCATTTGAAGATATAATAGATAAGCATCCAGATGATTTCTTGTTTTTAGACCCTCCATATTATTTGGGTGAGGATTCAAAAATGTTTAAAGGTATGTATCCAAATTGTAATTTTGCGATACATCATAACAATTTTGATCACAAGTTATTGTGTGAGAAATTGAAGAAACATAGAGGTGGATTTTTAATAACCTACAATGATTGTACAACAATAAAAGAGTGGTATAAAGAGTATAAACAAGTATTTCCAGAATGGCAATATACGTATGGTCAAGGTGAAAAAAGAATAGGAAAAAACAGGGAGAACAATGAAACGGACAATGTGAAGGAAAGTCACGAAATCATTATAGTGTGTCCGCCCCTGTAATTCTTTAAGTTGTTTTAATTTATGTTACAAAATATAATTTAAAGCAGTATTTTTTGTTCAAAGTCTTGAATGGCATTGCCGCGGACTACAAGATTGTCCTTGAAAATGGCTTCTTCAGTAATAGATGTCTTGAGAAGGTCAAAAAGCTGATCACGATTGCAAACACAAAGGAATTCGGCATAGTGACCATTTGATGAGTTGCGGATTTCCAGCTCAAGCAAATTTCTGTAGGCTTTGCCCTTGGGAATGGTGACAAGTGTCTTTTGCTCGGCAGTATCTCCAGCTTTGCGAGCCTTGGAGTTGACTACTTGTGCGCATTTGACAATAGTATCAATTGCCTCTACCGCATCGAAAATGTACTGATTTGTTCCGTCTTTCATGACAATATAGTGGACTTCACCAGAGTTGGTGAAAACAAGGCTCAAGTACTCCCTAAGATTGGCGGGGTCAGAAAGGTGCTCCTTGAATGCAACCATCTTCTCTCGAAGAAGAGCCTTGAAATGATCCTTGTTGGCTTTATAGTCGTCGAATAATGCTGGATATAGGGCCAAAATGTCCTTGCACATCATTGCGGATGGCGAAGACTCAGCCCAATGCTTGCTATTTCTAGAGTAAAGAGCGACTTGGATGCGCTTACAGATTTTTTTTAGAGAGAAATTGATGCCATTTTTAACGACATCGGCCTTACCTTGGCCAGGGATGACCTGGCCTCCAATGAGAAATGCGAACTCGGTTTCATTGGAATGGCCTTCTTTTTTGACAACAGAAGCCTTTTCGCTGGACATGGCTTTTTTCTTGTGGGTTTTGGTGATTGGTTGCTCCATGGTTGATAAATGTATTAGTGCTGTATATTTAAATCCTTAAAAATCATTTCAATTTTTTTTAGGGTTGTTGAATTTCAAATATGATATATAAATGAACATAAAAATAAAGTACCAAATATATGTAATGCCAAAGACATTAGTGGTAACAATACCAGATAGTGAGGTGATACCAGAAGTAATTGGAACTTTCTCTCCAGAAGAGAATTTCTTGATGTTGAAAATAGGGAGTGAATGTTTAAGGGAAGGAAGAAATGCGGTAGCAGGGCTGAGTCAAAAGGAAATCTATAGAAAAATTAAAGATGAATCAAAAGAGGAGGTTAAAAAATTGGAGTTGGACTTGATGGTTCAGAGAGAAATGTCAAAGCAGATGGAGGAGAAAATTTCAAAAATTTATGAAGGGCAGGTGGAGCAACTTAAAAAACAGATGGAAATGATGCGTCAACAAATTAAAGATTATGAGTCAGAAAATAAAGACTTAATACAAAAAGAAGTAAATAAGGCTAGAGAGAAATTTGAACTATTAATGGAAGAGAAAGATAAACAGAATCAATTGAATAGAGAAGTTTTTGACAAAGCTGCAAATTTAATAAATAAAAATAATGCAAAGTCATCTATATCAATTGGAGATGATGGAGAGAATATTTTTGAAAGTTTTGCATCTGAAACATTCAAGGATTTTGTTGGATACAGAATAGAAAATAAAGCAAAACAAGCACATAAAGGCGACTTTCATTTATTTTTTGAAGAGTTTAATATTTTGGTTGATTCAAAAAATTATTCGGGAAGTGTTCAAAAGAAGGAAGTTATAAAAATAGAAGAGGATTTAATGATGAATGATAATATGAGTTTTGCTTGGATGGTTTCATTGAATTCAAATATTTGCGAATACAATAGATATCCAATATCGATTAAATGGGTTAATACGGAGGTTGGTGTCAAGTGCATACTATTTATAAATAATTTGCTTGAAAATAAAGACCCAAAAAATATTTTAAGACAAGCCTGGTGCATGTGCAATGAGTTTTATAAACTTACCAAAAGTGTAGACAAAGAAGATGGTGAGTTAACAAAATATCGAGAGAGAGACTTGATAATAAAAAAGCAAATAGAAAATTTGCAAGAAAGAGCTTCTGAAATTAGGAGAAGTCTAAATGTGTCGTTTAATATTTTAAAGAATATGGATAATGATTTAATAGAAATGTTATCATTAGTATCAAATGAAATAATAAAAAATAAATTTTCTTCAAATGGTAAAATTAGTGAATGGTGGAATAGTAGTGTGGAGTATGTAAACGATGGAAATAAACTAACTTCAACAGAAATTTGGAATAAGTTCAAGAGAGAAAACAAAGAATATGTTTCAGAAAATAAAATTACAATTGATACATTCAAAGATGCGATTACAAATATAGTAGATAGTTCGACTTATACGGAAAAAACCAAAAAAGGTGTGATTGAATTTGTAGGATTTAAATTTAATTTAAAAGAAAATGAAGATATAGTAGTTGAAAAAAAAGAACAATTAAAATTGCCAAAAAAGATAAAAACTGAAAAATTAAAAGAATTTATTTTTGATGAGGAAACAGATTATAAAATATTAAAGGAATATGATGATGCAAAAAATGATATAATGACAATAAGTTCAACTAATAATATTAAACCCTGGCAAGTAGTTTCCATACTAATGCGTAGTAGTACAATAAAAAAGAGAACTGAAGCAAGAGGATATAATATTTATACAGAAACAGAAGAATACAAAGAAAAGATAAGTAAATAAATAAGTATCGTCACAGCATTTAACGTGTGTAATATTTAGGAAACGCAACTTCGTTGCTAAGGCCGTTTAGGCCTGTTTCCTAAATATTATCAAAAAAAAAATTATTTTTTTGCATTTTAGCACAAATTAGCATCACATTTTAATAAAAATTAAAAATAAATTTGTTACGTTAAATTTAAATTTGCATTTTGCTGCCGAGGTTTTTATTTTGTTTGCATATTATGGTAACAAAATAAAAAGAAAAATTAGTATGACATCATAACATGGTCTTGTGACTGACATGCTCACAAAAATAAAAAGAAAATAAAATAAAATGAGACCATAAATGGTAACAAAATAAAAAAAAATAATAAAAAT
>Ga0214921_10001932_pt1 | contig 34676 bp, 47 predicted proteins | sample LL1505_MetaG_FD_177992 | JGI IMG/M metagenome (GOLD analysis project Ga0214921, IMG submission 177992) | Freshwater microbial communities from Lake Lanier, Atlanta, Georgia, United States - LL-1505 | ecosystem: Environmental > Aquatic > Freshwater > Lake | place: USA: Georgia | collected... | reverse complement strand
TTCATCTAAATGTATAGACACCTCTTGATAAGTTTTGTTCATTTTATTTTTCTTTGTTTTTTGAACATATGTCCAATCATTTAACATAAAATCCTCTATTACTATTATAGGGTAAGTTTTGTTTATATACAATTTTATTTTTTCTTTGTATCTTTTTCTATCTCCGATTTGGCATATAGGAGATGTACCCCAATTAGGATCGTACATCCATAAGTTATTATTATACTCAAAAACACAAACTGCATGACCAAGAACAGATTCTTTATCGTCTTTATAGCCAAAAGTAAAACCATAAACACTATTCCAACAATCAGAACTACTTATTAAAAGAAGATTACATCTAGAAGCATAAATCATTGCATCAACAAAACAAGAATTAGGAAGATTTGTTATTGAGTTATATTTCTTTAATTCAAAACCAATTTTTAAACAAGAGATCCAAGATACGATTAATGCTAACCCAACAGATAATGTTTTCGATTTCCAATTCCAAAGTTTATTTATTTTTCTTGCCATTAAAATTCAATTCAAAAATTTTATCTTTTTTATTTAAAACTTTAAAAGTCGCTTGAGATTCTTTTTTAATATCTTCCTCGCTGATTATCCAAAATTTGCAAATTGCTTCTGGTTCAATTAATCCTTCAATTAATTCACATCTTGGGGCATCACCTTCAAGATAATAAAATACGCAATTTTCACACTCTATACCTTTATCTTTATAAGGATTTTCTGAAGAACTTGCATAATGAACACCATTACCACCAACCCCTCTATCAAAATATCCAAATGTTTGAAGATTAGTAATTATTTTAAGATAAAGATCTTTTTGTCTTTCATTTAATTTTGGAAAGATTAGCCCTTCGTTTGCCATAAGATTATTTCTTTTTTAGACTTTGGCAATGAGCTCTTTGAGAAAAGCCTTTTGGATTCTTGCAATCGATACTATCTTTATATTCTTTGCTCCATTTTGCTTGGCTAATTTTTTGAAGTTGTATTTCTGTTTTACCAAGCATATCCCCTTTTTTCCAAGTTGATCCATCGTTTGTGCATTCATATACTACTGCATATCCCATATTTTCTGGAAGTTCACGAATTTCTTTAACTGTACCTTCACTGCCATAATGCATACAGGCAGGATTAATATTTCTAACTTTATCTCCAATTTGAAACATCATTGAAGCTATACTTTCATCTTCTTTATTAAACATTACATAATTATGAATTGTAATCATATAATCTTCTGCAAGTGCTACCATTTGTTGTAAGAATGGTTCAGTAAGATTTTCTTTAACCATAGGATCATTGACTTTATCCATAACATTTTTTGCATGTTGATAGATAGAATTGATTGATCCAACAATCATTCCATAAAAATCATCTTTATATTCTTGTAGTTCTTCTTCTGGAGTCTCTGGCATTTCATCAACTTGTGCAAGAGATGGATCAAGTTTTAATAATTCACTATGATCAAATTCTGTTTCGCCATCCCAATCGTATTCTTCGCCTTGTGCTTTTTTAAGAGCTTCTGGAGTTGGACGATCTGGAGAACCTGGTTTTGCTGGTTTATAATTTTTGCCCATTCTCTTTTTCTTTTGCTGAATATTATACCAAAGACCTTTGCTCTTGGCTTGAACGTCTATTTCAAAATTAACCTCTTCTTCACTTCCAGTGATTTTACTAACTGGTTTTGCACTCCACATTTTGCAACTCCAATAATTAGCTTTGTACTTTGGGCCAGGATTATCACAACCATGTCTTGATCTATATGCTTTGCGTCTTTCTGGATTGTCTCTTTTGATCGACATGTTCGGATCACCGAAAGTAACTTTTACAATATTACCTTTATCGTTTTTAACGTATACTCCAAATTTCTTTTTGCTTCCAGAAGGAAGACGAAATGGTTTATTAAGTGGTGCTTTGCCTTTTTTAGCTAAACTAGAACTAAAATCAATTTCTACTTGTTTCATAAATTACTCAACGTAATAGAATAAAGAACATGCATCATTTCCTGATGAGAAGATATGATTATTTCCAGTTACTGCAATTGTTGCTGGAAAATCAGAATTACCAGCTGCGATATAAGCTATGATTGATCCATTGTTATTGTTTTGTTTTAAAACTGTATTTGCGTGAGCATTTGCTCCTAGTAAATAAATTGTTGTATTTGCTCCTTGACCAGATATTAGTACTCCAGATGTAAGTGAACTAGCAACTTGCGCTACTCCTTCAAAACCTGCTTCTCTATAATATTTTGCCATGATATTGTTATTACACCTTTAAGAGTTGTCTATGTAGTAAAAAAGAGTTACTCCAGCGGTTGCAGTTGTCACAAGCCAAACTCCTGTATTTTCTGTTACTTTTATTGTAGATGGAAAATTAGACATTCCTCCACCTATATTTACTATATTTGCTCCAGAGCCATTTGTTTCATGCAGTCTGATATCATCAAAAGTAGAAGCTCCAAGTAAGTATATACTCAATCCTGCTCCAGGTGCAGCTATAATTAATGATCCATTTATAGAAGAGCTTGCTGTTAATGCAACATTTTCAAATCCCACTTCTCTAAAATATTTAGCCATGATATTATAATTACACAAAATTAATGCTGATATGTTAAATACTTGGACCCGAAGAGAATTGAACTCTTGTCTTTTAAAAAGTCAAATTAAAATACTACAAGTTTATCTTATTCCGTTATTTCGCTGTAGTGTCGAATAAGCAATTGAGCTATAGCTATTTATTTAAAAATGAATACAACCTTAGCCATATCCACCCTGAATAATATCTTTAAAAATTAAATAAAAAGGATTTAAAGACATACATCTAAATACCCATTATTCTATTAGATGTGTCATAGGTAACAGGTCGCAGATTTTTAGGCTGCGATTAGGTGCTTCTTATTGTGAGAAACTCTCAATGAGAAACTACCTTTTAGCTTAGCTGTTTTGGCAGTTAAGTGTTTTTGAAGCTGTTTAAAGAGTCTACTTCAACTCTACTTGCATTTCAATTCCATTTTTTAAAATCGAAACCATTACGGGCCCAATTAGAAAGAACTATAAACTACCTTACACGCATTATACTTTATCTATTAGTTTTTGGCAATCTTTTTTATAAGCAAATATGAATTTTAATTTTAAACCATTAACATCTGAATTTATATATGATTGAGCTAAACAAGGAAACTCTTGAGGTTTAAAATTTTTATCAATTTTATCTTCTTCTAAATTATAGCTTTTAGCTTTATTTTTTGTGAATTTGGTCCAAGAGGCTTGATTCTTAATGAGTTCCATAAAAAAATTATATAAAAACATTTGACAAATTTCTAAGTTCTTTATATCATACCAATTGACATAGCCTTCTAATTATAGGCAATTTTGATAGTTTTATAGAAAACTGTTTAGTATATAGTTCCAAGAGATAGCAACGCTGTGAAGACTTGCGACTATGAAAACTTCCCTTGTGCATAAGATGGCTTGGGAATTAATGTGTGGCTGTAAGGGACGGCAATGTAACAGAGGTAAGCCACCTCGCCTCTATAAATGCCGTAGTCTGTTTCCTCGCAAGAGGAAAATGGGAGTTAAAAGAAAAGTAGGGACTATATACTAGATACAACCTCAATATTATATATGAGGGAAAGTCTTCTATGGGATATTAAAGAAAAGTATAATAATTAAGATAAGATTTAGAACCAAATTTCAGTATTGATTCTTCTTAAAACTTTAATCCAATTATTTAAATGATAAGCTATATTCTCTCGGTTTGAATTATTGTAACCTTCTTTAGCTATAGTATAATAAATCTTTTGATCTGGATAGCACCTTCTTGGTCTATCCAATTTTTTATGAAAGAACCCTAAGAACACAGTAAAGTATTGAGCAGTATCTTCATTCTTTTTTATATTTAAAATAAATTCTTCTTCAAGCTTGTCATTACTTATTGTAGGATATTTTTTACTTATAGTATCACTTATATATTCTTTCTCGTTAAAATCGTATTTTAAATCTTCACTATATTTTAAAATGCATAAACATGTATAAAGTGGAAAACTAATGTCTACTACTTCACCTCCATGCAAATCTTCTTGTGCTACTTTTATTAGTATTTTTTCTACTGCTTCTGGATCATCAATTAAACAGAAGGTCTTCTCTTCAGATAGATTAAGTTTTTTAGAAAGATAAGATATATCTTTATCGGTTACTATCACTTATACTATTACAGCTAAATTAATCTTTATCGAAAAAATACTGTTGGATTAAATCGAAGTTTCTATCTAATTTATTTTCAATCTTTTCCATAGCGTTCTCAACAGTATCTTTTGTAGCATACGTTGTGCTTACTTTTAAGGCTAGATCTGCTATATCTTGTTCGTTTTTTCGACTCTCTGCTTCTAGTTCTTTTCTTAAAGTTATAAAATCGCTAAATGTCTTATCATTCAATTCCTTCATTAATTTTTCTTGCTTATCAAATAAAGAGAATACTCTTGTAAATAACCAACCACCCAAAAAGGATAATGCCCCTAGAATCAAATTAAATAATATGTTAATATCTAAATTCACGTAGATATTTACACTTTTTCAGATAACTATTATAGCTTTAAATCAAGTATTGTAATTGCCACCCCTTAGTCCGTCCTCGTCTTATGGATATTTTATTGCAAAGAGTTTTTCGAAGAGTTGATTGAGATAAATTATGTTTTAAACAAAAATCATTTAAGCTAATATTTTTTGTTATTATAAATATTTCTCCAATAGGGTTAATAGCTTTATATTCTTTTCTTGGTATTTTTTCTGGATGTTCTTTAAGTCTTTTTTTAGCTTTTTCGGATATACTTTTCCTTCCTTTCTCTGAAATATATTCTCCTTTTAGCGCTCTTAATTTATTATTAATAGTAGTTTTTTTAGATAAAATTTTTTTAGTTTTTTCAGTGTGGCTATACCCTTTAAAATATCCGCCAACAACTTTTTGTTTTTTTATTCTTTTATTATATTCATCTAACCATCTATCTTCTCCGTATATTTGTTGGTAATTTTTCCCTTTATGATTTGGCGGTTTTGCTGATAAACAAATATTACATAATGGACCATCTTTTATCTCATTTATAAAATTTGAACCTATTTCTTTTATTAAAATTTCTTCATTATCATATGATTGTTTTTCATCATCAAAATATTTTAATATTTTTACAATTGGTTGCATTTTTTCTTTTTTAATAGATGCAATTTTAGAATAAAATGGACTATTATATTTTTTTAAAAAATTTGGCTGCAAATGATCATAAGCTCTATTCCCACTTCCTTTTCCAATGTAAAATGGTTCTGCTTCAAAAATAAATTCATTTGTTTTAAGAACGTACTTTTTTCTTGGATCCAAATAAACATATATATAATACATAATCTCTATCTTTTATTACACATAAAATGACAGAGGTAACTAATTATAAATCTATACCCTCTAAATCTTTGTCGCTTAAATTTGTATCTCTGGCACCAATTTTATATGATTGCAATTCTGTTTCTTGTGGTGCGGTTTGTACTTTACTACTATCCAAATAACTATCAAGCCAACCGCCAATAGGATTATCTTTTTGATTAAAAATCTTCTTATAACCAATGCTTCTTAATCTATTATCACATAGCCATTTAGAATATCCGTCAAGAACTTCTGGATTTAATCCTAATAAATTACCTTTGCTAAATAAATATTGTGACCATTCACTTTCATTTTTAGCTGCTTGTTCATAAAAAGCATATATTTTATCTTCGCTTTTCTTGACAATACTAGTAAAACCTTCTTTGTCTTCTTCTTTTAGAATTTTAAGAAGATTTTGACTTACAGCAAAATGAAGTGCTTCATCTCTTTGAATGAATTTAATGATCTTAGAATTACCTTCCATCTTACCACGATATCCAAAATAAAAAGAACATGCAAAAGAAACGTAAAATACAAGACCTTCCATTACATTGATAGAAAGAATTGCATCAAAAATCTTTTGTTTGACATCTTTCTTATCATCATCGCCAAGGATTTTATCGAAATTATTTCTAATTAACTCGGCTCGACTTGTAATTTCTTTATCTTCCATAATACTATCAAAGAATTTTGTAGCATCTGGATAAACATTATTCAATAGATAAGAATAAGAGTAACTATGAATACCTTCAAACTGAGCCCAAGTATTCATACAAATTTCAAGTTCAGGATTACTCACATAATCTTTAAGTGAATGAATACTTCTAGAAAGCATGCTATCACCAAGAGTTTGAAATCTTAAATTACTATCAAATACAAATCTTTCTGTATCTGTTAAGTTTTTATAATCGCTTCTATCTTTACCAAGAGCAATTTCATGAGGCCACCAAAAATTTTCATTTTGCTTTTTAAATAGCTCAAAAAATACTGGATATTTGAAACGATCATATCTTTGGAGATTAAGATCTTCGCCAAGAAATAATGGTTGCTTAGTAGTATCTACGTTTTTAAAATTTAATACTGTTTTCATGGATTATAATTTACACGCACCACTTGAGCAATCTCTATCTTCTTTTTGGTTAAGTGATTGTTCTTTATCTCCGTCATCTGTGTTATTATAATACAAACTAATTAAACCAAGACTATAAGCATAAATTAATTCTTTCATGACTTTTGCATCTGGCAATATATTGTTTTCATAGTGACTATAATTGTAGTATACATTAGTTGATATCGCCATGTCAATATATTTCTGAATCACTGCATTAATTTTGAGCAATCCAGTATTATCTTTTAATTCGTAAGCTAGTTCATAATTTTCATCGTATTTGCCAATTCCTGGAACCATAACTGGAAGTTTTCCCATTTTACTTGTTTTGTAAGTAATAAGACTACGAATTGGTTCTACTCCATTAGTAGAAGATTGAATAACAGAGCTACTCTCACAAGGCATACAAGAAGAAAGAGTTGAATGTCTTAATCCAAATTCTTTAATATCTTTTCTTAGCTTCTCCCAATCGAGTGATAATTTTCTTTTACAAATTTCATCTACTTTATCTTTATATGTATCAATTGGTAATATGCCTTCAGAATATTTTGTATGATCAAACTTTTCGCATCTGCCTTTTTCTTTAGCTAATTGCAAGCTACTACTTAACAGATAGTATTGAAAATGTTCCATCCATTCATCAATAACTGATAATGATTTATCATTTGAATATTTTAATTCATTCTTAGCAAGGAAAGCGGCTAGATTAGTAATTCCAATACCAAGACTTCTACGTTTTTTAGCAAAATTCTCAGCAGCAATATTAAAATAGTCTTGAAGCTCAATGATTTCTTCTAGAAATCTTACGATAAGATCGCAGGTCTTTTCAAGATCTTGCCAATTTTTAATTTCTAACATATTTACTGCTGAAAGAATACACATTCCAATTTCACCATCTTTATCATTATAATCATTTAAAGGAATAGTAGGATGAATGACTTCGGTACAAAGATTACTCATAGTTACTTTATCTGACCAAGCTCCATGCTCATTAGCGTGATCTACATTAAGAATATAAATACGACCAGTTTCAACTCTTTCTTTAACTATAAGAGAAAACAATTTACGAGCAGATACTTTCTTTTTTAGCTTTAATTTTTTAGATTCACACTCTTTATATACTTTATCAAAGTCTTTAGTTCCCCATGCTTCATAAAGTTCTGGAACTTCTGAATTATTGAACAGAGTAATATCTTCATCTTTCAATACTCTATCATAAAATAGTTTGCTCATACCAACAGTATAATCAAGTTTACGAACTCTATTATCATCTGTTCCAGCATTATTTTTTAAAACAATAATATCTTCAATTTCATAATGCCACCATTGAATATTACAAGTTGCGCTACCACCCCTCAATCCATTCTGTTGCCAAGCTTTTACGCTACTCTCATAAATTTTTAAAAATGGAATTAAACCAGTATGAACAACTTCTCCGTTTTTAATTGGAGAACCAATAGCTCTAATTTTGCTTACATCAATTCCAATACCACATCTATTAGCAGTAGCCATACTAACAGCAGTAGCACTAGCTGTAATACTTTCCCTTGTATCATCTACTCCAATCAAACAACAGCTAGCATAATTTCTGCTACTTGTTCTTACTCCAGCCATTACTGGTGTTGGAAGATTAATTTTATGCTTACTAATAGCGTCATAAAACTTTCTTACATAGTTTACTCTTGTTTCTATTGGATAATTTATAAAAGCATAAGCAGATATTAATAAGTAAGCAAACTGTGGAGTTTCATAAATTACTCCATTTGTTCTATTCTTGATTAAATACTTATCACATAATTGTTTAATTCCAGCATAAGTAAAAACAAAATCTCTTTCGTGGTCAATAAATTCGCCCATTTTATTGATTTCATCTTCAGTATATTTTTCTAAGATGACTGGATCATAAATTTTATTTTTTATACCATTTTGTATAAATTCTATTAGTCGTGGTGCATGTTTGCCTTTCCATACATCTTTACGCAATTGGTAGTTTAAAAGTCTACTTGCTACATATTGATAGTTTGGATTTTCGATGCTAATTAAATTTGCCGCACTTTCAATAATAAGTTTATGAATTTCTTCAGTAGAAACTCCTTCGTGCATATTGATTTTAGCATTAATTTCAATATCTGTGAGACTTACGCCAGATAAACCATCAATTGCCCACTTGATTACTTTATTGATTTTTTCTATATCAAATTTTTCAGATGTTCCATTACGTTTCTTTACTAAAATATTTTTGTTCATATCTTGAGACTAAACTTTATATTACAGCATTATTATTATTTTTAAAAGTAAAAAAAGTATTTTTATTAACATTTTTTGGTTTTCATTTTTTTATGTGTAGGAAGATGCTTTTATAGCTATTAATATGTGTAATATAAGGCAAGGAATAAGGTATGGGTCAAAATTCATTCATATTAAATGATAACTTTGGGATTGGGACTGCGAGTCCTGCATTTGCATTGAATGTAAAAGCACCATCCTCAGAATACAGAACAGCCCTATTTGAGACATTAAACTCAAGCGGCCCATCAGTTCAAATTAAGGGTAGCAAAACTTATGAATTGCGAAGCACTGGAACAGGTGCATCAGAAGGCGGCGGATTATTTTTTATTTATGACAAGGATAATGAGCTATCAAGACTTACTGTTGATTCGAGTGGGAATGTTGGGATTGGGACTACTCCATCTCGCAAGCTAGACGTTAACGGAGTGGCTGGTGTTACATATTTAAGTCTAACTGCTAATACTGCTTCAGCCCCAGCGGTTGATGCGGCAATTACAAGGCCAGCAGATGGTACTCTTGGGCTTATTGCAAATAGTGTTGAACGCCTTCGCATTGATTCGAGTGGGAATGTTACAGTTTCAACTGGATCATATATTAGCACTAGAGCAAATGATACAGCAACTGGTGGTGGACAAATTTATTTAAATGGTGCTACTGGAAATAGAATTGATTTTAATACAAATGGCGTTGCTGCTCCAGCATTTACAACAAGAAGTGCTGGTACAAGAATAGTTTTATATCCTGCGGTAGCGGGTGCTGCTGTAGATTATGCTTTTGGAATTGAAAGCGCTACTTTATGGTCTAGTGTACCAACTAGTGTTTCTCAATTTAAATGGTATGCAGGAACAACTAATATTGCTACATTAAGTGGAGCAGGAGTTTTAACTGCTACAACATTTAGTGGAGCTCTAAGTGGAAATGCGACATCAGCGACATCAGCAAGTTCGCTTGTCTCAGACACCTCTACCCAATTTAAGGTTATAACTTTTACTGGTGTAGGCAGTGACTCTGGCAATGGGGCTATTCCAAGCAGTTACGCAATTTACCAACAAGGAGGTAGTTGGACTAGTCCTTACCCAGATTTGTGTATTGGGTATCATACAGGTATAAAGATAGGAGCGTACTTTGGTTACGGAGGCACTCGCTTTTACAACAACTCAGATTGGGCCACTGAAATCTTTTCAGTTGGAAACGGCGACAACAATGTGCGTGTAGCCAACACAATATATGCAGGGGCTTTTAGTGGTCCTTTGACTGGAAATGTAACTGGAAATGCGTCAACAGCTACAACAGCTGGTAATGGGCTTAAGTATATTAACGCTTATAGTTTAAGTGGAGCAACATATACTATATCAGGTTTAAATTTAAATCCTTATTATTTTTTGTATATGATATTTACTGGAGTTTCTACTAGCAACGCAACTAATACTAGAGTTGGTATGGGTGCTTCAGTTCCAGGAACAAGAGATTCACAGACAATTATGGTACATACAGGGAGCGCAAGTACTTCAAACCGAGCTTTTGTTTTTCTAGATCTTAATACTGGAGTGGGTACATCTATTTCAGATTGGTTGAGTGACAATGGAATCTCTTCTGTTTATCAAAAAATTTATGGAATCACTAACGCAAGCACTACAATTTCTATATTTACTGCAGTAGCAAGTTATGTTATGGATGCTGGCACACTTTATCTCTATGGTTACGCCAAGTAAAGATTACAATGAATGAAAATATTTTAAAAAATTTACTTTATACCAAAGTCATCACTAATGATAATGGTGCAGAAGTACGCATACCAATGACAGAAGAAGAAATTATTCAATATGATGAAAATGTAGCAGAGTCTAGAAGAAAAGCATCTTTACCAGAATATAAATTTGCTACATGTATTGGCAAACCTGATGGTACGGTTGAATTTATTAAAGCTACAGACGAAGAAATTAAAAATATAAAACAACAATTACAAATGCAATTTTTACCTAATCTTAGAGAAATAAGAGATAATCTTTTAAAAGAAACAGATATCCTTGTTTTGCCTGATCGTTGGAGCACATACTCAGAAGATAAAAAAACAAAAATATCAAATTATAGACAAGCTCTAAGAGATTTACCAGCTAATGTAGTATATATTGAAGATAAAGACATAAATTCATATATGCCAGATAAACCATACTAAAGATCTTTTAAGTGTAAATAATATATAATAATATGCCAAAAATTTTAAAATCAGATAGTTTAGAATCAACAACAATATCTTCAACAAAAGATGCAAGTCTAGTTTTTAGCACAAGACCAAGTGATGTATTAACTTCTAGATTAACGATCACTTCAAGTGGCAATGTTGGTATTGGAAATGGAGTAAGTCCTGATTCAATACTTGAATTATTTGGAGCAGGATCTACTTCATCTAGTCCTTCTACATCAGCAAGTTTGGGCGCAACACTAGCTTTACAAGACTCTGCTGGAGCAACTGGTAATGGCGGAATGATTATGTTTGGTGCAAGTACAGGTTTTTTCGCAGCAATAAAAGGATACTTTACCAATAGCTCATCAAATACTACTGGAGATTTATTATTTTGCACAAGAAATGCAGTAGGTGATTCAACCTTGACTGAACGATTAAGAATTACAGCTGCAGGAGGCATAAGTTTTGGAGCAAGTGGAAATGCTTATGGAAGTTCTGGTCAAGTTTTAACTAGTCAAGGAAATGCTGTTCCAATTTGGGCAACTTACTCAACGTTAACTTTAAATACATCTGGCACAGGGTTGTCTGGTAGCACAACTTATACTCCTGCTGGAGCAGCTACATTCACAGTAACATCTAACGCAACAAGTGCTAATACTGTTAGTGCTATTGTAGCCAGAGATGCTAGTGGAAATTTTAGCGCTGGAACTATTACAGCTACATTAACTGGAAATGTAACTGGAAATGTTACTGGAAATTGTACTGGATCATCTGGTTCATGTACTGGAAATGCAGCAACATCTAGTTCATGTAGTGGAAATTCAGCAACAGCTACAACTGCTACAACTGCTAATGCCTTGACCACGAGCAACAATTATCAAGTGAATTCTCTTGGTGTTGGCACAGCAGCAAGTAACGCAGAAGGTGAAATTAGAGCAAAAGGTGATATTACTGCTTATTACGGCACATCTGATAAAAGGCTTAAAGAAAATATAACTCCTCTTAAAAATGTATTAAAAAAATTAAAAAATATAAATGGTTATAATTTTAATTATAAAACTAGACCAAATCAAAAAATGGTTGGAGTAATTGCTCAAGAATTATTAGAAGAATATCCAGAACTAGTTTACGAAACTAATCCAATTGATGAAGGAACTGGATTAGATAAAGTATATGCGGTTAGATATGAGCTATTGACTAGTATATTATTGCAAGCTGTTAAAGAGCTTTCAGATAGAATCTCTAAACTTGAAAATGAATAAATATGAGCTACATAAATACAACCGCAACATCAGGGCCAATTTCTGTTGGTAGTGCTCAAGGAGTTGGAAAAAGTTTAAATTATGTAAGAAATTTTAGATCTGGCACAACACAAAATATTGAAACTAATTTAAATACTAATATAAGAAATTTTTTTACTTCACTTGTTTCTAACGATACAGTAACAAGTTCACCTTCTAGCATAAGCTTTAGTCAATGTAGAGGCGGTATTGTTTGGAAAGCTACTATTTCTCTTTTTAATAATTGTGGTAGTAATGGAACATATCATAATTTAAACAATGGAAGATTAGATCTAAAAGTGGAAGGTGGCGGTGCTTCAACAATATCTTTAACTCTTGGATCTTTCGCAACACAAACTATTAGTAGTGGAGGCACAGCTTCATGGACTACTTTAGCAGGAACATATCTTACAAATACTAGAGGTGATTATAATTTAACATTAAGAGATAATTCTACTAGTGTTGATTTTTCTCTTTTAGTAAGATGCTACGAAACAACATATGGTACAAATTATGTTACATATAATTCTGTATCGTATAATGTAAATAATTTCTTTTGGAATTTATAAAATAATGACACCATTAATTGAAGAATTAATTAAATGTTCTTTTAATAAATATTGTTTTGTTAAATACATATTCGATGGAGATAATTTTGAATTAGAAATACCATTTTTATATAAAAATAATTTTTTAATTTCAAAAAATTATATTGAAGGATTTGATTTTATAACTAAAAAAAATACTAGGTTAATATTAAAAAATATAAAAGGTTTTATTTGCGCAGAAAATAAAAGCCAATACAAAGATATAAAAAATAAAATTAACACAATTAAATATAAAAAAACTTTATTAAAAAAATTAAAAAATACATATAATATATCATATACTTATGACGATAAATACATATTATATAATCCCAGTATAGATTCAATTTTTATGCTACCTTTTAATATTAAAAATATAGATTTATTAAACTCTAATCAAAATTTAAATTTATATACAAATATATATAAAAAATTTATTAAAAAATATAGCAAATGTACAAAATTAAAATTACTAAATATAATAAAAAAATTTAATAATAATAAAGATATTCAAATTCAAAAAAGCAATATCATACATAAAATTAACGATATTAATAAAAATCAAAAATTTATAGCAGATACTCCAATAGATTTAATTAAATATAATTGGCCTAAAGTATTAGCGCCTAATCCATTTTTAACTATAGATTTTTTAAAAAAATGAAAGATTTTCTTATAGCAGTTGGGACATGTCCAAAAAATTTTAATTTCATAAAGCATTACGATGATTTATTTAAATTTTATAATTTTGATAATTATATATATTTTTATGGAACAGATAAGCTAAATCATGATAAATCTGTTTGTTTAAATACTAGTGATTGCTATTCTAATTTAACAAAAAAAACATTTTTATTATTTAAATATTTTATAGAGCATAGAGAAGAAGAATATCTTGTTAAAATAGATGATGATACTTTTATAGATATAGATGAGTTAAAAAAAATAGATACAAAAAATTATGATATAATTGGTAAAAGAGCTTCTTTAAAAAATCATATGTTAACTGTTAAAAATTCATACAAAAAATACATTAAACAAAACAATTTGAGAAAAAATTATAATTTTGATTATTTAAAACAAATAAAAAATGTAGATTTTGATTATACCGAAGGAAATTTTGTTATTTTTTCTAGAGATTTAATTATTAACATTTTAAATACTGCAAAAAAAATTATAAATGAAAATAATATAGATATAACAGCAATTCCTCAAGAAGATATAGCTGTAGGATATGTATGTAGTAAAATTAATCATAAAATTTTAGATATAAAATATATATTTTTTGATCATACATTTTATGGCATAGATAATTTAAATATACATTTTCATCCAATACCTGTAATTTTATTAAAAAAAATGATAAAAAATAAAAATTTTGAAGATAGATTAAAACTTTGTAAAGATTTTATATTTTTAAATAAATATTTTTTATCTTCAAAAAAATGATTCCAAAAATAATTCATCAGACTTGGAAAAATAAAAATTTATCAATTTTTTTTGAAAAAAACATAAATAATATAAAAAATTTACATAAAGATTGGGAGTATAAATTTTGGACAGATGAAGATTGCATAAAATTAATAAAAATAGAACTTCCAAATATATATCCTTTAATTGATAAGTGCGAAAATAATGGACAAAAAGCTGATATATTTAGATATGCTATAATATATTTATTTGGTGGATTTTATTTTGATTTAGACTTTTTTTTCTTAAAACCAATAAATACTTATATCAATTTAAATAAGCACAATTTATGTTTTTTTTATGAAAGCGCAGAATATAGTCCATTTTTTTATGGTAAAAATATTACTATTGCTAATTGCATACTTGGTTCAGAAAAAAATAATCTTTTTTTTAAAAGATTATTAGATTCTTTAAACTATAATATACCATTAGAACTTGTAAAGGCAAACTATTGCGGAGGCAAAATTAAAGACCCATTCTTTACTTTAATTAAAACTGGACCAATCTATTTAACTTATATGCATGAGATAAGCAGGGATATTATTAATAAATATGATATATTTTATGGTGATGAATATCTTTACATAAATAAAATGGAAGACAATACTAATGATAAACAAAAAATATCTATTCATATGTGTATGAATAGCTGGTATAAATCAGAATCAGAAACATTTAATTTTTTATATAAAGATATAATGTGTAAATTATAATATATGAATGAATTATTGGAAAATATCATTAACCTAAAAGACCAAATTTGCTTAATAAAATATCAAAAAGATGATGATATTAATCTTGAAATTCCATTTAAATTTATATCTATAAAAGATAATAAAAAACTTTATGGACTAAATCCAGCGTTTAATAAAGATTTATATTTAGATATTGATAAAATTAATGGTTTCATACATTGCGAAAAAAACGAACAAAATCAAGATTTACAATTAAAAATAAAAAATATTATATCTAAAAAAAATAAAATAGATTTTTTAAAAAATGAATACTACATTTCATATGAACATCATGAAGATTATATTATTTATTGTTCAGATTCGTATTCTATGTTTATGATACCTTTTAATTTTAAAAATTCATTAGATTTATATAAAAATGAGAATATAGAAAATTATATAAAAATTTATAAAAATTTATTAAAAGACAAAATCAAACCATATTATATTAATAAAATAAATAATCTATCATTAGATTACGATGCAGATGATCCGACAATAAAATCTTATGTACAAAGTTTTTTAGAGATGATAGATCAAGAAGTAAATAATTCTGTTATTACAGGGAGCAATCCATCTGAAGTTATTTTAAATAGTTGGCCAAAAGTATTTGATAATATATTTTTATTATGAAACAAAGAATTGATTTAAATTTTAATAAACAAGAAAAATATTACATATTTGATAAAATTTTTTATAAATTTTATAAATTAAAATCTGTTCAAGATTTTATATTAAATATTAATTCAATAGACAGGTCCAGAAAAGACAAAAAAGATTTAAGACCTTTATCTAATTTAATAAGCATGAATATAGATAATAATAAAATAAAAAATTTTAAAATATATTGTGAAATAAATGAATCTTATTCGGATAATATAATATTAAAATTTATTCCTGATGTAAATTTATTCAAATATTATATAAACTATATAGATTCCTCAAGACAATCTCATTCATGTTTTGCTATCAAAATTAATAGAGATTATGAAATGAAGCAATATTTTCATTTAAAAATTAAAGAACCATTAAATGAATTTATAGAATCAAATACTTTTAAAGAAAAAAATACAATTTTTTTTGGAGTATCTGTAGAATATTTTAACAACACTTTTAAGAAAAATTTATATTTTTATTATTTTGATAAAAATGATATTCAATATTTTTTAAATAAATATTCAATCAATGAGAATATAGAAAATATAAATCATATGGAAGTGACAGAATTAGAAGATGGAACACAGAAAATTATAATTGTTTTTAATTATAATTTTAAACAATTTAATTTTGAAAAATTAAACGAAAAGAGTATCTCAAAAAAACTTATAGAATATTTCAAGCAAAAACATAATACAGAATTATTGTATTATGGTGAATATAGCACAGGCACAACTAGTCTTTATTGGCAATATCCATTTGAGACGATAGATAAAAATTTATATAAGATTAAACAAACAGAACAATTATTTAATAAATTTAAAAATATTTTTAATATTTAAACTTTACTATTTCTTAATATGCTGGCAATGTAAGAGTCTACTTGATGATTCTCTGCAATTTCTAAAACTTCATTTATATTTTCTTTATTTTTATCAATTGGATTTTCAATATAACTAGCAGCACTCTCAATCCATTTTACAGAATCTTCATTAGATACAATCATTTTAGAAATATCATTTACAATAGTTTTTTGTTGTTTATTTAATTTTTTAATTTTAAATTTTTCTTTAATTAAATCTGATACATGATCTTCTAATTTAGATGCAAGAACAAAATTCTCTCCAACTTTTTTAGCACTAAATTCTGCTTTAGATTGTTTACCAGCACCAATAGGACTTACATTCTTTGTTGATTGAGGTGTTCCAGTACTTCCAGTTGGTCTACCACCAGCTTGTTGATTTCCACCAATAACAGGAAGATAATATCCTTGATCTCTTAATGCTTTATATTTCTTTTGACTTTCAATAGAAGAATCTGCATCTGGTAATCTACCACTTTCAATAGCCTTGAGACCTTCTTCTGGAGTTAATATTCCGAGTTCCATTAATCTATTATAAACTCTAGAATATTGAATATCATCTTTCAAATCAATATCTTCAAAATATGGCATTGGATAATTTTTAAATCCAAGACTTTTACTCATTCGAATAATTTCTGGAGCAAGAAACTCATTAATAAAAGCTTCTCTTGCTTGTTTTAATCTTTCAATAAATACTTGCACCTTAATACTTGTATTAGCAAATTTTTCACTTCCAATAAGAATATTATTTAAACCAATTTGAATATCTCTATCTATTACTTCATACTTTTTAGGATCAAGAAGATCTGCAATTGGAGGAACAATGAATTCAGCTTTTGTTGTATAATCTGCAATTAGAACTCTTCCAACGCTTTCATTTTGAAATAGAGCTTGCATAGCCTCAAGATTCTTTTGATTTATACCGCCCTTGTCTGGATCTGTTCCCATAGTAATAAGAAGAATTGCTTGTTGCATTGTTCTTGCAATTGCCATATCCATTTTACGCATTTCAGCTTTAGCATTAATATCCTCAAGAACTGGGAATCCCATTGGAACAGAAAATGGCTCGTAATCTTGTTTCTTATAAAATACAGCAACTAATCTATGAGAATCTAATGGCATAATTGCAACATTAGCTTTCTTTTGAATATTATCTTTAACGTCTTGAGGTAATGATTCGTATACTTCTTTGTCTTCTTCTGTTCTTGGGCTACGAAGTCTTTCTAGTTCATAATCGCTTAATACTTTATAAAATTTATTGGTAACAAAACTAATATTGCCAGCAATTTGAATATCTGCTGGATTAATAATTATATATCTAGATGGAAGAGTAACAGAAGCAGCTTTGCTAATACCAAATGTTTGGGTGATTTTAATTAGATCATCTTCTTTAATATTAGTATCAAATCTATACATGAATACATTTCCAGAGCGATAGTATTCTCTAAAAAACTTATCTTGAAAACTCCAAAGATTGATTTTATTAAATAATGCTTCAAAAAAATCTCTGCTCTTTTGACTTCCACCTTTAAAATAAATTTTACTAGAACTAAATTCAGTCATTAAGTCTACTGTGTTTCTAAATATTGCAAAATTATAATAAGCCTTTTGACATAAAATGACTGCATCTCTAACATCCATATTAGAAGAACTATAAACGCTAGTAGAAGATCTATTAAATGGTATTAGTCCATTAGTAATATTAGCGTATTTATCTGTTCTTTCTATGGTGGCAGATCTATTTCTTCTAAGCTTATCAGAAGCTTTAATTTCTTTCATTCCTGCTACAGCCATCAAAGGCTCACCAGTTGTATAGTTTGTTAATTTTTCGTCTTTTTGGAGTTTTTTAGCCATTTTTGTTTATTTTTAAATATTACACCTATTTTAACATTATAGGCGTAAATGTATCATTTTCCATTTTATTCTCAATTTTATTCATATCATAGTATATTTTACTTGCCCAATTACCAAGCATAAGAGCAGTATATCTATCTTTTCTTGCTCTATTAGCGCTAGTATTTCTTTTTAGATGTTGTGGTAAATCAAATGACTGAAGACCACGGCTAGTGCTTTTTACTTCAATTAAACTACATTCTTTCTTTGTTGCATAAATCATATCATCTTGATTTTCAATAAAATCAATTAAATTATTAAACCCAGTACTTTCTATATTGATATTACTTCCAGTAACTCTTCCAAAAGAATCTCCATTTGCAGATATACGACTAGCAAACCATATCTTCTTATGATCTATACTTGCTTGAAGATATTCATTTCCTTTACGGATAAATTCAGTAGTAAATACTTGTTTGAAGCAAATTCTTTTTGTTTCTTTATTGTATTGTCTTTTTGCATCTCTTAACATTAAGTCGTACTCTACTCCTTCAGCGTCAGAATTCACATCAAAGAATTTAAGGTTAATTCCAGATTTTCTAAATAATTCATTTTCATTAGCAGAGTCAATAAATTGATATCCAGCATTATCGATAATGATCATCTCTACATTAAAATTATTTAATAAATAATGAAAATACAAGATATGATCTTTAAGATCTCCACCAGCTACAGCATAAGAATGAACAATGATACAATCTTTCTTCTCATCATCAATTTCTAAAACGCTCATAGCAAAATAATCTGAACTTGGACTATTGCTAAAGCTTGGATCAATTGCTAGTATATATTTTTTATCTTTATCTCCATATATTTTAGAGGTTGGATTTTCACCATCTTTGATCGTGCATTCATGCATCTTCTTTGCTGAGAAATAGCTATCACTTCCATCTGTAAACTGAGCACAATACTCTCGTAAGAAACCGCTATGACTCAATCCACCAGCTTGAGCTTCTTCAATAATAGTTTTATCAACCATTTCTTCTGGCAGAGATTCGTATCCCATTTGACTTACAAAATATGTAGCATCTCTAACGGCTTCATCAGAATAAATATTGGCAACCCATTCTTGATATGTTTTATAAAGATTTTCAAATGTATAACTAGCAGAAGATAAAGCAATCATTTTTGATTTGTTTGGAAATATCATTCTTTCATTTTCTTTCATCATCCCTTCAGCAATTAATTTATCTTCTATTTCCCTGATTTGAATACGTTCTTTCATATTCTGAGGAGCAACCAAGAATGGCATAAGAACATTTTTAATAATTTCTTCTGGTATAAGTAGAAACTCATCAAGAACAAGAACATTAGCGCGAAATCCTCGAACTTTTTCACCATTGAGAGGAATAGCTACAATATTTCCACCATTAATCTCCCATTCAAATAAATCATTTCTTTTACTCTTAACTCCAAAAGCTTGTTGAAGCAATTGAGCTTCTTTACTATTTACTAATTTTTCTAAATTTGTAAAAATATTTCTAGCAGTTCTAAATGTTGGCCCAGCAATTAAGATTTTAGAATTAGGTTCAAATATGCATTGAAGGAAAATGTAAACGCTAGCGATAAATGACTTAGAGCAACCTCGACCCCAAACGCACATATTAAAATTACGATTAAAGAATCCTTTTAATGTTACTTCCTGATATGGAGCTAGTTTAATTCCACTAATTAATTCTGTAGTCAAGCCTAAATTTGCTCTTAAGAATTTAGCTAAACTTATTTTAGCTTCTTTATCCAGCATTGTACCTTCAATTTTTAATAATTCTTTATTAAAATCAACTAAATCTTTTTTATATTTATCGTTGCAGTACCACATATTATATTATACCTTTATCGACAAGTAATTGCAAATCATATTTCTTATGTATACAATTACCAGTTAAAATTTTAATTAATAACTCTGAGGTTCTTTTTCTACCATCAGCAAAAACAAATTGAATATTATCGTACTTTTGACATAATTCTCGAACTCTGTGAAATATAAACTCTGGAGTAGCTTTAATCTTTTTTGAAATATGAGGCAAATAATTAAAAGAAAGCGCATCATTGATTGACTCTTCGATTAGTACTACTAGATAGTAATTAGCGTTCTTTGCTCGTTCTATTTCATTATTAAATCGGTCATAACCAGCACTCATTGTACCAATAAAGTCTGATAAATTTTTTCTTTCAACAGCTGTAAAACAACATTTTTGCAAATCATTCAAAGTATAATCTCCAAAATCTAGTTTAGCCACTTGCTGTTGATATTTAAATTTAAGAGGATTCTGTTCTCTAGTATCAACCATTATTTGATAGTCTTCAGATTCTTCAAAATTAAGCTGCTCTCCATTATAAGATTTAAATTTATTCTTAAGACCTATGGATTCGCATATACTATAATAATCTAATTTATACTTATCAAATGTAACAATAGATGGCATTATTAAAGATCTTAACTCGACTTGAGTAGGAGCATATACAAGATTTTTATGCTCTTTTCTTTTACTCAATAAGCCAGCAAGAAATGGTTCTAATTTGCTTTGATCTAAATTCTTAATGTATGCTTTTAAATTATTTTTATTATTAAAGTCGTCAGTAAAATATTGATCTTTATTCTTGAAGTTAATCATTTCTTCAGAATGTAGATCATATCTTGGAAAATACTTTTGATAGTAAGTTGCCGTATTTATTTTATGAGCTTTTAAGTGCAGATGTAAGAATTTATCTGCAGCAAATAATTGATTACAAATTTTGCATTCAACTTGCATCTCATCCATTCAAGACTTCATCTTTTGATAAGCCTAAAATTCTAGCTTTAATTTCATCAATAGTACTTAATCTTTCAACTTCTTTTGATAATAGTTCTTTTCTCATTTCAGCTAATCTTATCATTTCTTTACGACTCTCTTCTTCTTTCCATAATTCAACGAGATTCAATATAGAAGCATTCTCTTTAACTTGTTTACTTAGTCGATCACTTCTCTTGACTTTTAAATCTTGAAGTAATTTTTGCTGTCTACTTACAGATTGATTATATTCATTTCTAGAAGTACTAATAGCTTCTACAAGAGACATTGAAATCTTTTCTCCAGCTTCTACATTACTATCCATTTGCATTTGCAATGCTTGAATAGTTTCTTGGATATTAGAAGATATCACAACTTCTGTAGCTAGCACAATATATTGATCAACTTCTTCTTGAGTTAAGTCATTCTTATCATAAGTATATCTTACAAAACTGCTCTCGAAAAGCTCTCTTTCTTTTTCATCTTGATATGTATTGATTTGATGTAAAAATCTATAAGTATGCAAGTATCCAATGATAGCTTGTATATCTCTTTTCTGCTTACCAGTTAATTTACTTTCATCAATACCTTCATGGACATATTTATTTATTCTAGATAAACATCTAGTGAATGTGGTTGGTGGCTTATAATCTCCTTCTGGAATATTATTTGGATTACTATAAATTACTTTAGTATCTAATGTTTTTATATACTCACCAACACTGCGAGTTTCTTGATTTAAATTAGTTAATTCGTTATTTTTAAATATTGTTTTAGCAATTTCAACAGAAGTCATTGTTGAGCAATTATTGCTAATATATTCTTTTTGATCCTCTGTTAGCTCTATTAATCCTTTAGCTTCATATTCATGACTTTTCTTTGGTATAATTTGTCTTGATGCTAAATAATTTTTAATAGCTTTTCCTTCTTGACTCCTACCATCAAATCCTTCTCCAAAAATTAACTTAGTTAATTCAGCTAACGATGGTGGATTAGATGGCCTCGAATTCCATTCTTCCAATATTTTCTTTTTCTGCTCATCTGTTAATTCTAAATTGATCATAATATATCCACATCATCACTATAAAGATATTTTCTAACTTTAATAATAATAGATTTTTTAATATTCTGTACTTGTTTATAACCTGGGGCACGATTTTTTTCATTAGTTTTATATCCCATACTTGCTGCGACTTGATCTTCATCTTTATGATCAATATAAAGCAATTGATATACCTTCCATTCTGTAGGCTTAAGTACTTGTTGCATTTTTTTATGTATATTGTTAGCACTTCTTTCTATGTCAATTTTGCCATCTTCCATTTCATGCACTTCTTTTGTATGATTTTCTAAAGCTAAAGGTAATTTTGTATCATGTGCGTTTTTCTTATTCTTTTCCCATGCAGCGTACAATGGGCAAGAATTACATTGTTTACCATAAATATTACAATGATCTTCGTCTTCAGCTGCTGCACATTTCAAACATGGACGAGAATAGTTGCCGTAATTATTTCTTATTAAATTTTTAATTTGATTACTAACAATTCTATTAATCCATGGCGCTAAGGGTTGATCTGGATCATACATCTTCCATTTTTTATGAATATGTATTCTTAATATTTGAGCTACATCATCAAAATCCATCCAAGCAAGTGAAGTTAAATTCCACTTGTGTTTTCTTTTGTATATTTCAACATTTATTTCTTGAAATTTATTTTCAAATGTTGGCTTTTTCACGAATCATCATCTTCAGCATAATCAGCGCTATCATCATCTGGAGCCTGACTACCCCTACGAAGAGTTCCAGCTTCTTTTTGAAATTCTTTTAAAAATTCTTCTTTTGATAAACTTGATTCATCAGCGTCTCTTTGAAAGACAGGATTCTTCTCTCCTTTAGCTAAATCTTTTAATTTTTGACCTTTTGGCTTGCTGACTTCAATATCCCAGTTAAGACTAGAAATACTAGGCTTTTGAATTATTTCTATTTCTGGTTCAACCTTTACTTGATTTTGAACTACCTTTCCGCTTGTTAAATTACATCCACATTTCGTGCAGAAATTTGGTTTAACATCTGCATACTGTATTGGATTACCACATGAACTACAATATATTTTTGGCATATTTTAAATTATACAGCCTAAATATATTTTTTTCTACTTAATTTTATTTGCGTGTATGAGGTTTTGATTCAGACAACTCTTCAAATTTTTCAATAATATAAGCTAAAATATCATTTCTCATAATATCTTCTGTGCCAAACTTAAAAGTATGTATACCCTTATCTACGCTTTTTTTATTATCAAACAAATTATAAGTCGCTTCAAATCCACTATTCTTAATATCAGATTGACGAATATCTCCAATTAATATTAATTTACTAAATTTGCCCATTCTAGTAGTAATTAAAAGAAAATCATGAATACTTAAATTTTGAGCTTCGTCACATATAATATAACTAGCATTAATGCTTAAACCCCTTAAAAATCCAACTGGTAGTCCTTTTACTCTCTCTTGCTTCAAGAGCATTTCTACTTGGTTCTTTGGTAATAATTCATGGAGTTTATCCATCAATGGTTGAAGATAAGGATCTAATTTACTATGAAGATCTCCTTTTAAGAATCCTAAATTATGAGATGAGCTTTCAACTGGGTTACGAACATAGAATATTTCACCTATTTTCTTATTATTAATAGCATTTAAAGCTGCATATACGCTTAATAAACTTTTAGCTGTTCCTGCTGGCCCTTTACAAAGTACCATTTTAGTACTTTTATCTTGTAATAATTGTATGAATTTCTTTTGATTATCTGTCCATTCTAATTCGCGAATAGTCAGGAAGCCTTCAATTTTATCTCTTTGAGGAACAGGAACAGACTTATCTTCTTTTTGTTTATGTTTTTTAGACATTATACTTACTCTATAATTTACACAGATAATCAATTAATGTGTAAATAAATTAACAATGGCATTTCTTAATACAAATATACCTCCAATCGAATGCTTTGTTCGAGGTAACTACCTAAGAAATCAAGAAGACAGCCATGATAAATATTATAAATGTCTAATTTTTGGATTAACAAGTATTCCAAGTCAAGTGCCTCTTTTTAATTTTTTAATGGAAGATGGTGGAATTTGGTGGCATGCACCAATAAGTGCATTTTGTAAAAAAGAAAATACTCAAGAACAAGATTTATCTGAACTTGAACTTTGGGATAGTTTTAGTTATCACGTTGCAGTTACAAAATTTTATGTATTACAAAATAAGAAAATTAGATATACAGGAAGAACTGGAAAAGAATATGATGGCAGATATTTATTTACTCTTGATTGGGCTCATAGTGATTATAATGAATTAAATTTTGGATTTAGCGAGCAACCAGATCAACATAAAAGCGGTCATATAATAGAATTAGATAATGGAAATTATGCAATTCAACCAAATAATAGAGTCAGAGTATTCGAACCTAGTTTCGCTACAAAACCAAACGAGCTTCTATTAAAAAGAAAAGTTAATACTCATATTTATACTGTTGAAAATAGTCCCAAATGGATTACCGAAGATAGTGATAGCTATGAATATTCTATAGAAGAAATAAAAGATGAAAAAACACATCAAGATAACAAATAAAAATATAAAAGAAGGTACATTAGCTGACCCTCAAGGATGTGCTATTGCAAGATCATTGAGATCTAGTATTAGAAATCTAGATTCAGTATCTGTATTAGCAGACCACGTTAAGATTTCATTAAAAAATAAAAAATCTTATATAGCTGATATGCCATCTAAAGGAACAAACTTTATCAAAAGATTTGATAGAGGACAATCAGTAAATCCTTTAGAACTTGAATTGAATTTTGTTTAATTTAATTTAAACAATTTTTAATTAGTCTTTGAACATCTCAGGATGTTTCTTGCCTTTTCGTTTCTTGCTCCAGTTTTCCCAATATTTTTGTTTTACTGGATCTTTTCCACCATGTACTTTCTTGCGAGCTTCTGATAATTCTTTACTTTGATCAAATAGATCACCCATAGTACCTTTTTTACTACCAGTCATTTCAGCAAATTTTCTGGAATCCATAGAAGCATCCATCTTGGTATCAATTCCCATTTGAGGAACAGTATATATACGATTCCATTTTATTCCATTAGAATCAATATACTCATGTTCATCATGAATACTTTGAATAATACTAATGACTTTTTCCGTAGTTGGATGTTGATATAAATATTCTGGCATTATACATAAGATAGAATTGAATCTACCATTTTTTCATAAGTGAATTTATTTTGCAATTTTATACCAGCTTCATTAACTCTGTTATTCTTAACCTTTTGAATAGCCGTATCGCAAGCCGACAAGAATTCATTATGATTAAAATCAAAAATATTACCTTGATTATATTGCATTCCTTTTTTAAAGAACATGCCATCGTAGGCTTCGATTTTACCAGTAGGATTAACCAGTACTGCATTTTCTTCATTTGCCCAACCCTTGTGAGCATGAGCATTTAAAATTACTCCATGCTTACCAAGGCATATACTATTAAATTCTGGTAATCCCCAACCTTCTGCACCACTCATACCAACAACAATATCTCCACTATTAAGGTAATCATTATATATAGCATTAGTAGGCATAAAACCTAGAAAATTAATATTAAAATATTTATTTCCTTCTAGAATATTAGAAAGTAATTTTGGATGATCTTCTGCTTTAATAAAATGATTGAATATCGAACAATTCAAATAATAATCTTTATTATTGCCGTATTTCATTGCCCAAGACTTAATAATCTTTGCATGATGTTTTCTTCTCTCAAGTTTTCCTACAACATTAAAAGTTATTCTGTCTTTTAAAACAGTAGAATTCTTTTTAATATGAAAACTATCAGAGTCAAATGCTAGAGGAAGATAATCTACATTAGTAATACCATTATCTTCGAATACTCTTTTTGAATATTCAGATGAAACTAGAATTTTATGATTATTTTTTAATATATTAATTTCTTCTGGTGTTGGAGAATCTAATTCATAAAATGTTAGTAAAATTTGTTTATCGCTATAAGACTCCAAAGAGCCATTTAGATGCCACAATTTAAATATAGGATTTGATCTTTTATGATCTTTTAAAGATTTAGAGACACAACCTTCAAGCCATTTGTTAAAATCAGTATTTGTATTATAAACGCTTAAATCCGCTTGATTACCTATAAGGAATAGGCAAGGTTCCAGTTTTCTTCTATAAAATTCTTTAAGAATACCGACTGAAACCTGCCCAAAACTTACTGCATTGACAGGTAAATGTAATGCAATTTCCTTACTCACAGAATATCTTCGTCTTCTTCTTGAACAACGGCTTTTACTGGAGCTTTGGCAACTACTTTCTTAGCTGGTACAGCAGAAGTAGCTTGAACTGGCTTACTACCTTGTGCCTTCTCAGAAACGTAGATACGAAAATCTGGAGCATTTTCGTTCTTCTTATTCTTATTAGAGAATACGACTACGCTAATACGTTCACCATCCTCAAAAGATAGATGACCAGTTAGGTATGTTTGTGTTGCACTCTTCTTTTTCCATAATGCTCCAAGCTCACGCTTAGACCAATCAGTTTTATTATTTGTTTCGCTCATTTTGTTTTTTAGTATCTCCTTATTTTTATATTTTATCAAACAAATCCTTGCTTGTCAACTTATTTTTTAAAATTTGAACACCTTTATTATGAAGATTAATAGCATTTTGAGTACTCATATTCATTTTCTTGCCAATTTTAGTCCAAGTTTGATTTGATGCATCTTCAAAATATCTCATATTAAAAATTTTAGATATTCTATGATCTTTTAATTGGTCTAATAAAGTAACAATATAATCCTTTAACTCATTTAATTTATCATTAGTTTGATCAGCGTTTTTATCTATTAAAAATTGTAAATCTTTTTGTTCCAAATATATAATATCTTCTTTTTTATTAATTGCATTTAAGCATTGATATCTGATTTGATTGCCTAACCAAGTAGAGAACTTAACATTTTTACTAGGTTTAAAAGACATAGCAGTTTTATATATTACATAATCCTTTTGTTGATATACTTCGTTTAAATCTATATTTTTTACATTAAAAGATGGAGTATATTTTTTATATATCTTGTAACATAATGGAGAATGCCTAGATATAAGAATATTTAAACTTTTTTCACAGTTATTCTTTTGAATTTGTATTATCAAGTATTCGTCTGGTTTATTTTCTAAATTTATCATAATATTTTATAAAACCTTTCACAATTTCATTTAAATTTTCATCATTACATGCTTCATTATTTGATTCAACAGTATTCCAAGTTATAGAATAATCAGCTTTACTTCGCAATTTTTCATTATTAATAGATTCTTCTTCATTAGCTGGTGGAATTTCATCTGAACCAAACATTCTTGTGATATGAACCAAGACTCCATCATTTTCTTCTTTTAGCCAATGGAATTCATCTTTAGGATAAATATCATATCTTACATCAGTAATAACTGGTATTTTATCAGATCTTAAAATTTCATTAATCTTTTTTTGAGCAAGACAAGTCCAGTATTTTCCTTCTGTTTGAATTCTTTTGATTTTTCCATATTCTACCATGATGCCTCTAATTAGAGATTTTTCTTTTGTATCATCTGTGAATACAGAAATACCTATTTTTGATTTAGTAAATTCATCCAAATCTTTTTTAAGTTCAAAAGCTAGTGCAACTTGCTCTACTTCTGGTATATATTTCTTCAATATATTATAAAAAGTATCTTTTCCAGTTCTAGCGCAACCAGAGACGCCAATAATTTTATTATGCATTCAGTAGATTATAGTATGATTTTGTTTATTCGTCAAGACCTTGTTTGCTTTTATCTTGTGAGTTAGAATTTAAAGAAGCTATAAATATAAGATTCCTTATATCTTTTTCATTTACAGATCTTGCATCACAATAATCTCTTTTATCTTTTATTTTATCACAAAAATCGTTTATAATTTTAGCTATCATATTGCAAGTAAATCCAGCCAATACTAAATTTTGTTCATAAGAGATAATAGGTTTTTTTAAAATATATGTTTTCTTTTTACCAATTTGATGAGATTTAATAAAATCATTTTTTTCCAAATCTTCTAAGGCTAAAATAAAACAAATCTTATCCTCATCAGGACTTTCAGAAATATTCATTAGATTTGCATAATCTACATCAAGACTAAAAGAATCTTTTTTAACGAAATGCTCTAATAGCTTATTAACGGCTTCTAGTATAGTCATGTAATATAAGATTATATAAACAAAACTTGCTTTTTCTAGAAAACTTTAGTATAATTATCATTATGACAATGAGCGTTATTTTAGGCGTTTTAATATTTATTTGCCTGTCTATTAAAACTAAATGAAAAGAATATCTTTTATAGATATGGCAATGAACATAGCTTTAACTGCATCTAAAAGATCAGAAGATCCATATCAAAAAGTAGGAGTATCTATTTTAGATAAAAATGGTAGAGTTTTAAGCATTGGATACAATGGTATTAAGCCCAAAGATCAAAGAGGTAATGATTTTTGGAAAGATAGGGATAATAGAAGAAAATATATAATTCATGCAGAAACCAATGCTTTATCTTGCATAACTAGATACGATAACCCATATATTTTAACCTCAACTCTTTTACCCTGCTCTTGCTGTGCAATCAATATAGTCTCATACGGAATAGAGAAAGTGTTCTACCTTGAAGAATATGACAAAGATACTCAATCAAAAGAAATATTTAAATTTCATAAAATACAACTTATAAAATATGAACCCTGCACAAGTTAATTATACAAAAATTTTAGATAAAGCTAAAAACCTTCAATTAAATTCAGAAGGTTTAATAGAAATTCATAGTGCAGAAAGAATGTCTATTCTTCCAGGAGAGAGACATTTCTTAAGAACATTTTTAAATATTAAAATATCAGAAGATTTTATAGGATTAATCTTGCCAAAAAAAGATTTGTATATCAAACATGGAATAAATATACTCAATGATGTTATCGTTGGAGAAAGAAATGACTTGCAATTAATCATAACTAATATTAATATACCTAAAGGCATTCTTATGATATCAGACAAAGAAAGGTTTTTTGGAGAAAACACAAAGCACAATATTTTTATAGGAGATAAAATTGCAGACTTGCTTATATTACCAAAGTCAAATATAAACCTAATATGATTAAATACATTCTACTTCTAAATTTGTTTTGTTTTAATTTATTTGCTCAATATCAAGAAGCAACTATCACAAGAACATTTGGTACCAATTCAGTTTATCCAAGGCAATTTCCTTCTATGACTGTTAGAAAAATGAATGAAAATGAATACTGGTTATTTGACTCTTTAGGCACAAACACAATTTTTCATAGACAATTTCCTTCTTTTATAGTAAGAAAACAGAATTATGGAGACAATCATCCTTCTCAAAAATGGGCAGTATATAGAACATACGGCACAAACACAGTTTATCCAAATCAATTCCCAGATAGATATATTTCAAGTTTTAATCCATCATATGAGGAGAGCATAGAAAAACCAAAAGGCGCAAATACGTCTCTTCAATTTTCTACAAAACAATACAGCTCTTCTAATGAAAAAGAGTATACAAAACCATTAACTTATTCAAAATCTTTAAGGTCAGACAAAAAAGCTTCATATAATCCAGAAAGTCCAGAGTGAAAGAACCAATTTTATATTCTTTAATAGCGTTTTCATTTATTTTCATATGGTTGAAAACAGATGCAGTTTATGAATATTTAAAATTCTTTAATTTTAAAATAATAAAAGAATATGAAAAAGCAAAAAATGCAGGACTTAATAACAATTTACCAAAATTTTTATTTATAAACTATAACAGTTTTTTTACTAGACTTATCTCTTGCATTTATTGTTTGTCATTTTGGGCAGCTTTATTGATATCTTTTTTTACAAATATAAAATATTTTGGTTTGATTTATGTTATAATTATAGTATTATATACTATAGTGGAAAGGAATACTAAACATGAGTGAACGTAAACCTCTTTATATAGAAAAACATTGGGAATTAATGACCATAGTAAATTCTTATAATTTAAAAGGCGTAAATCAACAAATGATGATCTATAAGGATATATATAGTAAAGTCGCAGATAATCCAAATTGCCCTTGCAATAAAAATCATATGAATTTTTTGAATAGCACAAAAGATAGTCTTGATAAATTTTTAACGCCAGAAGAGATAAAAATTATAAAAGAAAAAGAAGATACAGATAATATATATGTTGTAAAATCAGACGGAGGACTGTTAGAAATATAACATGAAGATACAAATTGATGCTGGGCTTGGATATGATGATATCTGCTTGCTCCCAAATTTCTCTGATATTTCTTCTAGAAAAGAAGTAAGTACAATAACTAAAATATCAAAAAATAAATATATAGATATTCCATTAATATTATCTCCAATGGATACTGTATCTTCAGTAAAATCCTGCATAAAAATTAATAAAATTGGTGGGGCAGGAGTCCTTCATAGATTTATGAGCGCAGAAGAGCAAGCTCTAAAAGCTGGTAAAATTAAAGATCAAAGTGGATTCTGTATTTCTGCTATCGGTTTAAAAGACGCATATTATAGAATAAAAGAATTAGATAAAAACACAGATATATTATTTTTAGATACAGCTAATGGTTTAGCCAAAAGCGTAGAAGATTTTCTGATTTGGTATAAACAATCTTCATACAAACAAGATATTATAGTTGGAAACACTTTAACAAAACCTAGTGTTTATAGATTAGCGAATTTAAAAGCTGATGGATTTAGACACTTAATTGGTCCAGGAAGTATGTGCTTGACTCAGATTAAAACTGGAATTGGATGTCCAAGTGTTACTGGATTGTCTTATGCTTGGGAGGCTATTAGAAATTATCAATTAGCTAACGCAGATCACTTTAGCCAAGAAAATCCAAAAGAAGAAGATAGACCAAGTATTCTTGCCGATGGAGGAATAAGAAATCCAAGAGATTTAGTTAAAGCTATTGCTAGTGGAGCAGACGCAGTAATTTGTGGTAGAATTTTTGCTGGTTTAGCTGACGTTGTAGATCAAGAAAATATTATAGAAAAAGATGGACGATTATTCGCTACTTACAGAGGAATGGCGAGTAAAGACGTAGTTGAAGATTATGAACTTTATGATGGAAGCAAAAAGAATCTATTTGTCGAAGGAGACAAAACTTTAATTCCTTTGATTCAAGATAAGACGATTGAAGATGTAGTTTACGATTATGCAAATGGTTTGAGAAGTGCGATGAGTTATCTTGGATTTAGAACTATAGAAGAAATGCGTGGAGGCATTTGGGAGAACAAAATTAAAGTAATTTCTCCAACTGCAAATAGCATGTATGAAGCTTTTGCTCATGGAAAATAATTATGATTGGTATAGATATTGTAGAGATTAATAGATTTACAAATAAAAAATATTCTTTTTTCAGTAAAATTTTTTCAGACAAAGAGATTTTAGAAACAACAAAATCTAACATACATCAAAAATTAGCTGGAAAATGGGCAGCAAAAGAAGCAGCTTTTAAAGCTGGCTTGCCATATATAAATAAAGAGATTGAAATTCTAACTAAAAATAATAAGCCATGCATTTATATAAAAGGCAAGAAAATTAAAGCATGCGTATCAATAAGTCATGAAAAAGAATATGCTACTGCAATTGTTTTAAATATGAAAAGCAAGTAATGAAAACTGATGTTTTGATTTTTTCAGATGTTCATTTAGGTTCAAAAGATTGTCATCCAGATCGGCTTTTAAAAGTTCTAAAAAATATTAAAGCTAATAAGATAATTATTGCTGGAGATTTATTTGATCATCATAATCTTCATAGGCTCAAAAAAGAACACTGGAGAGTGTTATCAAAATTAAGGAAACTTTCCAAAAAATGTAAAATTGTATATTTAATCGGTAATCATTGCTTTCTTAAAGCAGAATTTATGAGTATTCTATTAGGTTTTAAGTGCGAAAATGATCATGTTCTTGAGTATAATAAAAATAAAATTCTTGTAGTACATGGTGATATATTTGATATATATTTTACAAAATACAAATGGATTACCAATATCATAGTCAAATGCTATTATTTTATTAGAAAATATACTCCTTATGCAGATGATTTTTTTAAAATTTTCAAGAATAGAACAAATGATTTTGTAGAAAAAAGCTCAGATGTTAAAAAAAATGCTATAAAATATATAGACCTTAATGGTTATGATAAAATCATTTGTGGTCATACTCACATACCAGAAATATCTCATAACTATATTAATACTGGCAGTTTTTGCGAAGAAAAATGCAGTTATGTAACAATTAATAAAAAAGGTAAAATAGATCTGGACTTTTGTTAAAATATAGGATAATATATAAAGATGGATACAACATTAAATAAAACAAAAGCAAACATTCTTAAGAGAATGATTGGCAAGAAAGTATTTGTTATTACAAATAGTCTAACTCAAGAGGGTTATTGTGGATTAGTGAATAGAGTGGTGGATCATGAAACTTTAAATGTTTTTAATGATAAAAAAGAACAGAATGTTTCTATTTTTGATATAAGAAGCCCAAGTAGACTTTATAACTGCGAGTAATGATTAATGCAGTAGATATCATCTTTGGCTTATGCTGGGGAGATGAAGGCAAGGGTAAGATTTCTAATGCTTTATCTAGTAAATATGATTATGTATGCAGATGGAATGGTGGGCCAAATGCAGGTCACACAGTTTATTTAAATGGAAAAAAATATAAAACACATCTTATTCCTTCTGGAGTATTTCATAATAAGAAATCAATTATTGGTCCAAATTGCGTTATCAATATTGATAAGTTTTTTGATGAACTAGAATATCTTTCAAAAGAAGGTTTTGATACATCCTTAATTAAAGTTAGTCCTAAAACTCATATTATTACTGAAAGACATATTCAGTATGATCTTAAGTTTTTAAAACCAAGACTTGGAACAACTGGTCAAGGAATTGCTCCATGTTATTCTGATAAAGCTTTAAGAGTAGGTAAACTTGCTAAAGACTATTTAGATAAAAAGCATATTTGGAATGGAGAGCTTGATGGGGATATTCTTTGTGAAGGTGCTCAAAGTTTTTGGTTAGATTTAAATTATGGCGATTATCCTTATGTTACAAGTAGCGAGACTTTGCCATATTCTGCTTGCTCTTTAGGCTTTAGTCCTAAAAAGATAAGAAATATTATTGGGGTAGCTAAAATTTATGATACCAAAAGTGGAGTTGATCCATTATTTCCAGAGTCATTATGGTCAGATGAGGAATTAAATAAAATAATAGATTTAGGCAAGGAATATGGAACTACAACTGGTAGAAAAAGATTAGTTAATTGGCTTAATTTCAATAGATTATTAAATGCTGTAAGGATATCTGGAACAAACAAATTGATTATCAATAAATGCGACATCTTACAAGAACTAAATATATTTAAAATAAGATTAGATAATGAATTAGGTCCGAATTTTATTAAATTTAATGATTTTGATAACATGAAAGAGTATATATCCAGAGAATTAAAAGATTATTGTGATGTTGTATTTTCTGGAGATAAAGAGAATATTTAGTATAATATTAATATGAATACTCAAGAAGTTGATTTTATTAAGTCTTTAATTATTAAAGAAACTAATTTTTCAGAAAATCAAATTCAAGATTATATTAATGTTAAAATGGGTGCTCTAAATATAGATTCTCTTTCTTTATTGTCTATATGTTCTGAAATAGAAGATAAATATAAAATTCAATTGATCTCTACAGCAAAAGACATTAAAGAACTAAACATAAAAGAAAGAACATTTAATGAATTTATAGAATTTATTGAATTTAAAATACAAAAACGAAATGAATAAGCAGTCAATAAAGGTTCATCTTTACGAAATGGCATCATATTTTCATAAACTTGACGACCATATGAAAGTCCTAATAACAAATTATGTAGACTCTATTCCATCTGATATACAGTTATCAGAAGAAGTACCAGACTCAAAAGCTAAAAACGCATATAGACTAGCAGAGAATAGTCGGCTTGGCGTGAGCAAAAACCATTGGGAAAAAATAAAACAATATTTAAACAATGAAAAAGAATAAAATAAAAAAAACAAAACTTAAAAAGAAAAAATACTACATCTTAATTTCAAAAAAAGATAATTTTCAATATGGTGTTTTTCCATATAGTAAGGATGGTTTAATAAATGCTAAAAATTATTTGAATAAAATTACCACAAAACCAGAGCTATATTCAATTAAACCTAAATGAATAGTGTAATTTATGATGTGAGCAATACAGAAGAAGCGTTAGCTTTGTGCTCAGAATTTAGCGACCAATATGGCGTTAGT
>Ga0214921_10001931_pt1 | contig 34699 bp, 31 predicted proteins | sample LL1505_MetaG_FD_177992 | JGI IMG/M metagenome (GOLD analysis project Ga0214921, IMG submission 177992) | Freshwater microbial communities from Lake Lanier, Atlanta, Georgia, United States - LL-1505 | ecosystem: Environmental > Aquatic > Freshwater > Lake | place: USA: Georgia | collected... | reverse complement strand
TAAATACAAGATGAAAACTATTTATTTACTAATGTCGTTATTTACATCATTTATATGGGGTCTTTCCCCTGTTATACAAAAACATTTATTACAAAAATTTGATAAACGATCATTGATGTTATTTTATTCGTCAACTAATGTTCTTTTTGTTACAGTATTATTATCTCTTTATAACAACAAACTTTATGCAGACATAAAATCAGTCAATACATATGACATATTGATGATTTCAACTTATACTTTTTTTACTATATTTTTGGCAAAATTATTACTTTTAGAAGTATTGAAATATAATAATGCACATGAAGTTGCAGCAATAGAGGGTATATATCCTTTTTTTACACTTTTATTAGCATATTTATTTTTGAAAGAAAAAATAACAATATTTGGTTTTTTGGGCGTTTTATTTATAGTTTTGGGTGTAGTTTGTATATCATTGAATGACACCAATTTCAATTTGGAAGAATTTGTAGTTTTTCGATAAATAATATGAATTTTTTACATTGGAGTCTGTATACTATGTGCATGTCGCCATGATCCATAGCATCGATGGAAACCATATTTACCAAAGCAATTATCCATATATGGTTCAGGTTCTATCAAGATAACACTATTATCGGATAACCCAAAATCTACATATGTTTGTGACACTAATATAGGACCAGTGCGATAATATACATAAACATCACGTGAGTCATCCGTATGGTTTTTCTGTGCGGCTAATATTGTTTCAGCTGGAATACGTTGATTTACAATATTTTCAATTATTTTTTTCAAAAAAAGATGTCCTTTTGGTGCATAAAATGCATAATTACCGACCAAATGCACCGATTGTGAAGCTAGTATTTCATCCACTGGATTTTTAGATTCGATCGGAAATATACATTTATCGAGGTCTATGTCATCAAATCCACATACTATATCTATATCTAGGTCTAAGTACATTCCGCCAAAATAATATATAGCCACGTAACGAAAAAAATCAATCTGTTGAATTTTACCACTCAGATTCAAAAAAGTTTCATAATATTCAGGCGTTGTAGATTTCATAAATGTAATGATATCTTCATCGTCAAAAAACATATAGTTCCAATTTGGATTCATGTTCTTTATTTTATTAACAAAATTTTTATAATGTTCTGGTATTTCGGTAGTCTTCCATGTTTGAATAATGTTCATTGTATGAATACAATATATATAAATTCATTTTTATATATATTTTAACAAATTATTATCGATAAGTTTTACAAATAACATCATAGATAGGGTTCAAAATACAATAATTACAAACTAATAGTTTATGATGGTTTACATGTTGTTTCGTAAAAAAATTACTATGAGCTAAATATGCAAATGTAATATATAAATAGAGACATAATCCCAACTCGTAATAATTGAAACGTATAAACAAAAGCGGAGTATGTATTGATCCTAATAGAAACATAGCATCGACTTTATCTATATAAAACGTATCATATGGATAAATCTCGATATTTTGGTGATGTTTTGAATGATATTCTTTATAATATAGATCGGTATGTATAGTGCGATGATATAAATAATAGAAGAATTCTGCGATTATTGAATACATTATAATATTATACATACTTTGACTAATATTATGCATTTTATTATCGAGCATGCTGTTCAAAAATGAATACCCTAATATTGTTTTACCTAATACTACACTAAGTGTAGAATACATTTTTTGACTTTGTTTTATAAATCGATATCTATTTTGGTGAGGATTAAAAAAATATACATTATAGTAAAAACAAATAAAAAACGCACTTAAAGTGGATGCCGAGAAAATACCGATAACAAATTTTGTAGAAAATATAATTATAGAAAGCATTTATCATAATATATCAATAATTGTTTATATATTTTATAAATAATATAAAACGGTTCTCACAATAATTGTACAAATGAATTGGGCGTTTTATAATTGTTTTGGTATCGTATTCAAACGCCAAGAACCATAAAATTTATGAAAGCCATATTTTCCAAAACAATTATCCATATATGGTGAAGGTTCTAGTAAAACAACACTATCGTCATTATTAATTGATACATAATCATAATATGTTTGTGAAATTAAAATAGGACCGGTTGTATAATAAATTCTCACATCTCTAGGAGTATCACCATGGGTAATAGATGCTTTTTCAATAATTTCATCAGATAATCGCTGATTCAAAATATTATCGATTACCATTTTGATAAATGGATGTCCTTTTGGTGCATAAAATGCATAGTTGCCTATGGATGGTAAATTATTTTTTATCAAAATTTCATCACTCGGATGTTTTAGTTCTATGGGAAATATGCATTTATTTATATCTATGTCATCAAACGGACTTACTATATCTATATCTAAGTCTAAGTACAAACCACCATAATAATATATAGCCACGTAACGAAAAAAATCGATTTGTTGAATTTTCTCAGTCAAATTACAAAAACATTCATAATATTCAGGTTTTGTTGATTTCATGAATTTATCAATATCATTATCATCAAAAAACATATAATTACAATTAGGATTTAAAGTTCTTATTTTTTCAATATAATTGAATAGATCAATTGGTATATCTTTTGTTTTCCATGTTTGAATAATATTCATAATAATAATAATATATATAATTGTTTTTATATATATTCACATATTCCAATATATTTTTTTATTGTTACTTCATCCTTCAATTGTTTTAATAATCTCTTCAGGATATTCCATGTCTTTCAATACACGAAGAGCACCTTTGATAGACGATATCCCTTTTTTCATCTTATAAGTATAATCAAAATGACCACTTTCGAGAACTTTGACATCCATTTTATAATTTTGTATTTTATTCGATGTCTTGTATTTTTTACAAATTGATAAATAGTGGGTTGTTAAAATAAAATTAACATTTTTGTATTTTGATAAATACTCCAAGAATGCATAACCAGCTTTCGATGCCTCTTCTGGATTTGTACCTGAATATAATTCATCGAATGTACAAAAATGTCGATATCGACTATCACTATACTTTGTAATAATATCCAAAATATCTTTACAACGTCTCGATTCCGCCTGAAATAGACTATCACGACCAGAAGTATCTGGTATATTCAAATAGGAATGAATATGCGTATATGGCATCAATGTAGCGGATTCATAAAATCCACAACCGATTTGTTGTGTGAATATTATATTCAAAATAGTGGTTTTTAGTATGGTAGTTTTACCAGCCTTGTTTGGAGCAGATATTATTATATTTTTATCAAATTTACATGAATTTTTAATAGGGTTCTCATTCATAATTGGTGGATAATATTGATTATTGAATTCACACCCTGGATCAATAGATACGTTACCATAAGATAAAACCCCATTTTTCAAATTATTACTAACGCCTATCATGTTATTAATATACCCTTCAAACCCAGTTGAATAACGTAGACCGTCCTCATATTCTTGAACGGAATGTAATCTATAATAACAGCGTAATAGATTACCAAATTCCCCGAACTTTGAAATAGAATTACAAAAAGGTTTTATCATAGATAACTCTTTATGTAAACTAATTAAATAACAACAATGTTTTTCAAGATCAATACAGAATCCATTATAAGAAGGATATCTAGATGCAATGTTCAAAAAATTCTGCATGTTATTAATGGAATATCCAACATATTCACGCATTTCGATCAAGGTTTTATTTATTTTCATAATATTATTATAAAACCGTTTACATTGATTAATGTTTTGATAAATCTGTAATAAGTATAATCCAAAAGTTACTAATAAATATACTACTTTATCCCAACTGATCGTTTTCATACTAGAAAGAGCTTTTCCAATAAAATGATTTTTCGCAAGTTCCATTAATAGTTCACAATATATTTCAAAAGTAATAGGTATTTGTTGTATTTTTAATAAAATAAACGGAACTATTAAAAAGAAAATAGGTATAATTAGACTAATAAGTGGTGACATAATATTAATAAACGATAGTGCTTGTAGAAACCCACTGGATTCATTTAAATATTTCAACATATTCCAATCCATATAACCATATTTATCTAAAAACATATCATCTTTTTTAAGATCCTTCCAAATAGTCGTTATGTTACTACAGTCAACAATATATGGTTGCATTGTTGATTTGTATGAATCCATTTTTGTAAGAATTTCTTTAGTATCATTCAAATAACTTAAATTGGTAGTATATTCATTTTTCCATTTTTCTATCATTTCTTTTGCAAATTGGTTTGAGGGACAAAATAAATAATCATACATTGGTTTCGTGGTGTCTGTACTAATAATATTTTTGCTCAATTCTAAATCATCTGCAACTATATTCGATAGTGTAAATAAATGCGTTTTGTCTAAATAATTAAGGGGTAATCTGAAATTAGTATGTATAATTTCATTTTTGATTGTTGTTTCTTCAACAACTTGGATGTTGTCTTTTTGTATATTTTCTCGTTTTTTATATGTTTCATTAGTTTTAACAATTTCAATTGATAAATTTTGCATCAAAGATGTATTATTGATTTTGTCTAATTCTTTATGCACACTTGTTTTTATTATATCAATAAAATCTGACATCTTATAATATTTAAATAATAAATCTAAATATTATAAACGCGTACTATATTTGAAAGTCTTTTGGTAATTCATTGATAGAAATCTTATAATGTTCTTCTATGTTACGCATACATCCAATATCCCGTTTTGTAACAAAATTGATCGCTAATCCTTTTCTTCCCCAACGTCCACTACGTCCAATTCTATGTAAATATGTATGAACACAATTTGTAATATCAAAATTGATAACAGTGGCAACTTGTTGTACATCGATGCCACGTGCAGTAATATTAGATGAAATTAATACTCTATATCCACCGCTTCTGAAATTTCGAAATGTGTTGTCGCGTTCTACCTTATCCATTGAACTATGAATAGCACAAACCGAAAAACCTTCATCCGACATTGCTCTATGTAGATCAATAACCCTTTTAACACTATTACAATATATTATACATTGATTTACACTAATCATTGTAAATAACTGTTTTAAAGTTTCGAATTTGTAAAAATCATTTTGAATTGCTATGAAATATTGCTGTATTCCTTCTAAATTCAACTCTTCCTTTTTCATTGTTATTTTTATAGGATTTCTCATGAATTTATTTGATAAGGTCAAAATTTCTTCAGGCATGGTAGCACTAAAAATAGCAACTTGTATATTAGAATTGAAATGTTGAAAAATATTATATATTTGATCTTTGAATGCACCTGAAAGCATTTCATCTGCTTCGTCCAAAATAAATAGCTTTACAGTATTTACATTTATATTTTTCCTACGAATCATATCATAAATTCTTCCTGCACATCCAACAATAACATGTGGAGGATTTTCATTCATGTCCGATATATCTTGTTGTACAGATATACCACCAATCATAGTTTTAATCACTAGACCTTCCATAGAATTACCAATCGAAGTAATGACACTTGATATCTGTTTTGCTAATTCATGTGTAGGTACAATTATAAGACCTTGTAATTCTTTTTTATTGATATCTATACGTTGTAATGTACTAATGGAAAAAGCGCCAGTTTTACCAGTACCTGATTGAGCTTGAGCTATTGTATCATTTCCAGATATGATAGGTAAGATAGCTTTTTTCTGAATTTCACTAGGATTTTCAAAACCATATGCATAAATACCTCGTAATAAACCATCTTTTAATTCAAAATCATCCCATGTATTTATTGTTTTTATATTAACATTTGAATCAATATTATCATTCATGATAATAAAATACGTATAATTGTTTTTATACCTCTTATCAAAATATATAATAAGGATAAAACATATAAAAAATTGGTTTTAATAATATTAGAATGGATACAACGACTTATAATTTAGATAATTATAAAAATATTATTGTTTCTGGATATGAATATAAATTACCCGAAACTATTATAAATATTATTAGTAATTTATCAAATGAGTTAGGTGTGGCATTCAAAGAAAATACAAAGTCTAATAATCTTCAAGAAGAATATACAGGAGAAAATAAAAAATATTTGAAACGTAATTTTGGTAATAAACGCGTTAAACCGGTTGTAGATGAAGAACAATGGGAAAAAATAAAGGCATTCAAAAGTACACAAATCGAACAAAAAGAAGGTATAGAAAAATTAATAAATGATGTTCGTGTATGTTTGAATAAAATATCTAATAAAAATTATGAAACTCATCGAGATACAATTATTCAATATATCAAAGAAATAATAGAAAATAAGGAAACTGATACAGAGTTATTCAAAATAAAAAAATCTATATTTGAAATAGCTAGTACAAATAAATTTTATTCAGAATTATATGCACTTTTGTACAAGGACTTAATCAATACTTTTGATTGTTTCAAAGAAAACATTGAACCGTTTATAAATGAATACATCGATAGTATTCAGAACATCAACTATGTTGATCCAAAAGTGGATTATGATAAATATTGTGATTATAATAAAGAAAATGATAAACGTAAGGCGATGAGTGCTTTTATTGTTAACTTATCAAAAAATGATATTGTTGAAAAAAATACAGTAATAAATAAAATCATTTATTTAGAAGAATTAGTATTGAGTTATTGTGATACTGAAAACAAAACTAACGAATTAGAAGAAATTACTGAAAATTTATTTATATTGATTACAAAATCGTTATCAATACTGATAAACGAACCAAATTGGGAATTAGTTATAAATAATATAAAACATTTAGCTCAGATGAAAACAAAAGAGCATAAAAGTTTATCAAGCCGCGCTTTATTCAAATTTATGGATATATTAGATTCCATAAAAAAAGAGCAAAAATAATCTTATAAATCATATTATTTCTATTAATCAATATAGAAATAATAAAATAAATATATATAATGGTAAAATCGGTTATTTATCCTGAAATTGTATATAATGAATCGAAGAATGTAGATAATGATGATTTATATCATGCTTCTTCTAGATATAAATATACTCTTTATAAAAAGAAAATAGAGATTGTATTAGGAAAAGTGCGTTATACATATTCAAAATATGATGTATTATATTATCCTATTTATTTAGTATTTGATGATGAAATTGATTCTAAAATTGGTATATTTGAAATAGAGTCTAATAAATCATTAGGATCAATCGATAAAGATGGCGATGTAGATCTTAAAAAAGGTCATATATTACCATTTGTAAGTGAAGAATATTTGAAAAAAACGATTGCAGAAAATGAGAAAGAAAAGGAATTTCAAGAAAAACAACAAATAAATGAAATTGACTTAATAGAAAAAGGGATAATAGAAAAAGGATCTAATGAAAATGAATTATTAGAAACAAACCAGTCTGTTATAGATATTCATAATAAAACAAACGACGTTTTTTCTTTAGATATTCCTGAAAACATCAACAAAAAAGCAGATGAAACATTGAAAACCGGATTATTTATAGAAGATAAATCGGTAATACAGCCACCTGTACTGACACAAGAAACAAAAGCAGACAGTGATAAATATAAAAATGAATTTATTGAAACACCACTTGATACTTCTACTACTTGGATAGAAAAATTCACACAAAATAAAAATTATAAAATAATTGATAATGAGGGTGGTGGTGATTGCTTCTTTGCAGTCATACGAGACGCGTTCAAACAGATTGGTAAAATTATTACAGTAGAAAAGATCAGGGCATTGTTGTCTAAAAATGCTTCAGAAGATATTTTTTCACTTTATAGAACTATGTATTTAACACACTTTGATGAATTACAAAATATTGATAAAGAATTGGCATCTATTAAAAAAACAGGTAATATGTTGAAAAAACGTATCAATAGTGCACAAAATTCAGATATTCATAAAAAATTACTAGACGAAGCAAAAGAACTCTTGACAAAGCGCGAAATACTGTTGTCATCCAGAGAAATAACAAAAGAAGTTATGAAAGATTTTGAATATATGAAAAATATAGATACTTTCGAAAAATTCAAAGAATTCATATTGACTCATGAATTTTGGGCGGATGAATGGTCTATTTCTCTTCTAGAACATTTATTGAATGTAAAATTTATTATATTATCACAGGAGAATTTCGAAGAAGAGGATTTAGATTCAGTAATGCGTTGTGAAATATATAATGATTCACATATGAAAGCTGGTGAAAAATTCAACCCAGATTATTATATAATGACGAGTCACACAGGTAACCACTATACACTGATTTCTTACAAAAACAAGAATATATTCAAATTCAAAGAAATACCATATAACATAAAGACACTGATAATCAATAAATGCATGGAAAAAAATTCGGGTGTTTATTATTTGATACAAGATTTTTGTAATTTGAAAACCGAATTAGGGTTACCTAGTGATTGTGGTAAACCAATCGATAACGAAGATGAATTTATGAAACGCGATCTTTATGACAAAGAAGTAGTATTCCGATTTTATGCCAATTCAAATAAAAAACCATTAGCTGGTAAAGGTTCAGGAGAAACAATTCCTGATACTAGACTAAACGATTTCAATAGTTTGAACAATAAAAAAAACAAATCGATGGTAGATTGGCGTAAGAAACTAGATGATACATGGCCAGTAGTAATAAATATTGATAATCATAAATGGAGTACTGTAAAACATTATTGTTTAGGTTCTCAATTCAAGAATGGTTTCCCAGATTTTTATTTGGAATTTTCTTTGGATAGTGATAGTAAAATATCCAAAGATTTGGAACTTGCCATGATAGCCGGTAGTGAAAGTGGAAAATCAGAGAGTAAAATATTGAGAAAACCCGAAATAAAAATAGATGCCGACTATAATATTCATGCAGATGAATATCGAAAAAAAGCATTGATATCGAAATTTAGCCAAAATTTGGATTTGAAACGTATTTTATTAGATACAACACCAGCTAGGTTGGATCATTTTATTAGAAGAAATCAGACAGTTGTAGATGAATTATTATTGAGTATCAGAAAGGAATTAGCAACACACAAATAAATATTATATATTTTATAAAAAATATATCATACAAAAATATTAGTTCAAATACCATTTTAAATTATTATTGATATAATCAATGTCATATGTAGCTATAATACTTTTAGTGTCAAGAGCACTATATGATAATATCATATCATTATTTTTAATAATAATTCCGATACAAAATTCTACTTTACAATCTTCGAATTTAAATAATTCTGAATATCGAATTAAATTCATGTCTAAATCAAAGACCGCAAAAAAATGTTGATAATTGTAATAAGTAGTTGATTTTTTGTTATTTGTGTATTCAACGCTTTGAGTTTTATGAATTACAAACCATATTTCATTACCATTGATAACCCCAGATGTTGAACCTCTTGCATCTTTGAAATAATATGGAACATTATATTTTATATCAATAATATTCATTTCATTTTTTTCATAATCTATTTTACCTATTTGTAAAGGAAACCACTTGTAGACTATACATAATTCATTTTTATATATTACAAATGACCAGTTTTTTTCACAAATCTTTAATTTATTTGTATCGTACATTTTTGGTAATATAATATTTTTATCCAATTTGTATGTATCATCATTTATGTCATAAATGCCACTAGATACTGAAGTTATTTGTCTATTATTATCAAAAAAAGTAGCAATATAATAATATTTATCATTAAAATTGAAAATTCGAATATCTTCTAATCCAATTCCAAGAAAACTAATTTGTTCTAAATAATTTTCTTCTAAAAATATTTCATCACTTATTTTATTAAAACTGGCATCAACTATAAATTTACTATTACATGAAAGCCATTGTTTTGGTATAACTCTTTTACTACCGTCTTCATTATAATTATAATTGATCCATCGAATATTTATTAAAAAATTATTTGATAAATCAATAATCGTTGGTGTACCTGATAATACATTTAGTTGTTTTCCTAATATATTTATAGTTACTTGTTTTGATAAATCTATTTTTGATTTTGCATTTAATACTGGATAATCATAAATATTTTTTTTACTCCACATGTTATAATAATACTCTGTTTTTTGGTTGAAAAATTGTTCTTTTCTATAATCGCTATAAATATTTAATATTGGTCTATTATACATAAGTATATTATTCCCATCAAACCATAATTCTAGTTTATCTATGTCTATAATGTTGAAATATTTTGATACCAATTGCGGTCCAGTTATACATAACGGAGTATAATTATAGACATTATTTTTAACATTTTCAACAATTTTTTGAATACAATCGTATAATATATTATTATTCGGTAAAGTTACAAGTAATGCTTGATAAATACCTGGGTTCGCGTTGACCATCCTATCTCTAACGTAATATTCCTTATTTGTCAAGTATTTCAATTTAAATCCATTTACGCAATTAAACTTTATATCTAAATAAATACCGCCATATTTATATAATACACAGTATCTCCATAAATCGGATTTATATGCACCCGGTTTTAATTTATCAAAACTATATAAAACGTCTTTATCGTAATTTTGTTCTATAAAATCTCTACACATTTTATCGTCATATAAGTAATATGTAAATTCAGGATTTTGCCGTTTTAATAATTCAACGCTATTTTTCATTTTTGGCGGTAAATCTAATGTATGCCATGTTTGGAATATATTCAATGGGATAATGCTGTAATAGTTATCAGTCGTTTGATTTGTTTCATATGATCGTTTAGTCGGGTGGGTTATTGGCTTTTGTTTTTTTTTTTGAAAAAGTTTTTCTATAAAAAACATAATATAAAAATTTATAATATTATTTATTTGTAATTACAACTAAATAAATATATTTTACTAAATAATAAAATTGCGTTCTCCTCATGGAAAAAATTGAATTATAATTATATCAATAATATACAATATTATCTTTAAAAACTACTCTTAATAATCTCTCTTAATAATTTTATATTTGATATCAACTTTTTGACAATATTTGTTATAATACAATGAATTCATCAAACGTTGTTTCTCAAACAAACTTCAAACAAAATCTTCGTATTGTATCATTACCTTATGGTTATACCACGGAAGATCATGTTCGCGATTTAGTTGAAAATGTTTTACAAATCGGTAAAACAACTAGCGTAAAAATTCAACAACGCCGTTTTAATAATGCATTCTATTATTCAGCATTTATCAATTTCGAATATTGGTATGATAGTAAGGTTCCAAATGAACTTCAACTTCTTATTGAAGAGAATCTAGTATTGGATATTGAAAATGGCGAAATGCCTAATTCTAAAAATTTCAATCTTAGTTTACCTGAATTCTATTTCACTTGGGCTAATGGTCAACCAATGAACCATATTTCTTTTAAATTACTAAATAATTCTCCTATTGAAAACCCAACCGATTATCCTGAAACTAATGTTGAAAGACCTCTTTCTGAATCTGACTGGAAAAGCCTTTATATTCCAATCATTCCGGACGATCTAGTTGCATTTAATGGAACGGTTATGTGTGTAATAACACAAGAAAAACTTACTGATATTATTCAAAATCAGTTACGTATTGGTCAAGTAAATCGCATTGATTATGTAACAAGTGAACCAACTGATGAAAAAAAACCTGTCAAATCTGCTTATATACATTTCAAAACATGGTATGATAATGCCGAAGTAGAGAACTTACGTAAAGAACTTAATACCAAAGGAAGTAAGCGCTATTATTCTTTCGGTGTTCGTCCATCACAATATACATTCAAATCATACGATGAAAAAACAGAAATGTATGTAAATCGTTATTTGGTTTTCAAGATCAATCATAAACCACTTCAAGAAGCTCCTGAAGGTTTGAATATTCATCAACTACATGCAGCAAATGAATTCTTGAATAACTTAGTAAAGGAAAAAGATGAACAAATTGAAGCTATGAAAAAAGAAATCGATGAACTCAATGAAAAACTTGCATTATTATCAAAAAACGAATAAAAATACCATAAATAAAAATCTATAAACTTATAAACTTATAAAAATATTTGTATTTGTAAATAAATAAACAGAACAAAAACAAAAATAAAAAAATGTGTAAAAACATTTTTTTATTGCATCTCATAAACAGTCATTCTTAATGTTTCCATAATTGTTTTCGGATTTTGTTTATTAAGAACATTTTTTTCCATTGACTTTATTGCATCTAAATAAGATGGTTTTTTATAATGTTCTCGAATAAACTCACAATATTTTATTAAATTTTCAGGATTTTTATTAAAATTAATAGATCTTTCATTATTAGTAGCACACCAGTCTATATAATCATCAATAAAGAACATCATAATTGATTTCAAAATATAATAAGAAAAAACTGGTGTAGTTTCCTTGTATTTATGTATTCTTGCATTATTTGCACTAGACGTATTTTCATATAAATCTGTATATTTCATTCCAAAGAAATGGAGAACTTTTACACATTGAAACATTGAGAACTCTCTCTCTATTTTCAATAAATTTATGGTTTTGTTTATCATGTTCTCTATGTTTTTATTTTTAGATGATAAAAAACTGATAAACATGGCATTGATAGTTTCCGCCCACATCTCACAATAGGTTTCGAAATATTTTTGTTCACTTTTTATTGGAAATATATTATAGACACATTGATTAATATTATCGTTATTGACACCAGAAAAATCCAACCCTAGATTATGAAATGTTTCATGTAATAATACTTTGAACCATTCTTCAGATCTATATATATGTATTTCTGATGTAGTATTACATGTAGTTGTAAATCCAGTATTTGCATTTTCTTGTTGTATATGTTTATGATCAGATGGTAAAAGTTTCTTAAGCTTTGTTAAATATATAAAAATATTTAGATTTCGAGAACATTCATAAGCCGAATATTTTGTTGCAATATATAACCAAATAAATATTCTTTTGATTTTATCATTACAATCATTCTTTGTAATATTTGTTCTCGGCATAATAATAGATACTTGTATGTTTCTACCATTCAAAAAAAAGTTATATATACAACCAAATTTTGGCATAGATTCAATTTCATTACGTGCAATTCCAGGCGAATAGTCATAATCAAATCCTTTTGGTAATTTATCTTTTTCAAAATCTATCCATTTATCTTTTATGTTGGTAGATTCAAATGCCTTTTCGCCATTTAACATTTCATCAAAGATACTAGATAACAATTTTTTTGATTTCAATGAGAACTTTGTTTTTGGAAATTTTATAGATGGTGAAATATGGGTTTTTATAAATTCCAATAGTTCAAATGAAATCGGTTTTAACATTTATATTATCGTTATAAAAAAATATATAAATACGTATTTCTAAATATTCAAAAAATTGAAACTTGTAATACGTTTCAAAATATATATAAACCTAAAAAACCTACATGGGAATAAAAAATTTGAACAGATTTTTACGTGAAAATTGCACTAAAAAATCCATTAATAAGATCCATTTGAAACAGTTTGCTAATAAAATAATTGTTATAGACACTAGTATTTATTTATATCGATTCTTAAGTGATGGGGCTCTTTTAGAGAACATGTCAATAATGATTTCTATTTTTAAATCGTACAAAATAATTCCCGTTTTTGTGTTCGATGGTAAACCTCCGCCAGAAAAAAAACAGTTGTTGATACAGCGTCTCATGGAAAAAAAAGAAGCGGAAGAGAAGTTTTTGAATATTCAATCATGCATTGATACTGTAACTGAAGACGAAAAAATATCGATGCTGATGGAAATGGATAAACTCAAGCGCCAATTTATACGTGTAACTGAAGATGATATTCGTAAAACAAAAGACTTGATGAATATACATAGAATCACTTATTATGAATCACCAGGAGAAGCAGATGAATTATGTGCTCATCTGGTAAAATCTAGAAAAGCATGGGGATGTTTGAGTGATGACATGGATATGTTTCTTTATGGATGTCCATATGTATTACGTAATATAAGTCTAATTCATCATACGGTATTGTTTTATAATACTCGTAAAATACTTAACGAGCTCGAAATGACTGAAAAAGAATTTTGTCAAATAATGGTTTTATCTGGAACAGATTATAATATATATTCTAACACGTGTTTGACTGAAACAATAAAGTGGTTTTACGAATTTAAAAAATATTGTTTTAATCAAAAATGTAGCGCGGATTTTTATGATTGGCTATATAAATATACAAAATACATCAAAGACTATGATAATTTATTGAAAACATATCAAATGTTTCAATTAACAAATAATAAAAATTGGAAGCAATTAGAAAGTATCGTTTTTGATAAAAATAATGATTCTAATAATGCTTATATCGTGTAATCTGAATAAAAAGATTAGTATATGTAAATATGTTTAGGTATTATATGTATGACATGGAAAATGATAACATAAAAATTCTAGAACATGATATAAATAAAAATAATGATGTATCCGAGAAAACAGTATAGTTATTTCATACTCGTATATAGTTGTTACGATTACTGGTAACATCCTTGAAAATATATTTTATAAAAAATAGCTTAAAGCTATAATATCATATATTGATATATAACAATAATATTATGAACTGTCAAACTATGATGCAGTTAAAACAAGATTATGAATCAAATCCTATCAATCTTGAAAACGAATCACCAGAAAGACTTGCAGTTCGTGAATTTGTCCAAAATCAAAGTATATATAGATATGGTATGCCAATAGCTGAACATATTTTGAATGCAATTGTAAATGGATTTTTTATATTTAATTTGCGTAAAGATAAAAATATGGTTAAAAGTAAAGATGAATTGTTGAAATATATTGCAGATGAAAATGTTTCACTTGAAGAAAGATTGTATTTTCGGGATATTTTTCTCTATAACCAAAGACCAAGATTTTTGACTTTTGATGAACATGAATATATCAGGGCATTCGGTACACTTGATGGTTTTGTTGAAATACGTGACGAAGAATCTGATTATGAATCTGATGAAGAAGACATTCAACCAATCAACACGAGACCTGCTGAAACTCAGGTTTTTGGATTCACACGTCCATCAATTGATACACGCTCAACTCCTACCACTGAAAGACGACCTTCCGGATTCGTAGCCCCAACCCTTTTAAGTGATGAACTTGCCACATTTTTAGGTAAACCCGTTGGAACTATGATGGCACGCACTGATGTAAGTAAGTTAATCAATAAATATATTGCAGATAACAGACTTCAAGATATGCAGAATGGTCGCATAATTAATCCTGATGCAAAGCTTCGTAAGCTTCTTAGATTGAATCATGGAGACGAATTAACGTATTTTAATCTTCAAAAATACATGAAGCATCACTTTAGTAGGTAGGTTGATTTATAAACTAAGTCGGTGCATTGTTTCTCACATAAAATAAAAACGTAAAAAGGTCTATATATTTATATTTATAAAAATATAAACATATCAATACAATAGATACAAATGCCAAATTGGTGTATCAATAGCGCAACAATAACATGTCCATCCAAAGAAATATATGAAAAACTTATAGGAGCTATAATAGAAAAAAATTGGTTCAAAACATTTGCTCCATTAGGGTTGGATCCGGCCCAATATGAAAACGGCTGGGATTTCAAAACTGCATGTGAGATTTGGAATACAAAATGGGATGCCGTTGAAATAGAAGTAACTAGCCGAGATGACACCAAATACATATTGGATGTTTCATTTGACACAGCTTGGAGTCCACCATTAGGTGTATATAAAATAATGAATAATAATTTTGATATCGAAATAACAGCATATTATTATGAATTAGGTTGCTCTTTTTTTGGAAGATATATAAAAAACAAAATCGAAGAAATAAATGAATCTTTCGAAATACCATGTTCTTATGAGGAACTAGTGGAAATACGAAAGTCAATATGTAGCGAGTTGGATGATTTTATGTCTCCAACATGGGAACAATTGGAAGAAGATTGGGAAGAAGAAGAATCCACAGATACATAATATACAAATATCGGCATGTAGTTACATTTTGTAAACAGTGCTAATAATATATTTCATTTTTTTATTAATAAAATATATTTATATAGGAAAAACAACACCATGATGGAAACGACAAGCATTGAGATTGAAAATATTTTCAACGAAAACAAAATAAATGATTTGAAACGTTTTATGGTAAAACGCCAACAATTAAATGATTGTAATATCAAATTGCGATATCTACATTTTATTGCACATTATTCATCCATTTTGGTTACTACAGTGGCAGTTAGTTATAATAATAATACTGATATACATCTAGTAAATATGATATGGATTGGAATATCATTGAATATATTATCTAGTTTGATAAGTTCTTTTGAAAAGATGAATAAAACAATGTCTACTAAATTATTAGCGGATATTTACAAAATAAAAACAGATACTTATGTAGACGAAAGTGAATTAGTAGATTCTTTTCGTGAAAGAAGCGATACGTCATCGAAAACCAATAATCAAAACGTGATTCCATTCTAAGTGATTCCATTCTAATTTTATATAAGCGATGACAAATAACAACCTTGATAGTCTTCTATTCCTGTATGATTCAACGATATACTTACATCGGTCCAAATCGATCCGCCCATTTTTGTCCATCTATGACAAAACAACCAGTCTTCTGAAAAATAATGTCCCTCTTCTACACCACAATCAAAAAGAGCATAAGCAAATTTATTTTCATCCGGTTTTAAAAAGTTTACATCATCTACATATTTTGTAGATGGAAAAGCTGCGGACATTTTTTCAATAACTGTTCGTTGGATCAACATAAAACCAGTTGCAATGTGTTTTACTTTTGTAAGATTTTTATCAATACTAAGTGTAGTCGATAAATAATTTACATTGTATTTTAATAAATTATATTGTATCATGCTTTCATTCGTTATTATATCTTTAAATTGAGAACTATTTTTTTTTGATATGAGTTCATGTATTACGTTTGGATTATTTGCTAATTTAGACCAATTATAATTTTTTAAAGGGTATATTCCACCTATGATATTTTTGTTGGAAATCATCAATTTTATAATATCTAATGGATCCCAGCTAATATCATTATCAATAAACATAATATGTGTCATTTTTGGATTAGCCATTGCACGTGCCACTAGATTGTTACGTGCACGTGAAACTAAGCTATCATTGCGGCAAAATTCCACTATTAGTTCGATATTGTATTCACGAAACAAACTAATAGTATTCATAAGACAAGTTACATAATTTACGTAACATAAACTTGCGAAACATGGCGTCAAAATATAAACACATGGATTATTTTCAGTTATATATGTTTTTATTTTGTCTTCTATTGATACATTTTGGTTTATTATAGCGTTTTCCATTCCAGCGTTTGGGGATTGTGACATTTATAAAATATATTATTGAATATATTTTATATTGTTTTTTTATGGTTTCTTTTTTTGTTTTTATGCGTTTTTGTTTTTTTTACTGATTTTCCTCCTTTTTTTGCTGATGGTTTAAATTTTGCTGATGGTTTAAATACTATTTTTGCTGCTGATTTTTTTGCTCTTGATTTTTTTGCTTCTGATTTTTTTAGTTTCTTTGATGTACTAAATAGATTTTGATTCAATGGATTAAACCATTTATCACGCAATACTTGTTCTAAATTGTATCTTTGGGAAGGATTATGTTCCATCATATTTTTTATCAGAACCTTCAGATTTTCAGTATCTTCTATTTTTGAATTTTCATCTACATTACCGTCAAAATATTTTCTTGTGAAATTTGATAAATTTATATCTACATCAAGCGCATTAGCAGGAATACTAATATCATCATCATTATCATCATCATCATGATCATCATTATCATCATCATTCATCATCACATCATCATGAAAATACAACAAATATAACGTGTACCCTAATGAATATACATCAGAATTCAAACAAATTTTATTTCTGTAAATTTCTGGGGCTATAAAACGTTTTGTACCATTAGTTGTTTGATTTTTTAAACATTCTTCAGCCAAATAACGAGCGAATTCAAAATCAAATAACTTTGCATTACGATTTTTGTCAATACCAATGTTCTCAAATTTTATATCTAAATGTACAAAATTATGTATATTCATACATTTTAATGCATTTAATACTTGAAATATTATTATTTTGTAATCATAAATTCTATTTTCATATGTCGGTTTATTTTCAAAAATGATGCCATGTAAATCAGGTTCAACTAGTTTTTCAATAATAGAATATACACGTACCTTATTAGAGTTTGATATTAAATAACCAAATTCATGTATTATGCATATGTTATCTTTACATTTTGTTGAAATAAAATATTGTAAAAATAATCCAGATAATTCACGTATTAATTTTGGATCGTAAAGTTGCGTACTTTCTATTGTTGATATACGTATTACCTTATCATTATATTTATCTCCCTTCAAACTGTAAACGGAGTTATTAAAACCTTCTCCAATTAGTTCTTGTTCATTCACTTCGTAGATATTCTCATTTGCACAATCAATTATATATTCACTTGTATCTACTGAAGGATTTAGTGTATTTTCACGTTTCAAAATTTCAACAAGGGCTTTGTTGCTACACATTATTTGTTTTGTGTAAACTGTTCCATTGTATATTATTTGATTAGGTTGAAGAGGCGTTTTTTTGAAAAAACTACTGAATCGATATAACATTCTAAATACTATTATATAAATTATATTACATTACATTTTTTTGTAATATAATTTTTTTGTTGTTTGGTTATGTATCTTTTTATTTTTCAAAAATGTTTATTTTTATAATTTGCGTATTAATCTAAGCAACTACTGCAGGAGTAGCCTTCATGAAGTGGTGCTTCATGTATTTTTGTAAGTTGAAATATGTTAATTGATCATCCTTACTTACCTTTAGTAGCTTTGTAAGCTTATCATCAGGATGGATGATTCTGCCATTATCTTTATCTTGAAGACTATTGGCTTGGATGTAGGTGTTGATCTCCTTACTTACATCAGTACGGGCCATTTCAGTTCCAATGGTTTTACCAAGGAATTGAGCTAGCTCATCACTGATACGAGTTGGCTTAACGAAACCAGATGGCTTTCTGTTAACGTTTGATCTTCTCTTCTTTGATGAAGCCTTTACTGCGTTCTTCATTTCACGAGAAACGGTCTTTTCAAGAGTCTTGAAATCATTCTTGACAGTGGCAAAAAGACCGCTCATTTGTTGAAGCTTAGCATTGAACTCGTTAAGTTTTACTGCAAGTGCTGCAGCAGCATCAAGAGGTGCAGCGTCTGCAACAGGGGCAGGTGCTAATTCATTAACTGGTTCAACAGGAGCTGGTACAGCCTTTACCTTCTTGGCTTTTGGTTTTTCAGCTGCAGATGAGGCAGCTACAGGGGCAGATACGACAGGGGTAGTAGTTGACTTTTCAGTAGACTTGGATGCTCTAACCATTCTGGCTATTATATTTGATTATACAGTTTCCTTTTTAAGTTATTTTTTGATAATATATATTTATTGATAATCTACACTCGATTTATCATAATATAAATATATATTATTATACAAAAATAAAAATTCAATGTAAAAATATTTAATTTTTTACTTTTATCAAAATGCCACAGATTCATATAACCATGGCATTGCATGTCTTGCTTCAGTCGATACTATTGTCAGTGCAGTTAAAACGTGAAACGTGCCAATCTTTCTATAATCATCGTTTATACCTAAATAAACAATATTTTCAATAGCAGTTAAACATGCCCTTTGAATTTGTGGTAAAGATAATTCATTGTATGATGATCTTGGAAAGACATCATCAAATGGATTTTGATTTGGACATATAAAATTTCTTACTTCACGAGATAAATTGCTTCTGAAATACCAAATATCATATAAAGATCTATATAAACGAACGCAATTGCGAATATCTAGATTTATAAACCACATACTACTTGTATAGTTTCCTAGTCCATCTATTTCTGTAAATAAATGGTTGATACGTTCATTGATAGGTTTTTCTCTTATTTCTGCTAATCTGTTATTTCTAGCCATCATTTCAGGTGTTATTTGAATTGTATTAATACGATTTTGTGTATTATTATTACTTAATCTATTATTACTAGTAAATCGATTACTTACAGTGTTATGTATAGGTCGTTGATTTGTATTTCTCATTGTATTTTGATATTGTAATCTTTCATTATCATTTTTAAAAGAAGGATATACTAAAAAAGATAGATTATATACTGTTTTAATCTGATTCGTTAATATAGGATTTATTTTTTCACGATTATATGGGTTCTCAATCTTATTTTTTTTCAGTAACATTTGAATAAGCGATGTTATATCAAATCCATATACAAAGTCTTTACTATCTTTATAACTATAAAAAACATCTTTGCTCATTTCTTTCAACGGTTCCATTGTAACGAAATCGCTATCGTTTACGCATATAGATACATCTTTTAATGCTGGTCCTTTTAGTTTTAATAAATACCTTACTATCCACCCTCTGAATAATCTTTGCAGTTTTATAATATTGAATGTTTTATTGAAATGTGTTTCTAAACGTTCAATTAATTCCTCTTTTTTACCAGATATTTTAAGATTGTATTTTTTTAATGCATCTTTTAATTCTGGTAATTTGTATTTATTGAATTCGATTGTGTTGTTTTTGTAATTTTGATAAGATATTTCGATCTTGATTGTTACAGGTTTTGGTTCTTTTTCTACCTTTGGTGTCTTTGTTTTTGTTGGTTTAATAGTATTTTCTACTTTTTCTAGTATTTTTGTATGTTCTTTATTAGCGTTTTTATTTATATCTTCCATATACATAATGGTATATTTTTTTATAAAATATTTATAAAAAAATTTCTAAGTAGTTTTGTTGTTTTTATAAATAGAATTTTATATTTCTTCTAATTCATTAGAAATTACGATACATTTTGATTTATATGTTTTACTAATATCACTAAGACATTCATTCGCATAATTAATAATAGGTCCAATCTCTTTCAATATTGTATCTTCCCAATTTCCTGCTCGACATTTTTCCAAGTGATCAATAAAACGAACGACAATATCAGTTACTGTAGTTTTTAAAACATCAAGAATATTATGTATCTCCCTGTATTTTTCACATTTTTTTTCATTTCGTTGAAGGACTGTTTTGAAATCATCTTCTGTTATAAAATTACGCATGTATTTTATACGTAACTCTTCATTTCTGCGTTCTCGGTTTTGAATTGCATATCTAGGTAGTATAATTTGATCCATATGAATAGTATTACGTATCAACTTCTCCATATAATTTTCACAATTTTTTGAATTTAGATTATTTTTATGTCTACCTGTTAATAAATTACGTAGTCTAGTAAATAACGTATGATTTAATTGGTGTTGTTGGCATGGATTATCAAGTGGATTACGTGGTACGACATTTCCATTTCTCCGAAGCCATTCAAAATAATGAGGGTTATGAATCGTATTTTCAACTCTCCCTGTACGCCAATTGAACCCTGTATGACACTGTGTACACCACATCTGATCACAACCTGATATTTTAAAAATGCCTGTTCTACAATTAGGACAAGGTTTTGTATCATTTGATAATAAACGAGCAGTAGCAAGTATATCAGGGTTACAAACATGTTCAGAATCACGATTAAGTCCCTTTATTTCGTGACATTCTGGACAAGACCATTTTTCACACAGTCCACATTTCCATTGAGTACTAAGATATCCGCGACAATTATTATCTGGACATGCGCGAATAAATTCTGACCGTTGTTGTTGTTGTCGATTACTGTATAACAATCTATATCTTTCATTTGTAAGATCAGCTATTTTATTATTCAATTCTGATATTTTATGATATAATTCATTAATATCTTTACCTATTTTTTCACCTTTTATTATTCTTTCTATTTGTGGTTGAGTAGCAGGCATCAATGAACGTTCGATATCAAATAGAATTTCTTCACGCTTTTTTTTTAATTTTTTACTGATAAATACTGATGTAAATTCTCTCGCTATAAACTGACGTGTCCATTCACGATTACATGGAGGGTTCATACATTTACTTGTAGTTTCACCAATTATGTATGTTTCGCAACATGTACGACAAGCAGTAAATTCACAATATGGACAGGATATTGGTTTTCTTATAGTTTGATTCATTGTATTATCACAAATACCACATACATTTGACATGGGCTTTATTATATTATTTGATAATTTGTTTTTAATCATTTTTTCAATATATTATTTTATAAATAATATTACGTAAAATATTGATAATTCATGAAGGTCAACGGAGAACACGTTCTCACGTAAACCCAAACAAAAATAGTACTATTTCTTACGATAAATGCTAATCAAAAAAATATAAATAAAAAAATTGAATTAAAGAAATGACACTATATAATCTATAACAAGTTCTTAGTTATAATGTCAAAGCCTTCAACTCCTATCGTTTTATCAGTAGCTGATTGGGTTCCTGCCCAAGTTCGTTATATGCAACCAAAGGTAAATGACCGTGGTGGAAAGTCTATCAATCTCATCAGTACACAATCAAATCGTTCATTACATATTACTACACCTCTAATGATGACATGGGGTATTAGTGATTATGTTGATGAAAAGACAGGTGAATCTGATGGAAAATATACACTATCACTCAATTTTCCTAATGATGATTATTCTACTGCAGCAACTGCTCAGTTTTTGAAAAAAATGAAGGATTTTGAAAATCAAATTATAGATGATGCTGTTAAAAATAGTGAAGCATGGTTTGGAGAAGAATTATCGCGTGAAGTAACAAAGCATAATTTCTTCCCATTTTTAAAATATACAAAAGACAAAAATACAAAAAAATTCGATTATACTAAGCCACCATCAATTCGCGCCAAGGTTCCAAACTATAATAACCGTTGGGCTGTTGAAATTTATGATACGACTGGTAAGTTGATTTTCCCTAATGATAATGAAAATATGACTCCTATGGATTTCATTCCAAAGAAATCAAATGTCGCATGTATCATTCAATGTGGTGGTTTATGGTTTGGTGGTAAAGGTTGGGGTCTAACATGGAAGCTAATTCAATGTGTTGTAAAGCCACAAGAAGTCCAAAGCGTTTATGGTCGTTGTCATATTCAATTATCAAATGATGATCTTAAGGATATTGAAAAAGTACCAGATGTTCAAGATGATGAAGAAGATGAAGTCGTAGCTGTTACAGCTCAACCAGTACAAGTATCTACAGAAGTCGAAGATTCAGATGAAGAACAAGAAGCAGAACCAGAGCCAGTGAAACCAGTTGTCAAGAAAGTTGTCAAAAAGGCTGTTGTTGAATCAGAACCAGAACAATTAGCCGATGTAGCTGTCGCAGTAGAACCAGAGCCAGTAAAAGCACCTGTCAAAAAGGTTGTTAAAAAGAAGGCCACATAAAGAGTTTATGATTCAAAAATGTAAAAATAATTAGATAGATTTTATATTTTTATAACATGTAAAGTATAATTAAAGTTTATTTGAATGAGAATATATTAATAAATATGTTCTCATTTTTTTATTGTGCAAATTTCGAATAGTGTAAAAAATTGAACACTTGTATATATATATTTTTATCAATATTAAAAATAACAACCAGATCAATGAATACAATGCTACAACATACGGATAAACAAAACAAAAAATATTTGAAAAAATTACGTGAAATAGAAAATCTCAAAAAAAAGAAAAACTTGACACCCGAAGAATTATCGAAAATTGAAAAATCTTCAGAATATGAAAAAATCATATCAAAAAACAATTGTCAGTCATTGTTGGAAACAATACCAAATGATATAAAAAATATTATTTTATCATATTTACCATATAATATCCGTTTGAATTTACTTCGAAAAAAATACCCAATAGAAGTATTAACAAAACGCTTGTCCAAAATTCCTAGGACTATAAAAATGTTTGATAAATTCTATCATTTGGTAACGATTTTAGAACCAATTTTGAGTGAATTTTATAAAAAAAACATGACTGATTTTTATTATACTGACAAGTATTGTCGTCATGGATATCTTACTAATTTTGAATGTACATTGAGAATAATTAAAAACCAAAGTAATCGTTATTATTATTATAAACGTTTCGAGGCACAAAGGGATATTTTGGCTGGTCGAAACGTCGATTATTATTTTGAACATTTTGCTAATATAATACTTTATATGTTTGATAATTATACTAAAATGTACAAAAAAGATCTACCTGAATGGCACACAAACAATGAAAAAATCATGTTGAAAGTTTTGTTACATATTTTACGGTAATAAACTAGATATAATAATTATATAAATATATCTTAATATATAAAAAAATGAATATAAATCTGAGTCTATTTATAAAAATATTATTATTTGTTATGAGTATTAAAATAAATCTTTTTTTTAAACCAATAAAAAGAACCCCTTTTATTTTAAACAAAATCTATCTATCAAAAAAAGAGAATCAATATACCCATTTTATCGAAAACACAAAAGACAAAAAAATAATATCATTATCACCAGGTGGTTATAAAGGATTTTATGTATTAGGAATTTGTAAATTCATAAAAGAGAACTATCAATTAGACAATTATGTATTTTCTGGTGCTAGTGCAGGTGCATGGAATTCACTTATGCTTTGTTTTAAACATGATATGAATGATATTATCAAAATAATATTAGATTCTAATTTAGAAAAATCGTCGTCGATACATGAAATCGAAAAATCGATAAAAAAAATTATTTTAAATAAATATACAGCAGATGATTTTGATCTAAATCGACTGTATGTTGGCGTTACCATTATCGATAATTATAAAACAAATACAACTATTTATAGTGAGTTTGAGAACTTGGAAGATGCATTGGAATCTTGTATAGCGAGTTCTCATATTCCATTAGTAACTGGCGGTTTGATTAACTTTTATAGAAATATAATGACATTTGATGGAGGTTTTAGTAAATATCCATATTTAAATACATCAAAATCGGTATTACATATTCATCCAAATATGTGGAATCATTTTTCGAATACTACTGGGAAATTTAATATTACTGATTATACTACCTTGTTCTCGAAAAGTAAATATCCATTTCATGAAATGATCCATAATGGTTATGTTGATTCTAAGAAAAACAAAGATATTTTAGATAAAGTTTTTTTATAATTGAGAACAAAAATATATAAATAAATACTATTTATATATTTATACATACAAATGATACCAAAAGTTATTGTACAAACATCCCGTAATGGTATTCCTGAATATGTTATCGAAATGATTCGTGAAAAATCACCTGGTTGGCAATATGTACATTTTACTGATCACGATATAATCGATTTTTTTATTCAAAATCCTATCAGGGAATTTCCAAATGTTATTCAAAAATTTTATTCTTATAGTTATGGAGAACATCGCGCGGATCTCTTTCGATATTATTATTTATACGTAAAAGGAGGTGTTTATATTGATTCGGATGCAATGATAGAAGATAATATTGAGAACATTGTAAAAAATTATGATTTCTTTTCAGTAAATTCTAGTTATTTACCGGGAAGTATTTTTCAAGGGTTTATTGGGTGTATTCCTGGTAATATAGTTATTTATGAGGCGTTGTGTGATTTATATTCTATGAGTAATGAGAACCTTATCAAAGATTTTCATATTTTATGTAAAAATATGTATCAATTTGCAAATTTGTATTCAAATGTTTGCTTTGTTAAATTATATCAAGAACAACCAGTGAAAAACAATTGTTATAATATTGTAGATAGTGACAACCAAGATCGATTAGTATTAGTTCACTATAGTGAAACCAAAATTATACCTCCTCGAAATTAGATTTTCGAGAACTATTCAACAGTAACTACTTTTGCTAGATTTCTTGGAAAATCTGGATTATTTCCTTTCAAAATTGCCATGTAATAACTTATCAATTGTATGTAAACATTTACTAATAATCCTGAAAATGTCGTATTGTTCTCTACCATGATATCATTTTCTTTGGTTTTTACGTCAACTATATCTGTAAATCGGATTATAAATGCATTTCTAGCCTTTACTTCTTGGAAAGCATTTCTATTCTTATCTCGATGTTCTTCTGTAATATCTATTATTATGATCGGAAGATTTTCCTCTATTAATGCAAATGTACCATGTTTCAAAGACGACGTCGAGTACCCTTCTGCGTGTACATATGAAATTTCTTTTAATTTTAGAGAACCTTCTTTTGCAATAGCTTCATCTCTACCTTTTCCTAATAAAAATATAGATTTATTTTCTCTTAATAATGATGCTATATGTTTACATACTTCTTCATTATCTAATGCATTTTGCATTTGATAAGGAATGTTTCTTAGATCAGAAATTATTTTACGTCTTTTTTCAATAGCAGTTCCGCGGTTTTGTGAGAACCATACAGCAATCATGGATAAAACAATACACTGATTTGTGAATGATTTCGTGGATGCTACTGCTACTTCTCTTCCTGCATTTAAATATACACCACAATCGGTTTCACGTGCGATTTGAGAATCAATTACATTTACAATACCAATCGTTACTAAATCATAATCTTTTGCAATCTGAATACATCTATGTAGGTCTTTCGTTTCTCCAGATTGAGACAGTAAAATAACAGCGGACTTGCGTTTCTTTGGAATATCTTTTATATTGAATTCTGCTCCATCATAACAAACCACTGTGTCAAATATATCTAATGATTTGAAAATATCCATTGCCCATAGCCCTGCATTATAGGATGTACCACAACCTAATATGATCAAATGATCTGTATCTAGTAATCGTGACTTACATGTATCTAATCCGCCTAGTTTTACGGAGACATTGTTCTCAATCCTTCCACCATTATTTAATGCACGATTGATTGCGTCAGGTTGTTCCATGATTTCTTTTAACATCCAATAACTATATTTTTCTGATAGAGTTTCTATGTTTGACTGTGATTTTTCCTTGATTGTGTATCTATGTATGTTCTTATTATATAAAATATCTTGACCATCTTTTGTTATTTCGATTAGATCATGATTATCGAGAACAATATATTTTTTAATATAATTACCAAATGCAATATGCTCACTTGCAATTATTATAAAATCTTCGTCTATTCCAAGTAAAAGTGGAGAACCATTACGAGTTACCCATATTTTATTCGGATAATCTTTATGTATTATGACTAATGCCCATGTTCCTGATAATTCCGATATAGTAAGTTTTATAGCATTCTCCATTGTTTCATTTTTATCTAAATGTTTTCCTATCAAAACTGCTATTACTTCCGTGTCTGTTTGAGAACGAAAAGAATATCCTTCTGTTTTGAGTTTATTTTTCAATTCTTGGAAGTTCTCAATAATGCCATTATGAACAATTGAAATCCGGTTCTTGTTATCTGAATGAGGATGAGCGTTTGTATTAGTTTTACCACCATGAGTAGCCCAACGTGTATGACCAATTGCTATAGATGATGTGCAATCTGTTTTATTTATGCTTTTTTCTAATTGTACTAAAGAATCGTTCGTATTTGTTGATGCATATTTAGTTGTAATAAGTTCTCCATTATCAATACTACTAATTCCAGCAGAATCATAACCGCGATTTTGTAATAATTTCAATCCAGTAATTATATATTCAACATAAGGTTCTCTTCCAAGATATCCTACTATTCCACACATTGTTTTGTATATAAATTTTATTTTTTTTAATTTATTATACCGAATTTATTAAAATCTTTTTTTAATATATAATGGCAGAAATAAAGTTTAGCATTTCTGGAAAAAAAAAAACTATAAAAGATGGAGCATTGAAATTTGATAAGGAAAACTTATCAACCGAACAATTAAATGAATTATTTAATAATGTTATAGTGAAAAATAATGTTACTCATTTACAATTGACTAATTGTAATATTAAAGAACTACCTGATTCAATTTTAAACTTGAAAAAGCTAAGAAAATTATATTTACATGATTCAGAAATTACTACTTTTAAAGATAAAAGAGATAAAATGGAATTCATACCTAATAGCTTTAAAATTTTACCTAAATATCTTGATACTTTACCGTTAGAAGAGATACGGTTAGAACAGATTGACATAAACGATCCAGATAATAAAGAAAGCACAGATCCTTACGGATATGTTACAAGAACTGGAATAAATAATGATAAACATAATATGGAAATATTGTACAATATTAGTACAAAAAAACTAGGAGAAAGAAGTTTCGCAAGAGTATATGTTAATAATTATTTTGGAGGTTTGCAACTTATTAAAGGGCGTAATCAAAATAAAAGAAGACTACTACAAAAAGATTTTGAAGAACTTAAAGAAAAATATAATTTAGAATTTAAAACACCGTTAATCAAACCGTCAATAAAAGAGTCTACTGAAGAGTCTATCAAACCGTCAATAAAAGAGTCTACTGAAGAGTCTATCAAACCGTCTACACAAAGATCAAGATCAAGCTCAAGACAAAGATCAAGTGCAAGTGCAAGAAGTAATACACTACCAAAGACAAATAACGCTATAAGACCAAGAAGTGCAAAATCTGAACCTAGAAGAAGAACTACAACAACAACTAGAAAAGTTAAATCTTACTAAAATCCATGATATTAAAATAATAAAATAAATATTTCAAAAAACTATTTAAAAAATATATCTATATATCTATATATTATCTCGATGTATCGTTTAGCAAATATCGGTTCTAGAAATTTATCAACTGTAACTACAGTTGGTTCAAATGCATTTGATATCTTTAAAAAGTCATGCTACTATAAAGTTGACTTCAAAATTAATGAAGAACAACCCGTTCAAGAAGCAGTAGCTCGTTTCAGTGCAATGAATATTAGTTCATTGGCTGTTGTTGATAAAAATGATAATTTAGTAGGTGTTTTGTCCAAGCGCGATTATATCAATAAAGTCGCTGCACTAAATAAGTTAGATGAAAATTTAAATGTAAGGGATATTTGCACATATGGTAGTAATATTATTGTTGCAAAAAAAACAGATTCTCTTGAGACATGTATGAACAAAATGCTTTTTAAAAATATCCATCATTTATTGATCACTGATGATAAAAATAAACAATTCATTGGAATGATTTCTATGAAAGATATTATCCAAGATATCATGAAAGATAAAGAAGAAACTATCACAAGACTAACTGATTTCAATATTGGAAGAGGTGCTTTTTTCGGTAGTGAATAAAAAATTATATATAAAGATATTTTTTATATATAAATCAATCATTGTTTTGGTATAAATATAGAATGAAATCCTATTTTCATTTCTTCTTGTATTGGAATATCTATATAATCATACGTATCCAAATTTAATATTAATATCTTACTATCTTTATTGTTATATATATTGAAATAATACGTAATCAAATGATATGAGTCGCTTATTTTTCTTATCGTAGGTTCTCCACATATAAATTTATTAACAAATTCGATTTTCTTTATTACTTCCATGTCTTTACATATAACAAATCCATTAGGAGTATTGTTTTTTATACTTCTAAATAACGTTTTATCATCATATAAAATAGGAAATTCTAAATTGAGTTCTTCTAGTTCTTCATATTTTTCTATTTGAACTTCTTTTGTATCTTTGTCTATTACTATTTTTCTATATTTTCCAGTTATGTTTAGTTCATTAAAATCTATTTTATCATAAAATGTAGTATATATTTCTATATTTGTAGCAGTCTCTTTATAATTTGCATAATGAAACATATATAAACTTTCATTCAGATAATATCGATCGATTTTCATAGTATCTTTATCTAATATATTGATAATGGTGTTCTTGGTTTCATCTAATTTAACAGGCATCGGTGTTATAAATATCTTTTTTAAATCGATAGTAAGTGGTGAATCAAAAAAAATTATTTTGTTTTGAGAACTCCAAAAATCATGAATAATAGGTAGATATCTGGTAGGAATTTTTTTGTGTTTTATTATTTTCAAGTTATTATTTAACTCGTAATATGATACAGTATTTTTAAATATATCATAATCGATTGTTTCAACACTATTGTTTTTAGACTTTGAATGCGCTGAAAAATGCATGATGTTCTCGATAGGAAATTTTTTTATTGTTTTTATTTGTTTATTTTCAAAATCAATGTTTAATTTGTATGGAACGTCTCGTTCATATAATGCATATGTGTTATCGTTAATATTCAATAATGCGGTATTTGATACTCCTAATAGAGATGGTAATAGATTTACTGTACTGAATATTTCAAATATCAATTTTAAAAATCGATTGTTTGGTATTCTACCATTTTGTTCTTCGTAGTTCAGTTTATCTGTTCTTATAAAATGTTTTGTATATGTTATTTCACCATTATCGAAAAATACTCCTTGAATAAGACCATCTGCTGTAAATAAATCGAAAATATTTGTTACTGAATCCATGTTTATATCCGGCCCTATTAAACCATAGAAACCGTTTATGTTATTTATTATATTTTTTTGACCTGGTGTTAATGATCCATAATTTATTTTTTTTGTTATTTCTTTATCTTTTATATTGAATTTTGGTCCAAATGGAAAATTTATAAAAAATGCGATTGCTACTGTATTTACAAAACCAATAATAAAAAAAACAAATAACTTCATTAAATATTTTATTATACTATGTTTATATTTTTTTACATGAAAATAATAAGATTATGTCCAATTGATGATATCATATGTAATAATGAATGATATTGGTTCGCTAAATTTATATCACTACAAAAACAATATTGTCGATTTATATAACCAAATAAATATAAATATATCGTTATCAAAAAACTAGATACTATGGTAATCATTAAACCCACTCGCTTTATATCTATCGGCAATAAACATTTTTTATAAAATAGCCATCCACCATAAAATACTATAAACAATATCGAAATTTTATCTATTATATTTGTATAAATATTATTATTATAATGCACTACTAATGATGTTATAACTAACATAAAAAAAAATAAAGAATACAAATAATAATCAAAATAAAATGCCATTATCGAATTTACTAAAAATATTGTACTAGAATAAAAACAACAATTTTGATTTGATTTATCTGGTTTTTCCATTATTATAATATTATATTATAATAATGTTTCTTTTTATTCACGATGTAATAACTATATTCAAATAAATATCACTCTTTTTTGTTATTTCATATATATCATTTTGATTTATTTTTGATATTCCTTGTTCTCTCAATATTATTGTTTGTGATTTTGTTATTTTTAATTGACTAGGATATAAATATATAGGATTTTTACATATTCCTATGTCAATCTTTTCCACTTCTAATAATTCAGGTATATTGTATTTTAATGTTACATGTATATTATTATTACTGTCTATTTCTATGTTTTCTGGTAACATTGGATTACATTTTACATAAATATCACATCCTGCATTATCATATACTAATTCATGATGCCATAACGGAATTATGTATATTTTTTCATTTATATTCAATTTATACAAATTGTTCTCAAATAGATCATTTAATACCGGATTCAAAATTATACATTCGTCATTTTTTATTTTATTTTTTATTATTTCATCTATCTTTTCATAAAAAAAATCGTCGAAATGGAGAACGTCCCTATGTATATTCATTATTTCGTGTATTTTTATAAGAGTTTTTTTATCTATTTTTTCCAATGTTTCCAAAGCCTTTTTTTCACAAGTGGTAGATAAACGTTGGATTATAGTATAAAATAAATTATTATATGATTCTTTTTGGAGAACATTTTTCAAAAAAGAATAAAGAACCCAACTATATGAATTTTTATCTGATATATCATCATCTTCCGAATCACTATCAATAGAATCAAAAAACGTATTATTACACTTCATTAAATATTCATATGCTTCATGTATTTCTTGAAACTTTTCTCCTGCATCTGTACTATTATTTTTATCAGGATGATACTTAAGAGCTAACATTCTATATTTTTTTTTGATTATTTTTTTGGCTTTTTCATTCTTTTCAAAGTCTTTTTTATCTATTTCGAGAACATTACATGCTTTTTTATAATTCATCATATTTATGTAGTTTATTTATTATATAAAACATAATACTCTCTAAATGGTATATCGGACGATAATTATTATTGTAATATTTTAAAAATACATATGATTTTTCTAGTATGTCTGAAATGTCTTTTCCATTTATTTTATTGTTCTCGATAAAATATTCTATTATATACGATAAACATTCTACTGTATCTAAATTATATGTTAATATATCATATAGTGTATCACGAAAGTCAGTGAAATTTATTTTTTTTGAAGATTCGATCTCTTGAATAATATTATCACATACAATATTGAAAACCTCCTTTGGCAATTCCTCTGTATTGTTTATGAATTCAAAATACCTCGTATCTTTTATGTTCATTATTCCATCTAATCCTATATTATTATATATAGGGTTTTCTATTGTTTTATTATTTTTGTAATTTGTTATTCTATTGATAAAATCATTGTTGACATTGCTGCGATTTGTTATTTTTTTATAATGCTGTTTACAAGGCCTTCCTATATTTATTACTTGAGATGCATTTATTATTGATGTTGGCATAAAGCTTATATGTTCTGTTATTATGAAAAATTTTATTTGTATATTTGATTGTGAATGGTTATATTGTTGCATGTAACTATAAAAAGTCTCTAATAATTCAGTATGTATCAAATGGAAGTTTTTACACATAATAATTCCTATTTTTTCTTGTTTAACTGATACAATATCCACTATTTGAAAAAATATTTCATGCCATAATATCTTAGAGTTACATCCTAGTAACGACATATCAATTTCATAATGAATATCACTTAGCTTGTATGTGTAATTCTGTTTTTCTGTTATTGCTGTTATTTTCTTTTCATATTTCAATTCGTTATTACTATATTTTTTCAACAAATACAACACCTGAGAATATTTTCCAATTCCAGATGGTCCATATATGATCATATTTTCTAATTTACTTATTTTGTCTGGTAATAAATCATATTTTTTTTTTAATTCTGGATGTATATTGTAATTTTCTACTGATGATATATATTCTTCGAAATGTGTTTCATAATATTTCATTATTGTTTTCTATAATCTATAGAGAACAATATATATGTTTTTATACGAGTTTTTTATCATTTTTGTTTGTCCATTAATTGTTGTCTTGATAATTTCGAAAAACTATCACCTTCATAAATTTGATATGCAGATATACCTATTAATGCTAACGATGCTGCTAATGTTAGAAATAATGTTTTACTGTCGAATATTTTTTTAAATTCTGGTTTTGTAATAATTAATAAAAAATTTTGTTTCAAATATTCATTGTAATTGAATATTACAAATAAAATTACAGATCCTAAACAAAATGATGATATCATTAATCTTTTGATCAACTCTAATTTTTTTTTATATTTTTCAGGCAAAATGAATGGAGTTCCATATTTCTTTATATTTTTTGAATTTAAATTATTTGCAACTATCAATATAAATATTATAACAACTATATGAAATACTATACCAACTATTATTGAAAAACTTGCTATCATTTCAACCAAAAACTTTGATCTTTGAAAAATATCCATTAATTGACTGGTTGTATATAACATGATCGCTATGCTTATTACCAATAATACTGTAAACCCAATATATTCAGTATTTTTTTTATAAATAAATACGAAACAAATAACATATAATATAAAAAATGCTAGATAATTTAATATTCCGATAGATTCTGTCATTCTAATATATATATATCTATTTTTTATCAATTCGGATCTGGTAATTTATATTTTTCACATAGCCAGTTTACGATAGTTGTTATTTCACATGTTAAGAAACCTTCTGGAAATTTTTTTATATTTAAAAATTCGGGTTTTTTCATGTCAGGTCGTTTATAATATACATAAGGCCCATATTTACCTTTTTTTATGGACATAACACTATTCAAAACCCTGAGCGATGTTTTTTCGTTTGTATCTTTTTTGTTTCCTAAATATTCTATTATATCTGCTAATGTTATTTCATCTAATGGTTTTTCTATCTCTTTTATACTTTCTCTTTTTGTTGGATCTTTTCCATATTCTACATAGGGTCCATAACGTCCTGTTTTTATAAATATATCTTCTCCATCATATTTACCTAAACAACTATTTTTTATTTCTAATACATCGTTAACCGCATATTCTTTGTTTTTTAATTTTTCTAAATCTATTTCTTGATCTTTTTTTGCTGATAAATATTCTACTTTTCCATCTTGTAACGTATGTTTTATCGCTGGTCCAAAACGTTCAAATATATATTCATATCCGTCTTCTATTAATGGATACGATTGCTTTTTTATGTTTTTAATCGGACCAGATAATCGTTTTATTTCATCGTAACATTCTTTACATATAGATGACCATTCTGGTTTGTCAATATTATTTGATGATATTATATCTAATTGTTCCTCCATGGTTTTTGTGTATTCATATGAGAACAATTCTTCAAAATTTTTTAATAGAAATTCTAATGTTACTATTCCGATCGATTGTATAACTAATTTATTTTTTTCATTTCCAAATAT
>Ga0214921_10001929_pt1 | contig 34718 bp, 34 predicted proteins | sample LL1505_MetaG_FD_177992 | JGI IMG/M metagenome (GOLD analysis project Ga0214921, IMG submission 177992) | Freshwater microbial communities from Lake Lanier, Atlanta, Georgia, United States - LL-1505 | ecosystem: Environmental > Aquatic > Freshwater > Lake | place: USA: Georgia | collected... | reverse complement strand
TCGTAGACTACGACGTTGATAGGACGGGTGTGGAAGCGTGGTAACACGTTAAGCTTACCGTTACTAATAGCTCAATTGGCTTGATTTATGCACTGAAAAAATTTTTAGATACAAATTACAATGTTAATGATGATAAATTATTAAATTAATGTCAAGATTTCTATAATGAGTTTTTCAAAATTTAAATCTTCTGTTCTTAAAAATATAAAATTAAAAAAAAATCTTTTAAAAAACTTGAATATTATTAATAATATTAAGAATAAAGCGTTTCACTCTTTAAATAATAAAAGAAAAGTCTTTATATGTGGCAATGGAAGATCCGCCGCTGATACTCAAAACCTTGCAGCTGAGTTTATTGTTAGATTACGACCCAAGGCTAATGAAAGTTCCTATCGGGTATTTGATTTGTTGTTTGTTTCCAAGCACAATAGATAAAAATCGATTTTATGATAGACGTTTTATTTGTTATTCCAAATTCTTCAAAAAAAATTTATCAGAATTTATCAAATAATTTTTCTGCTATAGAGCCTCCAACTTGGGCACTCTTACTTGCCTCGAGTATGTTAAAAAATAATTTTTCTTGTGAAATTTTAGATTGCGATGCTTTAAGGTTAAATGAAAATGAGGCAATTATAAAAATAAAAGAGTCTAAATGTAGACTTGCTTGTTTTGTGCTTTATGGCCAGCAACCTAATCAAGGAACCTTTTTAATGATAGGAGCAACAAGTCTTGCTGAAAATTTAAAAAAAAATTATCCAGATATAAAAATAGGTTTCGTTGGATCACACATTAGTGCTTTACCGAAAGAAGTTTTAAGCTATTCCTATATTGATTTTGTTTTTATTAATGAAGGTGTTTATGCGCTTAGAGATTTATTAAAAACAAACCTTAAGGACAATTTGAGCAAAGTAAATGGAATTGGATATAAAGACGAAGATAATAATTTAATATTAAACCCAACTAGCAAATTAGTGGATGAAAAAGACATGAATACTGATTTGCCAGGGTATGCCTGGGAGCTACTTCCAAAAAAAAATAAAACTTTAGACTTATACAGAGCTCATTTTTGGCACACTTTTTTTTCTGAAAAAGATAGAACTCCATTTGCCTCAGTTTATTCTTCTTTAGGCTGTAAATTTGGATGTAATTTTTGCATGATAAATATTGTAAATAGAACAAGCTTAGATCCGGAGGCCAAATCTTCAGATTTTAAAATTATGAGACATTGGGATCCCATATTTTTTGTAGATCAATTAGAAATACTTGCAAATTATGGAGTAAAGACAATTAGGCTTTCAGACGAGATGTTTTTTTTAAATAAAAAATTTTATATTCCTGTATTGGAAGAAATAATAAAGAGAGGCTTAAAATTCAACATGTGGGCTTATGCAAGAATTGATACGGTTCGTGAAGATCAATTATCTTTATTTAAAAAAGCGGGCATTAATTGGTTGTGTCTTGGAATAGAAGCAGGAAACCAGGTTGTTAGAAAAGATATTGAAAAAGGCAGGTTTCAACAAATCAATATCAGAGATGTAGTAAAAATGATTAATGATCATGATATTTATATTTTGGGAAATTATATTTTCGGTCTACCGGAGGACAACATGCAAAGAATGCAGGAAACACTAGATTTAGCAATGGAGCTAAACACCGAACATGCAAACTTTTATCCCTGCCAAGCTTTGCCAGGATCTCCACTTTATTTTGAAGCCAAGAAAAAGAATTGGGAAACTCCCGTTAACTTTGAAGAGTATGCTTTTTATTCGTATGAGTGCAAACCTTTACCAACTAATTATTGTTCCCCAAAAGAAGTATTGAAATTTAGAGACCAGGCTTGGAAAAAATATTTTACTAGCTCAAGTTTTTTAAACAAGATTAAGAATAAATTTGGAATTGAAAATATGGAAAATATTAAAGAGCTGTCAAAGATTGAATTAAAAAGAAAAATATTAGAATAGTTTAAAAACAGAAAATGAAATTAGATATATATAAAAAAAAAGCCTGCGAAATTAGAAAAAATTTATTTGAAAAGTTTTACTTGCTTAATGAAGGTCATCCTGGATCTGTATTTTCAATATTAGATGTATTAATCGTCCTTTATTACGGGGGTTTTATTAGACTAAGAAATAATATTCCTGTTGACGATCTTATAATAAGCAAGGGTCATGCTACAGTTGGTCAATATCCCATCTTAAAAGATTTAAAAGTTATTAAAAAAAAAGAATGGGATAATTGGGGGAAAAAAAAATCAATTTTAAAAATGTTTGGTAATAATTATATACCTGGAATAAAAACTGCAACAGGCTCATTAGGACACGGGATAGGTTTTGCTACTGGCATAGGATATTTTTCTAAAAAAGATAAAATTAATAAAAATGTTTATGTTATTATTAGCGAGGGTGAACTCTACGAGGGATCTACCTGGGAAGCGCTTTTATTATTAGCAGATCTTAAGTTAGATAATGTTACTATCATTTTAGATATTAATAATAATATTATTCTTGGCAATCCAAAAGAATGCTTAAACTTGGGGAATATAAAAAAAAAATTTGAGAGCTTTGATATTTATACAAAGGTATGCAACGCACATGATTTTAAAGATTTAGATTCTGAATTTAGAAAATTAATAAAAATTCGAAAACCTAAATGTCTAATTGTAAATTCTGTTAAAGGAAAAGGTTTTAAGATTATGGAAAACAAAGCTCAATGGCATTACTGGAATCCTATCTCTAAAGATCAATATGTAAAATCTTTACAAGAATTAGAGGAAATATATGAATAGTATGAAAAAAAATTTTCAAAGAGATGAATTTATAAAAACTATTTATAAAGCAGCAAGGAAGAATAAAAAGATATATTTTTTAAGTGCAGATTTTGGAGCTCCTGCTCTAGATAATTTTAGATTTTATTTAAAAGAGCAATTTTTACATTTGGGTATATGCGAGCAGAATATGATTGATTTTGCTTGTGGAATGGCCCTGGAAGGAGCAAAGGTTTATGCATATGCAATGGCACCATTCTTATCATTAAGATGTCTAGAGCAACATAAGACCGCAACATGTCTTATGAATGCTAATGTGTGTTCTATTATCACTGGTATTGGTTTAAGCTATGCAAATTCTGGTCCGACACATTATTCAACAGAAGATTTTGCATGCTTGCGATCTTTGTCTAATTGCATAATATATACAGCATCAGATCCTGAAGTCGCTAAATTCATTGCAAAAAAAACCCTTAAATTAAATACACCTATTTTTGTAAGATTAGATCGTAAAGCCTCAAGCAATTTACTAAAAAGAATTAGTATAAAAGATATAAATATTGGTTTTAGATATTTAAAAAAAACATCAAAAAAGAAATTATTAATAATAAGTCATGGAACAATTATTGAAAGGGCTTTAGCCGCAGAAGAAAAATTGAATCGAAAATACCAGAATTCAATTGATATAATTGATTTAATTCAGTCGAAACCTTTTCCGAAAAAATTAAAAAATATTTTAAAAAAATATTCAAAAATAATGACTATTGATGAACAAACTTCAGAAGGAAGTTTAGGGTCTGTGATAAGAGAAAATACTGATCATCATGTGAAAATTAAATCTCTTAGTCTTCCTGATAAGTTTATTTTTGAAAATCTTGGTAGAGATAAATTATTAGATTCTAACGGTTTATCTATAAATAATATTTTTAAAGAGATGGTTAATTTGATTTCATAATTTAACTATAATTAATTAAATATTTTTTATGATTATATCAAAAACACCGTATCGTATATCTTTTTTTGGAGGAGGGTCTGACTATCCTGAATGGTATAATAAATTTGGAGGAGAGGTAATTTCTTCTACTATAAATAAATATTTATATATTTCATGTAGAGAGTTACCTGATTTTTTTAATCATAAATATCGTATCGTCTATTCGAGAGTTGAAGAAGTAAAAAGAATTACTGACATAAAACATAAAGTAGTTAGATCTGCTTTAATAAAAAAAAAAATAAAAAATAGTTTAGAAATTCATTACGACGGAGATCTCCCTTCTCGCAGTGGAATGGGTTCTAGCTCAAGTTTCGTTGTCGGATTATTAAATGCATTAAATGAGTTTAATAATCTTAGATTAAATAAATTGTCACTTGCCAAAGAAAGTATAAATTTTGAACAAACAATTCTAAAAGAGTGTGTTGGATCTCAAGACCAAGTTGCAAGTTCTTTTGGAGGTTTTAATTCGATTTCTTTTAATAAAAGAGGATCTTTTAAGGTTTCTAAGATAGATAATAAAAAAAAATTTCAAACCAAATTAATTAACAATCTGGTTTTGCTGTATACTGGAAAGCAGAGGATTGCTGAAATAATCGCTAAGAAATTTGTACACAAAATAACCACTTCCAAAAAAAATGAAATAAGATCAATATTAGAATGCGTTTCTTTAGCAAAAGATTTGATTAATAAAATGCAAGTTAATGAATTTGGTTTGTTATTAGATGAAAGTTGGAAAATGAAAAAAAAACTTCATAAAAATATATCAAATACTGAAATTGATAATTTTTATAATTTAGCAAAAAAAAATGGAGCTTTAGGAGGAAAGATTTTAGGAGCAGGTGGAGGAGGATTTTTTCTTTTTTATGTGCCTATTGAAAAAAGAGATTTCTTTTTGAAAAAAATGAATTTTTTAACTAATGTTCCATTTAAGTTTGAAGATTCTGGTAGCCAAATAATCTTTAATAGCACTAAAAATAGCTAGCATGAAGAATTTTAATCATCCTTTAATGGAAAATAATATTCAGCAAGAAGATGTAAATGAAATTATTAAATTTTTAAAAAAGAATAAGAAAAAAATTTTTACTCAATCTGAAAAAGTTAAAGAATTTGAATTTAAATGGTCAAAATGGCTTGGAGTGAAATATAGTGTTTTTGTTAATTCAGGATCTTCAGCAAATCTACTAACACTGCTTGTTTTAAAGATTTTATATGGCAGTGGGGAAGTTATACTACCATCATTGACATGGATCTCAGACGTCGCATCAGTAATACAAAATAATTTTAAACCCGTATTTGTGGATATAAATCCAAGAACTTTGTGCATGAATGAAGATGAGGTGTTTAAAAAAATTACAAAAAAAACAAAAGCTGTTTTTATAACTCACGCACAAGGTTTTAATGGTTTGACTGAGAAATTTCTTTTAACTTTAAAAAAAAAAAAAATAATTTTATTAGAAGATGTTTGTGAGTCGCATGGAGCGAAATTTAAAAGTAAAAAATTAGGAACCTATGGATTTATTTCAAATTTTTCTTTTTATTATGCTCATCATATTTCCACTATCGAAGGAGGCATGGTTTGTACTAATGATAAAAAAGTTTATGAAACTGTTAAAATGTTGAGATCTCATGGGATGGCTAGAGAAAGTGGTAATAATAAATTTGAGAGTTCAATTATAAAAAAATACCCGCTTTTATCACCTAAATTTATATTTTTGTACCCAGCATATAATATGCGTAATGATGAAATTTCCGCCGTTATTGGTATTAATCAATTAAAATCTTTAGATTATAATAATATCAAAAGATCAGAAAATCTAAAATTTTTTTTAAAAAATATTAATTCTGATTATTACAAAACTGATTATGAATTAAAAGGAAACTCTAATTATGCTTTTCCACTTGTATTAAAAAAAAAGAATTTTAAAAATAGAGATATTTTGGAAAAGGTTATGAAAAATAATGGGATAGAATTTAGAAGAGGTAATGCTGGTGGAGGAAATCAACTAAGACAACCTTATTTAAAAAATTATATAAAAAATATTAATTTAATTAATTTCAAAGAAGTCGATCATATCCATTTCTTTGGTTATTACATTGGTAATTATCCCACATTAAAAAAACAAAAGATTTTGGAAATTTGTAAAATTTTGAACAAAATTTCTTATGAGTAGAAGTTTTAAAAATTGCTTAATTACAGGAGTTACAGGCTCAGGCGGCAGCTATCTTGCTGAACATATATTAAAAAGAGATAAGAAGATAAAAATATTTGGGTTATATAGATCAAACGGCTACAAAAATTTATTAAAAAAAAATAGCGAGAAGAGAATTTCTTTATTCAAGATAGATTTAAATAATTTTTCTAATTTAAGAAAATTTATTAAAAAAACAAAGCCTGAGGTTATATTTCACATAGCATCTAATGCCGATGTTAGACTATCTTTTGATGATCCAATTGAGGTTACTAGTAATAATAACTTAATTACAGTTAATTTATTAGAAGCTGTTCGCCAATTAAATCAAAATCCTATAATTATAATATGCAGTACATCAGAAGTTTATGGGAATGTTACAAAGAAGGATATACCAATAAACGAAAAACAAAAAATTTCTCCCGCAAATCCTTACGCGGTATCAAAGGCTTTTCAAGATTTATTATCACAGGTATATTTTAAGTCGTTTGGTTTAAAAATTATAATTACTAGAATGTTTTCTTACACAAATGCTAGAAGAAATAATTTATTTCAAACTTCTTTTGCTAATCAAATCGCAAAAATCGAAGTGGGTAAAAAAAAACAGCTTAAACATGGTAATTTAGAAAGCATTAGAACTTTCGTGGATGTGGAGGATGCAATGGAGGCTTATTGGCTGGCAGCTAAAAAAGGCAAAATTGGTGAAATATATAATATTGGCGGTAATAAAATCGTGTCAGTTAAAAAATTTTTAAAAGAATTAATAAAATTAGCCAAATGTAAAATTAAACACTCTGTTGATAAAAAACTTTTAAGACCCCAAGATGTCACTTTGCAAATTCCCGACGTTAGAAAATTTAATAAAGATACTAGATGGAAACCTCAGGTTAATTTTCAAGATTCAGTTAAAAAACTGATGGATGAATGCAGAAAAAAAATATAGCTAATTTATGAAAAAATTTTTAATTACAGCGCATGAAGTTGCTTCGGATCAAAACTAGTTCTTGCTATAGAGCCGTCATATACTATGACGTTGATAGGACGGACGCGAAAGCTCGGTAACACGTTAAGCTTACCGTTATTAATAGCTCAATTGACTTGATTTATGCATTCAAAAATTTTTTTCATACAAATTATAATGTAAAAAAATTAAAATTTCTTATAATGTTCACTCATTACTAAAATGAAACTAGTTATATTTGCGGGTGGTTTAGGTACAAGAATTTCAGAAGAAACCGATTACGTTCCAAAACCAATGGTCAAAATTGGTAAAAAACCAATATTATGGCATATTATTAAATATTATTCAGTTTTTGGATTCTCTGAATTTATAATTTGTGGGGGCTATAAAGTAAATATTATTAAAAATTATTTTAAAAAAAAATTAAATAAATCATGGAATGTTAAAGTTGTTAATACAGGGAAAAATAGTAATACCGGAGAAAGATTAAAAAGAATAAAAAAATATATAAACGACACTTTTTGCCTAACTTATGGAGATGGTTTAAGTAATGTAAATATAAAAAAATTAATTCTGTTTCAAAAGAAAAATAAATCGATAGTATCCTTAACAGCTGTTAAACCGCCCCCTCATTTTGGAAAAATTATTTTTAAAGGAAATAGAGTGTCTAAATTTTTAGAAAAAAATCAAACAAAAGAAAACTGGATAAATGGTGGCTTTTTTGTTTGTGACAATAAAATATTTAAATATTTAAATAAAAAAAATTCAATATTTGAAAGTGATACGTTGCAGGCTTTGGCGCAAAAGAATAAATTAGCAGCTTATAAGCATAATGATTTTTGGTACTGTATGGACACTTTAAGAGATAAAAGGCATTTGAATAATCTTTGGTTATCAAAGAAAGCTCCTTGGAAAATTTGGAATGATTAATAACCTTAAATCTTTAAGTAAATTTTGGAGAGGTAAAAAAGTTTTCTTAACAGGACACACCGGATTTAAAGGAAGTTGGTTTTCTATTTTACTAAATTTAGTTGGAGCTAAAGTTATTGGTTATTCGCTAAAACCTGATAAAAAATTAAATTTTTTTGATTTAGCCAAATTAGATAAAGAAATCTACGCATCTATAATTGGAGATATTAGAGATTATAGTAAATTAAAAAAATTCGTCGCTAAATTTTCGCCAGATTTTATTGTTCATATGGCAGCACAACCTCTGGTAAGAGATTCGTACGTAAATCCAAAATATACTTATGAAGTAAATACCTTGGGGACCGTAAACATTCTTAATATTTTAAATGAATTAAATTTTATAAAATCTGCACTAATTATTACAACTGACAAAGTTTATTTAAATACCAACAAGAAAAATTATTATAAAGAAAATGATCTTTTAGGTGGATTTGATCCATATAGTAACTCTAAGTCTTGTGCTGAATTCGCAGTTAATTCTTATAATAATTCATTTTTTAAAAAGAAAGGTATTTCTGTAGCGACAGCTAGAGCTGGCAATGTTATTGGTGGTGGTGATTTTTCTAAAGACAGAATTTTGCCCGATTATTTTCGCTCTTTGTTGAAAAATAAAAAACTGATTTTAAGATCGCCGAATTCCATAAGACCATGGCAACATATTCTTGATCCATTATATGGTTACCTTTTACTATTAATGAAATTACATAAGAAACAAAAATTTACTGAAATGAGTTGGAATTTTGGTCCTGATAAATCAAATAATAAATCTGTTGAAGATATTATTTATTTAATTAATAAAGAATTTAATAATTCTGTGTCAATTATTAAAAAAAATAACTACCTTAACAAATATTATGAAAGCAAAGTCTTAATGTTAAAATCAGATAAGTCGAAAATAACTTTAAACTGGAAACCAAAATATAATCTTGCTGAATCTATAAAATTGACATCTTTCTGGCATAAAGAATTTTTAGCAAAAGGAAATATTTTAAAAATTTCTCAAAAACAAATATTAGATTATTTTAAATAAATAATGAGTGGAAATATATTAGAAATTAAAAATAAAATATTGGATTTAGTTAATGGTTATTCTAGTATAAACTTTAAAGAAAAAGAATTTTTACCAGGAATTAGCGAAGTACCTGTTTCGGGAAAAGTTATCGGTGCTCTAGAGCTGCAAAATATGGTAGAGGCTTCATTAGATGGTTGGTTAACAACAGGCAGATTCAATCAGCAGTTTGAGGAAAAATTATCTAAATTTTTAGGAATTAAATGTTTGCTTACAGTTAATTCTGGTTCTTCTGCAAACTTAATTGCATTTTCAACATTAACTTCATCTAAATTAAAAGAGAGAGCAATTCAAAAGGGAGATGAAGTAATTTCTGTTGCGGCTGGATTTCCTACGACTGTTAATCCAATAGTACAATTTGGTGCAATTCCTGTTTTTATAGATGTTAAAATTCCAACTTATAACATTGATGAAAATTTAATTGAGGAAGCAATTACAAAAAAAACAAAGGCAGTCATGTTGGCGCATACTCTAGGCAATCCTTTTAATGTTAAGAAAATAAAAGAAATTTGTGAAAAATATAATTTGTGGTTAATTGAAGATAGCTGTGATGCCTTAGGTTCAAAATTTGATAATCAGAATGTTGGAACTTTCGGTGATTTAGCGACTTTAAGTTTTTATCCTGCTCATCACATAACAATGGGAGAGGGTGGCGCAGTTTTTACTAACAGCAAAAAACTAGAGCGGATTGCAGAGTCTTTTAGAGATTGGGGTAGAGATTGTTATTGCGAACCCGGAAAAGATAATACTTGTAATAAAAGATTTGGCTGGAAATTAGGGGATTTACCTTATGGATATGATCATAAATATACCTACTCACATTCAGGGTATAATATGAAAATAACGGACATGCAGGCGGCATGTGGTCTGGCTCAATTAGATCGCCTAGAGGGATTTATTAAAAAAAGAAAAGAAAATTTTAATTTTTTGTATAAGAATCTTAAAGATTTAGAGGAATTTTTAATATTACCAGAACAAGAAAAAAATTCAGAACCATCTTGGTTTGGATTTCCTCTTTCATTAAGGAAAAATAGTAAATTCAACAGAAATGACCTTATAAAATATTTAAATGATAATAAAATTGGTACTAGACTACTATTTTCAGGAAATTTAATTAAACAACCTTATATGAAGGACGTTAACTTCAAAGTCCAAGGAGTATTAAAAAATACAGACTTTGTAATGGAAAATACTTTTTGGATAGGAGTTTATCCAGGCTTAAGTTTAAAACATTTAGAATATTGCGTGAATAAAATAAGAGATTTTTTTAAAAAAAATTAATTATTTAATATTATTATTATTAATATGGATTGTTTTATATTGGGAGCGGGAAAAATTGGCATAGATCTTCATATCAAATGTCAAAAAAAAAAATTTTTTAAAAATATTTATATTTTTAACCGTAATAAAAATTCTATAGGAGCTAAATTTTGCAAAAAAAAAAAATTTAATTATTTTAACACCGGTATTGATGGTTTGATTAAAAAAATTGATTTAAAAAAAGTTAGCTGTATTTTTGACGCAACTTCAGCTTCATCAAGCATTATAAACGAAAAATTATTAAGGAGTTATTTAAAAAATAATTTTTATATCAATTTAACTCCATCAAAAATAGGTGATTATATTGTTCCATACCATTTTTTAAAAAAAATACCTCAAAAAATTAATTTAATAACATGTGGTGGACAAAGTTCCATTCCTGTAATAACAGCTTTAAATCAAGTTTTAAAAAATATAGTATATGTTGAGCTTGTTTCTAGTATTGCATCAGCTAGTGCCGGCAAAGCTACAAGAGAAAATATAAATGAGTATATATGTAACACTCAAAATGCGATTTCAGATTTAACACTCGTAAAGAATAATAAAGTAATAATTAATTTAAATCCCAGCAATCCACCAGTAAATATGATGAATTCTATTTTTTTTGAGACCAAAAAAAAGTTGTCTAGATTAGATTTTTCCAAAATTATAAAAGTAATAAATATTATTAATAAAAGAATTAAAGTGTATATTCCGGGATATAATATTAAATTTTTTCAAACAGACCAAAGTAATGTTTTTAGAATTACAATTAGAGTTGTTGGACAAGGAGATTATCTGCCTTCTTATTCTGGTAATTTAGATATTATAACGTCCTCAGCTGTTCATTTAGCAAAATTAATTTATGAAAAAAATTATAATTAGTGATGTCACGCTTAGAGACGGTAATCATGCAGTTAATCATTCGATTAATCTAAAAATTATCAGAGAATATTGTAGTTTTGCAGAAAATGCAAAAATACCTATAGTTGAAATTGGTCATGGAAATGGTATCGGCGCCTCTTCGTTATCTATAGGACGAAGCTATGTGTCCGATAGCTTGGCTTTAAAAGAAGCAAAAAAAAAATTAAAAAAAACAAAGTTATCTATACACAGCATTCCTGGGTTTTCAACATTGGATCATCTTAGTTTGGCAATTGATTCTGGGGTAGATATTTTTAGAATTGGCTGCAATTCAACAGACATTGATACAATTGTTAAACAAGTAGAATTTTGTAAAAATAATAATGTTGAAACTTGGGGTGTATTAATGATGTTTCATCTTGTTTGTACTAATAAAGAATATTTAAAAAAAATTAAATTTTTAAAGGATATAGGATTAAAAACAATTATTATTATGGATTCAGCAGGTTGTTTGCTGCCTAACGACGTAAAAAAAATATTTTTAAATATAAAAAAATTTAAACTTAACTTTGGTTTTCATGCTCATAACAATTTGGGATGTGCAATTTATAATAGTATAGAAGCATTAAATGCGGGTGCGACTATTTTAGATGCTTCAATGAGAGGGTTTGGCGCCGGAGCAGGCAATGCCCAATTAGAAATATTACTGTCTATTCTAAAAAAAAATAAATTAATACCTGAAATTGATCTAGATAGTGTTTATCAAATGTCTGAAAACTTTAAATCGTTATTAGAAAATAACGGATTAAATTATGTTACTGCTTTTTCAGAACCAATGAATATGCTTAGTGCTAATTTTGGGCTATTTTCTGGATTTGCTTCTCAAGTTAACTTTTTTGCTAAAAAATTTAAATTAAATAAATTAGAAGCTTTTAAAGCTATAGCAGAAAAAAAATTAGTAGCAGGACAAGAAGATTTAGTAATGAATATTATGTATAATCTAAAAAAAAAATACAGTTTACAAAAAAATAAATAAAATGAGTGTTTCTTTAAAAAATAAAATTAAAAAAAATATAGTGCAAGGTATTTGGTCTGTAATTCCAAATAATGTTGTTACCGAGATATTTTCATTGTCAGGTTTGGATTTTTTAATATTAGATATGGAGCATGGAAATTTTAGTAAAGAAGATATAAAAAATTCTGTAATTGCTTGTAATTTACATAAATGTTCTGCTTTAGTAAGAGTTCCTATATTTGATCTTAGTAATATTCAATCCGCGCTCGACAGTGGATGCTCTGGAATAGTGTTCCCTAAGATTTCATCAAAACAAGAAGCTATGAAAGCAGTTTCCATGTGTGAATTTCCACCAAAGGGAAGCAGGGGTTTTAATCCATTTACTAGATTTAATAATTATAATTTATTTGAAAAAGATTTTTATAAAAATCATGAATCTTTATTAAAAATTGTCATTATTGAAACAAAAGAAGGTATTGAAAATTTACAAGAAATATTATCGGTTGATGAAATTGACGTTGTTTATTTAGGAGCTTATGATTTGTCTAAAGAATATAACTTTAAAAGTGTAAATAATAAAAGTTTTTTAAATATTATTGATCGCTCTTTAGCAAAAATTAACTCTTCAGGTAAAATTTCAGGCTTAATGGTTAATAATAAAAATTATTTAAGTTTAGCTAAAAAGCATAAGAGCAATTTTTTAGTTCATTCAGTCGATACTGAAATTATTGGTAATGCAACTAAAAATATCCTTAAGATTCTTAAATGAATGTATCACATTTTATTGCTGATTATTTAGAAAAAAAAAAAATTAAAAATATATTCCTGGTTACAGGAGGAGGTATGATGTTTTTAACGGATGCGTTATTTAAAAGTAATATTAATTTAATATTTAATCATCATGAGCAAGCCTCATTTTTTTCTGTTGATGGATATACAAGGTTATCGCAAAAAACAGGTGTTTGTTTTGCAACAAGCGGTCCAGGCATAACAAATCTTATAACGGGTATACTTTCAGCTTGGCAAGATAGTATTCCTATTGTGATTATAGGAGGTCAGTCCAAATTAAGAGAAACAATTCAATACTCCAAGATTAAAAACCTTAGGCAATATGGAACTTTTGAAGCTAATAGTTTAGATTTATTAAAACCAATTACTAAATTTACAAAACGCATTACAGACCCTAATTTTATTAAATACTATCTTGATAAAGCTTTTTATATTGCAAATGAAGGAAGACCGGGCCCTGTCTTTTTAGAAATACCATTAGATATACAAGCGACATCAATTGATAAAAAAAGAATTCTAAATAATAAATTTATTTATCCAAAAAAAATAAAAAAAAAAATAAATTTGAAATTAATCCAAAAGAAATTAAATATAAGTAAAAAACCAATTATATTGGTCGGATACGGAGTAAGAGCCAGCAAATCTGTAGATATTTTTAGAAAATTTATAAAAAAGAATAAAATTCCAGTTATCACAACTCAATTTGCAAAAGATGTGATGTATTATGATAATAAGTATTTTATTGGTCATTCCGGTCCAAAAGGAGATAGAGCAGCAAATATAGCTATACAAAGTGCAGATTTTATTTTGATTATAGGATGCAGTTTACATTCACAAACAATTGGGTGGGAACACAAATTATTCGCGCCGAAAGCTTATAAAATTCAAGTAGATATTGATGGAGCCGTTTTGAAGAAAAAAATTCCAAATATAAATTTAAGAATAAAATACGATGTTCATTACTTTGTTAAAAAATTATTAAATTTAAAAATAATAAAAAATGCACATTTAACTTGGCTAGATTATTGCATATCTTTAAAAAAAAAATTTCAAGTTATTAGCGAACCTCATTTTAGGAATAAATCAAAATTTAATTATTATGATTTAATTTTTTATCTTTCTAATTTAATTCCCCAAAAGAGTACAATAGTCACAGACGCTGGAGCGGCATATTATATTTTAGGTCAAAGTTATCGTTTAAAAAAAAATCAAAGGTATATTGTGCCGGGCTCACACGGAACAATGGGCTATGCATTACCAGCAGCTAATGGCGCCTCTATTTTTAATAAAAAAATAAACACAATTTGTATTACGGGAGATGGATCTTTAATGACTAACATTCATGATCTTAGCGTAATTTCTCATAATAGACTTAATGTAAAAATATTTGTGATTAATAATAATGGTTATATGTCTATAAGAAATTCACAAAAAGAATTTTTTAAAGGGAAAAATTTTGGCACAGATAGTTCTAACGGTTTGTTTATTCCTAATTTTAAAGAAATATCAAAAACTTTTAGGCTGCCTTATTTTTTTTGTTCTTCAGAAAGTAATTTAAAAAAAATAGTAAAAAAAATTTTTAAATCAAAGGGTCCGGCATTAATTGATTGTTGCACATTAAATGATCATGAAATAATTCCAAGTATCAAATCTAAATTAATTAACGGGAGACTCATCTCTCAGCCACTAAATAATATGTATCCATATTTAAAATAATTTTTAATTAATATGAGATCTAAATTCAAAACACTATTAATTATCGGTGGTTCTGGTTTTTTTGCAAAATCAATAATTGATAATATTTATTATTATAGTTTTTTTAAAAAAATTAAAAAAATTATACTTTTGAGCAGAAGTGTTAATAAAATAAAAATTGACAGAACGGTAAATAATAAATTTAAAATAAAAACTATTAGAGGGGATATTTCTAAATTAAAAAAAATTCCATTTGCGGATTATATTATTTATTGTGCGATTAATTATAATTATGATGAAGATTATAAAGCAGTAAAAAATTATTTAAATTTGGCAAAAAAAAATCATTTAAAGAGCAAAATACTCTATATTAGTTCAGGAGCTGTATATGGTAAACAGCCTGAGACTAACAAAGGATTCAAAGAAAATTATTTGCAATTTAATAATAAGATTTCTTTTAAAAAAAGTTATAAAAAAGAATATTCAAAAATTAAGTTGAAAAATGAAAAGTTATTTCAACAATTTGGGAAGACGGGAGCAAAAGTTTCTATTGCAAGATGCTTTAGTTTTGTTGGACCAAATCTTCCTTTAAACACGAATTATGTAATAGGAAATATTATTAATAATATTTTAAGAAATGAAAATATAATTATTAAAGCGAATTATAAAATAATACGCTCTTATATGTATAGTGATGATCTTGTTAGATGGTTACTTAAAATTTTAGATAATTCTAGTAATCAATGCCCCATATATAATGTGGGTTCTAATAATATAATTTCAATTCATAAGGTTGCTAATCTTTTGGCTAAAAAATATAACCTAAAGATTTTAAGTTCAAAAATATCCTTAAAAAAAATTGATAAGTACATTCCTAATATTGATAAAGCAAAAAGTGAACTTAATTTAAATATTAATAACAGCAGTTTACAAGCTATCCAAAAGACTATTAACTTTTTTTTAAAGAATACTTTTAAAAAAATAAAACTAGCGGGGGTGGCTTGAGTATATATTAAAATACTGCGATTAGTTTATTTTTAGTTTGTACTTAAATTTCTAGAAAATTTTTCATTTAAAACTCAATAAAAATTATACTATTAATTATCTTATAAATAAAAATATTCAGATGTTGATGGACCAAAAAAATTAAAATAGAATGATTGTAGATTTTAATAAAGGTGATCAAAAATTTTATAATGAGCTAAAGAGATAAAAAAATATTTTTTTAAAATAGTAAGTAAAAATAAAAAAAATTATAATAATATATAAGAAGTAATGTCAAAAAAAATACTAGTAACGGGAGCCGGAGGTTATATAGGATCTATGCTAACAACTAAGTTAGTAGAATTAGGGTTTAAAGTTTTAGCGGTTGATCTAATGAAATATGACAAAAATTCTTTATCACACCTATTTTATTATAGTAACTTTTCTTTTTTGAAAGCAGATATTACTAAGCCTGAAGTGGTTAAAAAAATAATTAGAGATGTAGACTTTATAATTCCATTAGCAGCAATTGTTGGGGCACCACTTTGTGATAAATATAAAGATATGGCTAAGAAGGTTAATGTTGGATCAATTAGATTAATTTTAAATTTTATAAAAAAGAAACAAAAAATTATATACCCAACAACAAACTCTGGTTATGGTATTGGAGAAAAGAATAAATACTGTGACGAAAATACTCCTTTAAGACCTATTTCTTTGTATGGTTTAACAAAATCTGAAGCTGAAAATATAATTTTCCAACATAAAAATAGCGTCTGTTTTAGATTGGCCACTGTATTCGGATTTTCCTATAGAATGAGAACTGATTTATTAGTGAATAATTTTGTCGAAAAAGCAGTCAGAACAGAAAAACTACATATTTTTGAACCTAATTTTAGAAGAAACTTTATTCATGTTAGAGATGTAGTTTCTGCTATGGTTTTTGCTATTAAGAATTTTAATAAAATTAAAAATAATATTTACAATATTGGACTTTCTTCTGCAAATATTACTAAATTAGAATTAGCTAAAATAATTAGAAAACATCATAAAAAAATTCTAATTAAAATTATTGAAAACAAAAAAGATCCAGACAAAAGAGATTACTTTGTTAGTAATGATAAAATAGAAAAGAAAGGTTTTAAAGCAAAAATTTCTTTAGATAGTGGTGTAAATGAACTACGTCATTTATTTTTAAACACGAAATTTAAATATAAAAATAATTATTAATTTCGAGAAAGATCGTAATGAATTTTTTTTACTTGCTTAAATAGATTTTTTTCAGCGTAGAAAAATTTCAATTTAGATTTTTGAGCGCATTTTTCGTCGGAACTTTTATCACCAATAAAAAAACTTTTTTTATGATTGATTAGCCACTTATCTTTTATTTTTTTTACCATGCCATTTTTAGGTTTTCGACATTCACATTTTATTCTATATTTGTTGATTTTTCCTTGCAAGTGATGGGGACAGTATTCCACATCATTAATAAATATATTTTTTTTGGCAAGAATATTTTTAATAGACTTCTGTAAAATAAAAAAACTCTTTATTGAAAATTTTTTTTTAGCTATTCCAGCTTGATTTGTAACAATAAAAATATAATAATTTTTTTTTGTTAAATATTTTAAAGCAGAAATAATTCCTTTTTTAAATTTAAATCTTTTAATTTTATCTACATATCCATAATCATAATTTATAACCCCGTCCCTATCTAAAAAAGCAGCAGGCCTAGTGAGCAGTTTAGGTAATTGTTTCTTAGCTTTAAATAAATTATTTTTTGTACCTATATCAATAAAATATTTTCTATATTTTAGTCCTATAATTTTTTTTTTATTAATTATTTCAGGAAGAATTTCATTCTCTAAGGATATTTCTTTTTTTTTAATATATTTAAATAAACCCTTATTAAAAAAATATACACCGCTATTATTTATGGTGCTTTTATTACTAAAAGTAATTTTATCTTTAATTAATTTTAGATTATTTAGTTTTATATTATTTTTTTTTGAATTTATAACAGTAATTAATCCTATTTTTTTTTTAAGATTTATTTTTTTTGTTATATATTCAATATCAGGCTCTAAATATGTGTCACCGTTTATAACAAAAAAATTTTCACTAATTTTTTTTCTAACTAAACTTAAAGCTCCACCGGTATCTAATTTTTTTTTTTCTATAAAACACTTTATTTTTACAAAATTTTGCTCTTTATTGTGATATTTATTCTTTAATTGTATTCCTCTATATCCAGCTAAAATAAAAATATATCTAAAATTAAATTTTGCATAATAATTTATTAAAAATTGCAAAAAAGGAATTTTATTAAATTCTACTAAAGGCTTTGGTTTGCTCTTTATTAGATCTTTTATCCTTGTACCTTTGCCACCAGCCAGTATTAGTAAATCTATTTCTTTACTCCTCATTCTTCTGATTTTAATTATTATATTTGGTCAAAAAGATTAGCACGTATCTTAATGTAAGTGTATATTTGAATTTACAGAATAAAAAAAAATTATTTTTAAAAAAAGAATTTGAATAAGTGATTTATATAATTAGAAAATTTAATTGTAATTTTTAATCATATCTATATATTTAAATAATATAATATTATTAATAATATCTGTCATTTTAACTATCTGCTCTATTTATCAAAATAATTAATAATTAAATGAATCAAAATAAAATTATTATAAATTCTTTGCATAAAGAAATTCGGTCCATAGCAAGAAATTTTGCTTTTTTGGAAGAAAATTTTTGTAGTAAAAACTTTGTTAACTTGTGTCTAAAATCTATTGTGGCTATTAAAAATAAAAAAAAAATCATTTTATTTGGAAATGGAGGCAGCGCAGCAGATGCCCAGCATATAGCGACTGAATTGACAGTAAAATATGAAAAAAAAAGGAGACCTTTTCCTGCTATTTCTCTTGCTACCGATACGTCTGCGCTAACTGCAATTGGAAATGATTTAAGTTTTGATTATATATTTTCTCGACAAGTTGAAGCGCTTGGTAATGCAGGCGATATCGTTATAGGCATTAGTACTTCAGGAAATAGCAGGAATGTTATAAATGCTATTAAAGTAGCAAACAGTATGAAGTTAATAACATTTTGTTTTTTAGGAAACAACGGTGGTAAAATAAAAAAACATGTAAAATTTCCAATCATTGTTTCTGGAAACAGTACGTCAATAATTCAAGTTACTCAGATAGCATTGGCACAAATTTACTGCGGTATAATAGAAAAATTCTTTAAATAAAATTTCTTAAAATTATAGCAACATTTTTTTAATTATTGTTCTTAATAGTAATATTAATATAAATATTTTATTATAATAATAATTTATAACTTTTATTATTTAATTCTTATTTAGCATTATATGATTTGGTCTTTATGGAATGGTATTGAGGGAAAACTATTTTTTGATAAATTTAATTTATATAAAAAAAAAAAATTTACAAATTCCGTTAATGTAAATGATATTTTTTTAGCTACCGAAAAAATTTATAGTTTTGCATTAAAAAAAAAAATTCAATTAGTTTTTTTAGATGAAGTTAAAAATTTAGATGAAGTAAGCTTATTTATTTTTTTTGATACGCCAAATTTTGAAGATTCACTCATAAAAAAAATTAAAAAATACAAAAAAAACTCCATTCTTTTAATCATTGAAGGAAAAGATATTTATCCAAGAAATTTTGAAAAGAAATATCATAAATATTTTCAATTTATTTTTACTTGGAATGATAATTTAGTCGACAATAAAAAATATTTTAAATTTTATTGGGGAGTTAAAAATAGTGCCGATTATAAAACTGAAGTATATAAGAATAAATTATTATGCATGATTAATTCTAATCGAATAATCAATTATGAAAAGACCATGTACTCTGTAAGATTAAACACAATTAAATGGTTGGACAAAAATTATTTAAATAATTTTGATTTATATGGTTCTAATTGGAATAAAAGATTTTTTTATAGCAGATTTAAATTAATTAGACTCATAAACAGAATTCCATTTATTACTAATTTTTTTGGATATAAATTTAAATGTTATAAAGGAACAATAAAACCCCTGCTTAAAGATAAAATTAATGTTTTAAAAAAATATAAATTTTCAATTGTGATTGAAAATTCTTTAGGGCCTGATGGCTGGATTACAGAAAAAATATTTCACTGTTTTTTTTCTTCCACAGTGCCTATTTACTTAGGTACCAAAAATATCGAAAAACATGTACCAGGCAACTGTCTTATAAATATTAGAAATTTTAAAACAATCCAAGAAGCAATTAACTTTGCAAAAAATATGAATGATTTTGAATATCAGAAATATATCAAAAATATTGATAAATTTTTACAAAGCAGAAAATATAAAAAATTTGATATAGATTATAATATGAATGTTTTGTTTAAAAAAATAAATATTTATAACAAATAAAGTATATGAAAAAAATTTTAGTATTAGGTGCCTCTAGCTTTATCGGTGCTCATTTTTGTAAAACCGCTAAAAAAAAATATGACATTATTCCACTAATAAGAAACAAAAAAAAAAGTAAAAATTATTTTTTAAAATTAAACCCCGATTTAAAAAAAAAAATTGTAATATATAAAGGTATTAATGATTTAAAAGTTATTAAAAAAATTTTAAATAATCAAATTAATTTTGTAATAAATTTTTCTGCTTACGGCGTATTATTTAAATCAGGAAATAATATATTAAACTTTTATAATATTAATTTTTTAAGCGTTATAAAATTAGTTGAATTATTTAAGTTTTGTAAAATAGAAAGATATGTGCATATTGGAACAGTTTCAGAATTACAGTTAAGTAAAAAAAATCCTTCATATTTTATTAATAATTATTCTAAAAATCACTACGCGCTGTCTAAATTATTTGCCTCAATTTACATTGAAAATATTGTAGACAAAATTAAAATTCCGGTAAATATTGTTACTTTATTTCCAGTATTTGGTCCTTATGAAAATAAATATAAACTAATTCCTTATGTTATTAAAAATTTAAAAATGAAAAAAGAAGTTTATCTTACATCAGGTAAACAAAAAAGATATTATGCTTATGTTGATGATGTTGTCGAAAGATTAATTGTAATTATTTCAAAAAAAAATAATAAAAATAAAAATTTTTTTATATTAGGTGATAATTTTTTATCTATTAAAAAGTTTATACTAAAAATATGTAAAATCCTTAAATTAAATACTAAACTTCTTAAATGGAACAGCATTTCCAGACCAGACGAAAATATTAATTATCCCAAAATTATTAAAAATTATAAAAATATAAATATTATAAAAATAAAGAAAAATATTAACGATAGTATACATAAGCTTGGTAAGTTTTATATCGATAAAAAGTAAATTTTATTTAACTGTAAAATGCATTTTTCTCCTAAAGTACTTATATGTTTACCAAATCTCAATAACTCAACAACTTTAAAAGATACTTTGGAGAGTTTACTTCAACAAACTTATAAGAATTATCAAATTATTATTTTTGATAACAATTCAGATTATGAAACTAAAAAAATTCTTTATAAATATAAAAAAGAAAATAAAAAAATTAAGGTAATTTTTTTTAGAAAAACCGTTAAAATGGAGGATAGTTATAATAGGTGTATTAACTTTGCAAAAAAAAATAGATCAGATTTTTTTGCGATTTTTCATACAGATGATATTTATGATAGGGACATAATCAAAGAACAGGTACATTTTTTTCAATATAGATCTGATATCTCAGCTATATCAACTGGAGCTTATTTAATTAATAATCATAACAAAATTATTGGTAGCAGTAGATTTTTACCAGAGCTTCAAAATAATATTTATAATGTTCTAGATAAAAATAAAATAATTAATTTACTTTTTAAGTATAATAATTTTTTATTTGCTCCAAGTTTTATATTTAGAACAAAATTTTTTAAGAAAAAAAAATTATATTTTAATTACAAAAAATATTCTTCAGCTGCAGATATAGGTTTAATTTATAACATTTCAAAATATTCAAATATTGGTTTTTTAAGCAAAAGACTTTTATATTATCGTTTATCATTAAATAGTTATTCTTATAGAAAATTTTATAAAAGAATAAAAGATAGCGATTTTTTTTTATTATTAAATAATATTTTAAAAACTTTTGGCAAAGCAGACAATTTTCTTGTTAAAAGATTAGAGCATGAAAAAAATTTCATCTTAATGCAAGATAGATCCAGAACCTCAATAAACTCCTTAATAAATGGACTTGTAATAAAAAAAAAAATACACATAATCATGAATATAAATCAAGGAGTAAATTCATATTATAACTTTAAAAAGTTTTTATTTAGTTTTTTTATTTTTTTTATTTTAAAAATACCATTTATTAAATTTTTAATAATTTTTTACATAAAATTTATAAGGAGATATTAATTATGAAAATATTAGTGACTGGCTGTGCTGGTTTTATAGGATTTCACCTTGTCAAAGCTTTAATTAAAAAAAAAAATATTGTCGTAGGAATTGATTCTCTTAATAATTATTATAGCAAAAGTCTTAAAATTAATAGACTGCGCATGTTAAAAAAAAATAAAAAAAACTTTTTTTTTTTTAAAAAAAATTTAATTAATATTAATGAAATTGAAAAAATTTTTAAAAAAAATAAATTTTAAGTTATTATACATTTAGCAGCTCAACCCGGAGTAAGATACTCACTTATAAACCCCCGCGCTTATATTGATAACAATATTGTTGCTTTCTTTAATATACTTCAACTTAGCAAGAATTATCATGTAAAACATTTTGTTTATGCTAGCAGCAGCAGTGTTTATGGTGCTAATAAAAAAATACCATTTAGCGAAAAAGACCCTGTAGATCATCCTATGCAGTTTTACGCAGCTACAAAGAGGTCAAATGAATTAATGGCCTATAGCTACAGTTCTCTTTATAAGATTCCTACAACGGGAATTAGATTTTTTACAGTTTATGGTCCGTGGGGAAGGCCCGATATGGCTCTATTTCTTTTCACGAAAAATATTTTAAAAAAAAAACCTATAAATTTATTTAACCATGGAAAGCATATTCGAGATTTTACTTATATCGATGATGCTGTGAGTGGGATAATAAAAATAATTAATAAGATCCCAAAAAAAATATTAATAGGCAAAGTAAAAAATGATAGAAATAATTTTGTCCCTTATAGAATTTTAAATATTGGAAGTTCTAAAAAAATAAAATTAATTGATTACATAAAAGCAATAGAATTAGCACTAAACACGAAGGCTATTAAAAATTTATTACCAAAACAAAAAGGTGATATGAATGTAACTTTTTCTGATACTTCATTAATCAACAAGCTGACAAATTATAAATCTAAAATGCAAATTAATAAAGGCGTTAAAAATTTTACTAAATGGTTTGTAAAATATTATAAATATAATTAATGATTAGAAATTTACTAAATCTTTTTAGAAGTCTTACAAAAAAACAGAGAATTCAATTTCTATTTGTGCAGTTTTTAATGATTCTAGGTTCATTATTAGAAATTTTATCTATTTTTTTAATTGTTCCATTTATTAGCATTATCGGAAGTTATTCTAATTTTGATGATAATTTTTTTATAAAAAAAATATATTATCTTATTAAATCTCATAACAAAGAAGACATTATATTTTACATCAGTCTTATTATGTTATTATTTTATTTCATTAGCACGTTAACGAATATATTAACAATAAATATATCTATTAAATATGGTAGATTAGTTTCTTCAGAATTGACAATTAGATTGTTTAATTATTATTTATCTAAAGATATCATCTTTCATAGTCAAAATTCTAACAGCGATGTACTAAAAAAACTGTCCCAAGAAGTCGATAGAGTAACGGCTGGTATTATTGATCCATTCATTCTGCTTAACGCAAGATTAATTTTGATTTTACTAATGTTAAGCGTAGCTTTTTATTTTTACAGTTTACTTACTTTTTTAATAATCTCAATTATTTTTTTTGGTTATTTAACTACTTATTTAATTTTACATAAAAAAATTTCTTTTTGGGGAAAAAAAGTGTCAGATCAATCTAATATAATGTTTAAAATTGTTTTAGAATCTTTAGCTTCCTTAAAATATATCATAATCTTAAAAAAAAAATATTTTTTTATTGAAAAATATAAAAATTCAAAAATTCAACATTCATTAAGTGGAGGAAAAAATATTATTCTTTCTTTGATGCCAAAGTATTTTATGGAGTTTATTATTTTTTTTATAATTATAATTCTGACAATTATTACTCTAAAAATTCATGATGATAATTTACATAACTCTTTAATTACGTTATCTTTTTTTGGTGTTTTAGGTTTTAAATTATTGCCGTCCGTTCAGAGTGCATTTTTTTATATCACTACAATCCAAAGTCATTTGCCAGCATATCAAAGTATTCATTTAGATCTTCAAAATAGTGACGATCAATTAGATATCAATTACAATTTTAATAAAAATCCCCTTCCTTTTAAAAAAATTGTGTTTGAAAAAGAAATATTTATAAAAGATGTTAGCATTCTTTATCCCGAAAAAAAAAACTTAGCCATTGATAATGTTACAATAAGAATTCCAGCTAAAAAGCTGATCGCTTTTGTTGGAAAAACTGGTTCAGGAAAGACTACTCTAGTTAATTATATAATGGGTTTTTTAAATGAAAAACAAGGAGAAATGTTCATTGATAATAAAATCATTAGTAAAGAGAATATCGCGCAATGGCAAAGCAATATAAGTTTTGTGCCACAAGATATATTTATACTGGATAGTTCTATAAGAGAAAACATAGCATTCGGTGTAGAGAAAGAATTTATTGATAATAGTAAAATAAATAAAATTGTTGATTTTGTTCAATTAAAAGAATTTACAAAAAATTTACAATATGGTTTGGATACTAACGTTGGAAGCAACGGAGTTAAATTATCAGGAGGACAAAAACAAAGAATTGCCATTGCAAGAGCCTTATATTCTGATCCTGAACTTCTAATTTTAGATGAGGCAACAAATGCTTTAGATGGAATTACAGAAGAAAATATAATGAATTGTGTCTTTAGTTTTTCAGGCCAAAAAACTGTTATCATTATAGCACATAGAATTTCTACAATCAGAAAGTGCGATATTATCTATTTCTTCGAAAACGGTAGAATTGTTGATCAGGGAAATTTTGATGATTTGATCAAGAAAAATAAAAAATTTTCTTTAATGTATAGTTTATCTAATTAATAAAAATTTTATAAAATTTTTGTGTAAAACAGAAAAAAATTATTTACATATGAAAATTAATAAAAATATTGCCTTTTACACGTGTTTATTTGGTGTATACGATTTTATTAGCGAACCTAATAAAGACTTAAAAAAAAAATTTAATTTTTATATAATTACAAATCAAAATCATAATAGTTTTAACAATTGGAAGAAAATATACATTAAAAAAAATTTTCTTAACAATTTTTTATTAAGCAGGTTCTATAAATTTTATTTCCATAAAAAAATAAAAAAATATGATTATTCAGTATATTTTGATGCTAACGTACATTTAAAAAATAATTTTTTTGAACTATTAAATAAATTTATAAATTCTAATAAAGAAATTGGTTTATTTAAGCATTCTTCTAGAAAAAATGTCTATCAAGAATTAGATGTTAATTTAGTAAATAAAAATATTACAAAAATTAGTAAAGAAAAAATTTTGAAATTTTATACAAAAAAGAAATATATTTCATTTAATGATTTAACCGAAAATTGTGTAATATTAAGAAAACATAATTCAAAAAAATTAATTAAAGCTATGAGTTGTTGGTGGAGGTTATTAAGATTTTTTGTCAAAAGAGACCAGATTTCTTTACCTTATTCATTGTGGAAATATAAAATATCGAAATTAATTTTTAATATAAATTTAAGAAAGGAAAATAAATATTTATTTATAGTTCCTCATAATAGATTTAATATAATGCAGAATATTAAAACATATATATACATTAATTTTAATTTTATTTTTAAAATATTAAATTATTTTAATCAAAAAAAAATATAGATGAGTATTTTAAGTATAATTGTAACTTATGGAAACAGATTTCATTACTTAGAACAAGTTGTTAAAAGATTACTAAAAGAAAAAATTACAAAAATATTAATTATAAGCAATGGATCAGATGAAATTTATAAAAATTCAATTTTTAATTTAAAAAAAAAAAATAAAAAAATAAAATTAATAATTTTAAATAAGAATTACGGTTCAGCTTTTGCTATAAAAAAAGGCTTTAAATATGCTCTAAAAAGTGATTATAAATTTATATTATTATTAGATGACGATAATTTACCAGAGTTAGGAAGCTTAAAAATTTTAAAAAAAAAATATAGAGAGTATGGTAACAGTTTCAAAAATATATTTAGTCCAAACAGATATAAATTAAAATATTATAAAAACCTTAAGTTTAAAAATAATGCTTTCCATTTTTCAAATAATAATTTTATTAAATTTAATTTTTTAAACATAATTTTTTTTTTTATTAAAAACTTTTTCTTTAAAAATTCTCAAAATAAAAAAAATATTTCAATGCAAGTTGCACCTTACGGGGGATTATTTTTTAATAAAGAAATACTCAAAATAGTAGGATTTCCTCAAAAAAAATTTTTTTTATATGCTGACGATTTTGAATTTACACTAAGATTGACCAGAAACAACTTTAATATTTATTTTTGTAAAGATTATTTAATTGAAGATTTGGATAAAACTTTAGATGAAAATAATTATTTTTCAAAAACAGTTGATGAAAGAAAAATTTTTTTTCAAGTAAGAAATCATACACATTTTAGTAGAAAATTTATCACTAATAAAGTTGCTTATTATTGCAACATGTATATTTTTTTATTTTACTTTATTTTAATAAACTTCTTAATTACCGCTGACAAAAAATTTTTTTTTAAGAGACTGTATTTAATTATAAAAGCTGTTAGATCTGGGGATACCAAAAGATTAATTTCTTATTAAAATAATATTACAAATGTTAAATTATTATAACAATCTAAGTGGGAAATTTTTTAAGAAAAAATCTGTTAGTTATTTTGACGGCATGAATAGAGTTCCAATTATTAAAAAAATACCTCGTTTTATAAGTAGCAAAATTAACTATGCTGAGATGTGGGGTAAGCAATGGTCAGTTTATCAAAAAACTCAATTTGATAGCTTTACAAAAACTAATTTAAGCAAGTCAAGATTGGAATATATTTTAGGATTTCAAGTTGAAAAATTAAAGAATAAAAATATTCTTGAAATAGGCGCTGGCGCTGGTCGATTTACTGAAATTCTGCTTAGGTCAAAAGCAAATGTGCATGTAATTGATGCAACAAAAGCAGTTGAATATAATTATAAAAATAATAAAAAAATAAGTGATAAATTTAACATAGCGCAAGCTGATTTATATAATATACCCTATAAAAATAATTCTTTTGATCTTGTAATTTGCATTGGTGTTTTGCAGCATACTCCTGATACTTTAAAGAGTTTAAAAAGTGTATGGTCTAAGGTAAAAAAAAATGGGCATTTAATTGTTGATCATTATCAATTTACTGCAGGCTACTATTTCGGTTTTTTGTGGATTTTAAGATTGTTTCTAAAAAGAATGCCAACAAAAAATACAATCAAAATAACGAAGTTAATTGTTAAATTATTTTTCCCAATTCTATGGATTTTTAGAGATTATAAAATTTTATTTAGACTATTAAGAAAAATTTTTCCCCTAGGATTTAATTATTATGACAGAAAAGATTTAAGTAAAAAACAACATTATCAATGGGCCGAACTTGATACTCATGATGCCTTAACAGATAATTATAAAAGGCTATTAACAAAAAAATCATTTAATAAAATGCTAGACCAATTAGGTGGCGAGATCGAGTTATTAGATTCTTTGCGACCCGGAGGGAATGGTCTAGAGGCAAGAATTAAAAAAAAATAAAATTTTTATGTGTGGATTATCAGGTTTTATAGATACCAAAGGTATTTGTGATATTAAAATTTTAAAAGCTATGACAAGTACCTTAAGTCATCGCGGCCCAGATGCAGAAGGTTTTTTTTTCGAACAAGATAAAAAATCAAGCATTGGACTTGGACACAGACGTTTGTCAATTTTAGATATATCAAAAAATGGTAATCAACCTTTGTATTTTAATAACAACGTAATTATTTACAATGGAGAAATTTATAATTTTTTGGAGATTAAAGAAGAACTTAAAAAATCAAATTATATTTTTGATTCAAATTCTGACACTGAGGTTATTCTAAAAGCTTATGATAAATGGGGAATAGATTGTATTAATAAGTTTATAGGAATGTTTGTAATAATTATTTATGATAAAAAAAAACAAAAAGTTATTCTTGTTAGAGATAGAGTGGGAATAAAACCTTTATATTACTATCATAATGATGGACTTTTTATGTTTGCTAGCGAATTAAAAAGTTTTCATAAAAACCCGAGTTTTAAAAAAGATATTGATCCAAAAGCGTTAAATTTATTTTTTAAGTATGGTTATATTCTTGAACCATTTGCTATTTTTAAATCGACTAAAAAACTTAGAAGTGGCCACTATATAGAATATGATTTAATTAACAATAAAATACATGAAACAAAATATTGGGATGTCGCTAACAATTATAATAAAGCAAGATTAGATATATCATATGAAGATGCTTCATTTGAGATGGAGCGTTTACTAAAATCTTCTTTTCAATATAGAACAGTATCTGACGTTCCGGTTGGAGTCTTTCTTAGTGGTGGTTACGACAGTAGTGTTGTTTCAGCAATTTTACAAGAAAATTCATCAAAAAAAATTAAAACATTTACAATCGGATTTAATGAAAAAAAAATTAACGAAGCCAATCATGCTAAAGGTATAGCAAATTTTTTAAAAACAGAACATTATGAACATTATTGTTCAAAAAATGATGCGCTAGAAATATTCCCACAATTGCCCAATATTTACGATGAGCCTTTTGGAGATCCTTCTTCAATACCAACGGTGTTACTAAGTAATTTTGCAAGAAAATATGTTACAGTAAGTTTAAGTGCTGATGGAGGGGACGAAATATTTGCAGGTTATTCTAAATATTTAACAGTTACAAAGTATAGAAAAGCGTTCAATGGTAACGAAACATTAAAAAAAATTGTTGGATTTTTTTTAGACAAAATAAAATTTGAAAATTTTATTTTTTTTAAAAATATAGAAAATTTTAACTCTAAGTATAATTTTATTAAAGCATTAATTAATAATAAAAATCCAATAGAATTAATGAAAATTTTATCTTATATTTTTTCTGATGACGAAATAGAAAAATTGTTAAAATATAAAAGCGAAAATGCCATTATAACGAATTATGAAAACAATATTATAGATTTTAAATATAATGATGACTTAAACGCTTTATTAGCCGTTGATTTTAAAACTTATCTTTGTGACAACATATTGGTTAAAGTTGACAGGGCCACTATGAGTTCAGGTTTGGAAGGCAGAGAACCTTTCCTTGATCATAGAGTTATTGAGTTTTGTTCTTTATTACCTTCTAATTTTAAAACTAAAGATAATGTAACTAAGTTATTGTTAAAAGATATTGCACATAAATATATACCAAAAAATCTTTTAAATAGACCGAAAATGGGATTCGTACCACCATTATTTCAATGGTTGAAAAACGATTTTTCAGAATTTATGGATTTTTTTTTTAATAAAGATTTTTTACATAAACAAAATATTTTAAACAAGGAATATGTATTATCTTTATATAAAGATTTTATTAATGGAAAAAATGAAAATCTAGGCAAACTTTGGTTGGTCATGATTTTTTTTAATTGGTATAAAAAATGGTGTTTGTAAAAATTAATTATTAAATGAAAAAAATAGTTATTTATACTGCTGTTTTTGGTAAAAGTAATTACGACGCTTTATTAAGTAACTTCCCTGGATTTGATTTTATTTGTTTTACAGATAAAAAAAAAAAGTCGTCAAAGTGGAAGATTAAATTAGTAAAATCAGATTTAAGTCCGGAGATTTTAAATAGAAAATATAAAATTTTACCCCATAAATATTTAAAAAAATATGAAGTTAGCTTATATATTGATGCAAATATTAAAATTTTAAAAAATCCAAGAAATTTTATAATAAATATTATAAAAAAATCTGATTTTAGTGTTTCTAAACATTTCTTAAGAAGATGTGTTTACGACGAAGCTTACGCCCTAATAAGATCTTCCAGATTCAACAGTTATTTAATCTTTAAACAAATTTTTCAGTATGCAATGGAAGGCATGCCAGAAAATTATGGATTGACTGAAAATAGCATACTTATTAGACGACATAATAAATTACAAGTAAAAAATATAATGAATATCTGGTGGAAAGAAATTGTTAGTCATTCACATAGAGACCAATTAAGCTTACCTTACGTTTCTTGGAAAAAGAAATTTAAATTTTTTATAATAAACGAAAGCAAAAGAAAAAATAACTTTTTTTCTTTTTTCCAAGAAGAATATAAAACTAATTTATTTAAGTTATTTAAAAGCTTATTTTGGGTTTTTTTATATTTTTTATTTATTAGAATTTTTTTAAAAATTAGGTCTATAAAAAAATGTCAATTGGCTGCATAATAATTATATATAAAACAGATATAAAAAGTTTATACAAAAAAATAAAAAATATTTATAAAGAAGTAGATAATTTTTATATTATTAATAATTCGAAAAAAAAAGCAATATTTAAAAATAAAAAATTTCAAATCACAAATTTAGATGTAAATTTAGGTATAGCCTCAGCTCAGAATTTAGCTTTACTTTCATCATTTAAAAATAAAAACGATTATGTTTTGTTTAGTGACCAAGATACAATATTCCCTAAAAATTTTATCAAAGATATTTTAAATTTTTATATTTATTCCAACATTAAATATGGTAAATTATTTGCGGTTGCTCCTAACTTATATGATAGAAATAAAAAAGTTTTATCAGGCTTTGTCAAAAGATTTTTTTTTTTTAGAAATAATTTATTTAACAACAATAATAAATTAAATAACATAAATCATTGTAAAATTACTGAGGCGATGTCTTCAGGGATGTTCGTTAATATGAAAATATTAAGAAAAATTGGTTTTTTAAATGAAAATTATTTTTTAGATTGGGTTGATTTCGATTTATGTTGGAGAGCTATTAATGAAGGATATAATATTGTAGGCGCACCTAATATTATTGCGAGCCATTTTTTAGGGAACAATTCTGTAAAAATTTTTAATAAATCTTTTCATATTCATAAACCTTTTAGAGCATATTACATTGTGAGAAATGGCTTTAACTTATCTCTTTATTCCAAAAATATTAATTTTTTCTGGAAAATAAATATTTTTTTAAACACACTGAGGTATTCTCTTGGATATTTTTTATTAATGCGTCCATTTAATGAAGTATGTAAATATATATTTTTGGGTTTCCTTCACGGACTATTCAATAGGCTCGGTAAGATTAATCATGAAAAATAATAGATTTATTTTTACTAATTTTTTATTTTTTTTTATATTTCTATTTATCGGTAGATTTTTATATCCATTAGGTGACGAGCCTGATTTTTTTTTAAGAGCATCAAAAGTTATAAATAATGTTGATCATTATAATGGTCCGTTAAATAAAAATACCGATATTTACAAATATTTCAGATTTTTTTTAAAAAGTTTATCAGAAAATATAGAATGCAATATTAAATCTTCACCATTAAGTCTATTTTCTATAATTGACTACAAAACCTGTATTGATAGCTCTAGTAATATTTTAGCAAGATTTTTTATAACCTCTGGTTATTTATTGCTAATGGTAATTCCAATTTTTTTAAAAAAAAGTTTTTTTATATTTAAAAAAATAGGGATGAAATGCTCTTTGCATGAGTGGAACTTGAGAAAAAGAGTTTTTTCTTTATCATTAATATTACCATCAATAGTTTATTATGCAGGAGCATTATCCTCTGAACAAGTAACTTTATTCTTATCATTATTAATATTTTTATTTTATGGATCATCAAACTTTGTGGCAATAATAATATTTTTAATATTATTAATCGATATAGGCTCAGGATTAATGGTGATGTGTTATTATTTCTTTATTTCAATAATTGTCAATTTTTATAAGTATTTTTTTTACTTAATATTTTTTTTTATATTATCTTTGTTATTAATAATATTTTTCAGGCAGCCACTAGTTTACTTAATATCTAACTATGTCCCTTATATTGGGTATATTTTTTTTCATGCCGATAACTGGATGAGCGCATCAGGTGTCGTTGAAAAATACCCTTTAATTTTAAGACCTGTAATTACATACATGAGTTTTATTTTCTTAACACCAGCAAAAATAAAGATTATCCCTTTATATATAATATTTTTTATATTTTTATTTAAATACTTTCTAAATAATATTAAAAAAGTTTTATTAATAAAAAAAATTACATTTAAAAATAAAAATTATTTTAAAAAATTATTAATTTTTATTTCTTCAATTTATTTTATACTTTGTATTGTTTTTTTATTGCCGTCTTATGCATTTTCAAAATACTATATTTTTATGACACCGTTTTTTTTGTATGCAATAATTGATTTTTATACAGAAGAAAATATGCGTAAATTTTTTTTATTATCCAATCTTTTAGTTTTTTTTAATTTATTGTTGTATTATATTTTATTTATTTAATAACTAAATTTATGAAAGACATTAAAGGAATTATTCTATCAGGAGGTTCGGGAAGCAGACTATACCCGCTAACACTTGGTGTCTCAAAGCAGTTGTTGCCAATATACAATAAACCAATGATTTATTATTCCTTGTCAGTCTTAATGCTGGCTAATATAAAAAAAATATTAATTATTACCACTCCACAGGACAAGAGTAACTATCAACGTTTATTAGGAGATGGTTCAGATTTAGGAATAGACATTCAATATAAAATTCAAGATCAGCCAAGAGGATTAGCAGAAGCATTTATAATAGGTAAAGACTTCATTAATAAAGACAATGTTTGTTTAATTTTGGGTGATAATATTTTTTATGGTAGTAATTTTTCAGAAAAGTTAAAAAAAAGTTTTGTTAATTTAAAAAATAATAAGGCGACAATATTTGGTTATCCAGTTTCTGATCCAGAAAGATATGGTGTCGTTCAAATTGATAATAAGGGAAATCCTATCAAGATAGTTGAGAAACCTAAAAAAAATATTTCTAATTTGGCAGTAACAGGATTGTATTTTTATCCAAATGATGTTGTTGATAAAGTTAAAAAGATTAAACCATCACACAGAGCGGAATTAGAAATAACATCCGTAAATGAATTGTACTTAAAGGAACAAAGATTAGACTTAGAAATTCTTAACAGAGGGTTTGCTTGGTTAGACATGGGAACTAACGAGTCTTTAATAGATGCATCAATATTTGTTAAAGCTGTAGAAAGTAGACAGGGTCTAAGAATAGCTTGTATTGAAGAGATTGCTTATAAAAAAAATTTTATCAACAAAAAAAAATTTATTAAACTAATTAAAAAATTTAAAGATAATGCTTATGGTAAATATTTAGTAAAAATTATTTAAATAATGAAATTTTGTAAATTAAAAATACCAGGCCCTTTTATTATAAAACCAAAAATTTTTAAAGATTCGAGAGGAGTTTTTTTTGAGAAATATCGTCAGAAAATTGTTGAATTTCATTTAAGCTACAAAATAAAATTTGTGCAAGAAAATCAATCTATATCCAAAAAAAATATTTTCAGAGGCTTTCATTTTCAAATATCACCATATGCACAATCAAAATTAATATCTGTTTCTCAAGGACGAATTTTAGATATAATTATTGATCTTAGAAAAAACAGTAAATATTTTGGAAAGCACATTAAAATTTATTTAGATTCATATTACAACAATTCTTTATTCGTTCCCAAAGGTTTTGCTCATGGTTTTTTTTCATTAACTAATAATACAGTTGTAAATTATAAAGTAGATAATTATTATTCAAAAAAGCATGAGCGCTGTTTAAATTTAAAAGATAAAGACTTGAAATTAAACATAAATTTATTACTCAAAAAAAGTCTTGTTTCAAAAAAAGATGAATTAGGCATGTCTTTAGAAAAAATTTTTAAAAATAATTATTTTAAAAATTAATTTAAATTTTAATTTATGAATAAAAAAGCTGATGTTAGTGTAATCATACCATATTTCAATAACAGCTTTACAATTTATAGAGCGATAATTAGCGTTTACAATCAAACTTTATTACCTAAGGAAATAATAGTTATTGATGATTTTAGTAATAAAAGAGAAAAAATCTATTTACATAAAATATTAAAATTATTTGATAATAAAAAAATTAAAATAATTTTAATTAGAAATAAGCAAAATTTTGGCCCAGGCACCTCAAGAAACTTTGGCTGGAATAAAGCATCATCTAAATATATAGCATTTTTAGATTCAGACGATAGTTGGCATGTAAAAAAAATTGAGATTCAATACAATTTTATGAAAAAAAATAATATTACTTTTTCAGCTCACAAATCTACTTACAGATATCAAGATACTTTTAATAATTATAGAAATAAATTTTCATATAAAATAATAAAACCTTTTTGGATGTTTCTATTCAATCAATTTACAACGCCAACTGTGATGTTAAAAAAATCTATTAAATTAAGATTCCAAGACAAAAAATATTACACAGAGGATTATTTATTATGGTTAAAAATAATTTTACGAAAAAAAATATATTTTATTGATTTAACACTTACATATCTTCATAAGGCTTCAATCGGAATTTCAGGATTATCAAAAAACATTGATTTAATGCGCAAAGGAGAAATTGAAACATATACTCAGTTATTCAAAGAAAAATTTATTAATTTTGAAGTTCACAATTTTTTGATATTTTTTTCTTTTTTAAAAAATATTAGAAGAAAATTATTTTTTTATGTCTACAAATAAGATAAATATCTTAATTTTAGGATCTAAAGGACAATTAGGTAAAAGCTTTTTTTTTTTAAAAAAAAAATATAAAAAATTAAATTTTTTTTTTTTTAATAAAAAAAAAATAATTTATT
>Ga0214921_10001928_pt1 | contig 34726 bp, 27 predicted proteins | sample LL1505_MetaG_FD_177992 | JGI IMG/M metagenome (GOLD analysis project Ga0214921, IMG submission 177992) | Freshwater microbial communities from Lake Lanier, Atlanta, Georgia, United States - LL-1505 | ecosystem: Environmental > Aquatic > Freshwater > Lake | place: USA: Georgia | collected... | reverse complement strand
TCGCAAGATTTTTGTCTGATATAGCAAATGGTACAATAACTCACATTTTTGCTTTTGACCAATCACGATTTGAGCGTAATCCTAAAGTTCGCTTTGTTATTACAAAAATATTCAAAGATTACAATGTTGTTTATTATACACATCTTGATGGTTTAGTTGATATAAATGACCCACAAGTTGAACTTTTTGGTGACATGCAAAGCTTATTCAATAAGTATCATGTTACAATTACTAGAATAAAAGTTAAAAGTGTATTAAAACAACGTGCTGAAGAAGGAAAATCACATGGTATTTCTCCATACGGTTATACAAAGGATGCTGATGGTAAGATAACAGTTGATAAAGAAGAAGCTGCAATTGTAAAAACTATATATTCATTGTCTTTAAGCGGCATGGGTACTCGTTCTATTGCATCGGAATTAAATAAAAAGAATGTACCTACTCGCTATAATAAAATTGAAAAAGGCACATTGAAAATTAAAAACAAGTATACTAAAGAAGAAAGGGTGAAGAATAAAAGTGATATTAAATGGTCTGGAAATACAATCAGAAATATTATCGTAAATACCATTTATAAAGGTGACAGAGTGTATAATAAAGAAATACAACAAGTGCCTTCAATAATTGACATAGATTATTGGCAAAAAGTTAATGACAATCTTGCTAAAAACGCAAATAATACTGGTAAAAAAGTAATTCATCGTTATTTGTTAAAAGGTTTGATTAGATGCTCTGTATGTGGACGGAATATGTATGGAAGGACAAGAGTATCAAAAAAGGATAATTATTATATGTGCAGTTCCAAAAGACTTGAAAATGAAAATTGTGGTAACCGCAGTATCAATATTGATAAGTTAGATAATTTCATCTGGGAAAATTTATTCTCAAAAAAAGACTTTATAGATAGATTAGAAACCCAGTATCTTTTTAATAAAAATGGAGTAAATCTATTGGAATCAGATATTCAAACTGAAAGCAAAACATTAAAAGCTTTATCATCTCAAAAACAAAAAGCCATTAAGTATGCTTTTGAAAATGAATTTGAAAATGATGTTGAGTTTAAATCAGAAATGATAAAACTCAATAATAAAATTAAAGAAACCGAAATAAAACTTCAAGATTTACAAGTAAAGTATAATTCAATTATTGAGGGTGAGAATCTAATTAAAAAATTAAAAGGTTCTTTTTCTAACTATACAAAAATTACGAGCTTTAGCCAGAAACAAGAAATTGTTAATAGCTACATTAAAAACATTTATGTAGAATATGTCAGCGATAGTTATTATTCTATAGATATTGAATATCAAGGGCAATTAGGCATAGAGAATTGGAAAACTCCTAATTACAAGGCTAATAACTTTTACACCATTAAAGCCCAGCCAGACGGCTCTCACGTAATCCTCGTTTCTTCACCCAGTCCAATTTCAAATCCAGATGATAAAAGTAATCTTGAAAAATTCAAAAAGTCAGCTGGTGATTTTGTTATGGTAAGCAATAAAGTAAAAACTACTTACAAAGCCAAAACAAAGAAAAATTAACCCATACATTTGATAATATAACATCTGATATAGTATGATGAGGACTTCTAAATGGTCTTTTGCTGATGATACCTGTATTTTCTGGTATTTTTCCAGCAACACTATGAATTTTTGTAGTCTCCAAAGCCTCCAATAAAGTTAATGGCGGTAAGATGGTAGGTAAGCGTTTTGCCAACATTGTTTTACCCGCTCCTGGTGGTCCTATTAATATAGCATTATGCCCACCTGCCGCTGCAATTTCAAGTGCTCTTTTAATATTTTCCTGACCTTTCACATCGGCAAAATCAATTTCATAATTACTTTGAGATAATAAAAAAGTTTCTGCGTTTACTACTATAGGATTGATTTTTTTTGAATTGTTTAAAAATGCTACTACATCATTTATATGTGACACTCCAAAAACATTAAGATCATTAACCATTGCAGCCTCATTTGCATTCTCATTTGGTAAAATAAGTCCTAGGAAATTTTCTTTTTTGGCTTGCAAAGCAATGGGTAATGCACCTTTAATTGGCTTGATGGCGCCATCTAAACTTAATTCACCCATAATGATATACTGCATAATTTTCTCTGGATCGTTTATTTGTCCAGTTGCTCCCAGTATTCCAATTGCAATTGATAAATCAAATGCAGTACCTGTTTTTTTGATATCAGCAGGAGCAAGGTTTACCAGTAATTTAGTGCGAGGCATATAAAATTTGTTGCTTTTTAATGCACTTTCTACACGTTGCAAACTTTCCTTAATAGCATTATCTGGTAATCCAACAATAAAGTAATTTTTACCCTGATTATTAACATCCACTTCTACTGAAATAGTAATCGCCTCTACACCATAAACGGCACTTCCAAATGTTTTAACGAGCATGTGTAAAATTGAAAAATATCACCAAAGAAAAAAAAGTGATTTAAACTAAAAACAAAAAGAATAACCACTAATTTCATGGCTGATATCAACAATGAAGTAATTGGTATGTCATAGTTGAAAAAGATAAAATGAATTATGTAGTTACAATATTTCATATCTTTAATCATCACATCATTTGACATGCAAAGAGAAGCAAAGATATTATTTTTAGTACTCCTTATTTTTTCTATTCATACCACGGCACAGTCTACGTTTATTAATCATGGAAACAGAGATAATCATTTTTTAGACAGGGTAGAAATTAAATATAATAAAACAGGGAATTTCAACTTCTCCACCGTAAAGCCATTCAGCAGAAAGTTTTTAATGCAACAAATTAATCTAGTTGATAGTCAATATCTCAATAGCATAAATAAAATTGATAAATACAATTTCGAGAGTGTTTACATGAACAATATTGAATGGGTTAATCCAGCTTCTTCATTTCTTCCAGCTCCTTCATTTCTTCCAGCTCCTTCGTTTCTTAAAAGTAACCGATCTTTGATAAAGTCGTTATATGTTACAAAATCTAATCTTTTTGAAATAAAAAATGAAGATTTATTTCTCTGCATTAATCCGATAATTAATATCCAATATGGGCATGAATCTAGCTATGGCAAAGAATTATTTATTAATTCAAGGGGTTTGACTTTACGCGGTATGATTGGACAAAAAATTGGATTTTCTTCAACTATTATAGATAATCAAGAAAGAGGGCCTCAGTTTTTTCAACAAATAGTAAGTCAATATAGGGCTGTTCCCGGTGTTGGATTTTATAAAATATTTAAAGGAGATACTTCTGCCTATGATTATTTTGATGGAAGGGGATATTTGACTTTTAAGGCAAGTAAATTTATTGATTTTCAATTAGGCTTTGATAAAAACTTTATTGGAAATGGTTACAGAAGTCTTTTTTTGAGTGATAATGCAAACAGTAATCTTTTTGCTAAAATAAATACACGTCTTTGGAAATTCAATTATCAGAATTTATATATGGAATTGATGCCTCAATTTAAAAAGAAAGGGGATATTTTATTAACAAGAAAGTTTGCTGTAATTCATCATTTAAGCATCGACGTTACCAAAAAGCTAAATATTGGATTTTTTGAAAGTGTAATGTTATCAAGAAGTGATCACATAGATTTTGAATATTTAAACCCTGTCATTTTTTATAGACATATAGAAGGGAATGTAGGAAGTCCAGATAACGCAATAGCTGGTTTTGATTTTAAACAAAATATACAACACAAAATTCAAGTCTATGGACAATTACTGCTAGATGAATTTGTGCTTTCAAAAATAAAAAACAAACCATCAAACTGGGTTAATAAATTTGGATATCAGTTAGGTGCTAAATATATAGATGCTTTTAATATTCGAAATCTGGATGTACAAATTGAAATGAATAGAGTAAGACCATTTACATATAGTCATAATGATACCCTTTGTAATTATACACATTATAATCAACCACTGGCTCATCCTCTTGGTGCAAATTTTCAAGAATTAATTGGTATTATTTCCTTCCAGCCAGCACCAAGACTAAATTTATATGCTAGAAGTATATATTATTATAAAGGATTAGATAGTTCCTTACAAAGTTATGGGGGAAATATTTTTAGAAGTTACAGTGCAAGGGGTAATCAAAATGATGGTTATTATGTTGGAAGTGGAAATAAAATACATTGTCTAAATTTATTACTCAATGCATCTTATGAAATCAAACGCAATTTATTTTTTGATGCAGGATTTTTATTGAGGAATGATAAATTGCAAAATGAAAAAATAACTAACAGCGCGTCTGTATTTAATGTAGGCATCAGACTCAATATAAGTAGGAGAGAGTATGATTATTAATAGAATGGCTGTTTATTCAATAATAAAAGAAAATGAAATCGTTCTTGATTTTATTTGATCAATTACATTTGAATATTTTAAATTTTCGTCTCTGCTGTGAACATTATTTAATCCCCAGCCAACTTTCAACTCTGGCGAAAGTACAAACATGGGAAAATAGAAATGAAATCCTATACCTGCTTCAATACCATAATCAAGTTTTTTTAATTTAATTTGCCTTTCTGCATTCTTATCTCCTGCATTACCTGCAAAATCATATTCGAGTTTTCCCCCAGCCAGCATGTATACTTTTAAGTTATTTATGCGATCGCTGTTGAATTTGATTTGTACAGGAAGAGCAAGTGTAATTCCCTGTACTTTTTTTATAGTTATACTATCTTCTTCATAATATTTTTCGGGGATTCTTAATCGATATTCAAATGCTTTCTCAGTAAAAATCAAATTAAGTGGATAGGTGCGAAGATTAAAATGCTCATTCAGATTCATATCTACAAGCCATGCTAAGCTTACGCCAGAACTTTGAAGACTTTCTATTCCTAAAACACTATCTCTAGAAATAAAATAGGGATTATTATTAAAATGATAAAATGATCTATTCGATCCTAAACTGATTCCAAAATGAAACAATTTATCATCATGATTAGGTAAATTATATTCTGGCTCAAATTGAGCATATGAAATTGATTTAACGGAAATCAATAAAATAATAAATAAGACTATTTTGTTCCGCAATATATACTGCATATTCCCAAGCTTAATTGTTTACAATATGTGTTACTATACCCCAAGGTATCTAAAATTTCAACAAAATAATGCCCCTCTGGAAATAATTTTATTGATTCATCAAGGTATGCGTAGGCATTTTTATTTTTTGAAAATAATTTTCCTAAAGCAGGAGTTATCACTTTCATATAAAATGCATAAATATTTTTTATGACAGGCTTTGTGGGTTTGCTAAATTCAAGGATTACTATTTTGCCACCAGGTTTCAAAACTCTTTTTATTTCTTCTAATCCTTTTGTCAAATTTTGAAAATTTCGAACACCAAAAGATATAGTAACAGCATCAAAATAATTATCTGAAAATTCCAATAACTCACTATCACCTTTTCTTAATTCTATTTTTTTAGAAAGTCCCGATTTTGTTATTTTTTTTCTTCCAATTTCCAGCATTCCTTCACTTATATCAATTCCAATAATTTTATCAGGTTGTAGTACTTTTGATGCTAATATGGCAACATCAGCTGTACCGGTAGCGACATCCAGCATCATTAATGGTTGAACACTTTTTAGGTGACTTAACGCTTTTTTTCTCCAGCTAACATCAATTCCAACACTTAAAAGCCTGTTTAAAAAGTCATATTTTCCAGCGATGGAATCAAACATTTCAGCAACCTGATCTTTTTTGCTTAATGGCGAATTTTTATTCGGCACAACAATATCATGATTAAATGTCCTCATTTTGCGTGCAAATATACAATCTTTAAACCTTTACAAAGGATTCTTATAAGATTGGATATATAATGAGTATTTTTGCAGTACAAATTATTTACATGCTTATTAAAAATGCAATTTATACAATTAGTAGTCCGGAATACGAAAAGTGTCCCGTTCCGGACAAGCCAGAATTTGCATTTATAGGAAGAAGCAATGTGGGGAAGTCTTCATTGATAAATATGTTATGTAATAATGATAAGCTTGCGAAAACATCTGCGTCTCCAGGAAAAACGCAATTAATAAATCATTTTGATATAACAAGTAGTTCAAGTAAAGGAGAGATATTTAAATGGTTTTTAGTTGATCTTCCAGGATATGGATTTGCTACAGTAAGTCAACGAAGTAGAAGGCGTTGGGAACAAATGATTGAAAATTATTTAAGAAAGAGGGAAAACTTATCCATGGTTTTTGTGCTCATCGATGCTCGGCATTCTCCGCAAAAAATAGATTTGGCTTTTTTAGAAAATTTAAAAACATGGAAAATTTCTTTTTGTTTAGTTTTTACAAAAAGTGATAAAGAAAATCAACGAACTGTAAGTAAGAATGTGAAAGATTTTTTAGAAGCTATGAAAAAAACCTGGCAATTTCTTCCACAACATTTTATTACAAGTGCAGTCAAAAAATCCGGGAAAGATAAAATCTTAATCCATATTGAAGAAGTGGTTGATCAATTATTAGAAAAATAATTAGCGTTGGTTTTCTATAGAATACAGATTCTAATTCTTTTGTTGTAGCAATTTTATTAGATAGAAAAAATAAAAAGGACCAGTCCCTACAACTGATCCTTCAAAACTAAAACCAAAATCTACCTTACTGTTTTATAATTCTTTTTATTTCTTTCTTTGTTGATCCAAATAATTCAATGAAATACATTCCGGCTGATGCATTACTCATTTCAATTCTATTAGTTCCACTATAACCCATTCCAGATTTTACGATTCTGCCATTTGTGTCAAATATTGTATACTTGTAATTTTCAGTTGCAATTACTAATGCTTGATTATATACAATTGTTGGAACTGTAAAAGTAGTTGAGATAACGGGCATTGTTTTTAACGCAATCATATTAGAATAAGCGATTTCTCCTGAAACAGCAATTACTTTTAATCGGTAATATCTTGTTTCTGTTTTATTCACATCATAGTTAATAGCTTTGCTATCTGTATAAGAATTTGTTAAGTTGCTAAAGTCGATACCATTTGAAGATATTTCAATTGTTTTGGTTTCTATATTTGTATTTGCAATAATATTCCAGCTTAAATTATCTTTCCCATCAGTAGAATTTCCCATTAAATTTACCTCGCTAATTCCTAAAGTATTAGCAGCACCAGTAAATTTATAAGCACCTAAGCTTCCGTAATTACTAGAGTTATCATTACCTGTTCCTTCTAAAACAAAGTAATAAGTTCCTGCACTTAAAATAGTATCAATCGTAATATTTAAAGTAGATGGATTGTACGTCTTAATTAAGATTTGTGAATCGTTATACAACGATACTTTTAGGTCAAGATTTGAGCTAGAAAATTGATTATTATAATTATAGGGCATTGCTTCTAAATGAAGATTAGTTTGTTTAGTATAAGTATATTTAAAAACATCTTTATCAGTATTGTTTGAAATAATGCCATCAATAATAAATGAATTATTGTCATTGTAACTAATTGCTTGATTTAAATCGTCTGAGTAATCATCATTTCTAAATGTAAATCCATTGGCAGAAGTAATGATACTTAAATTATCCTGCATATTGCCACATCCTGTAGGTATTGGTCCTTTGTTCCATCCTGTAATATTTTTACCATAGCTATTTCCCATGATTGGAGCCCAGCTAGTTTGGTCATTACCATTTCCTGAATTGTAAGATTCAATTAAATGACAACTTGAATCATATTTAGATTGATGAGCCAATCCAAGTGTGTGACCTGTTTCATGACTGCAACATTCTGCAATGTTTTTTACATTATACCCTAATCTGTCAACAAATACGAATGCAGGTGTATTATCACCCCATACAAATGAACCAATAAAAGAAATTCCACCAACATTTTGTTTCCAAGCACTTGTTGGCGTAATGATAACTCTTATTCTTTGATTTACTGGAGCATTAAAATATACAGATGAATCGGTGGTAATATTAACATTAAAAGGTCTAAAATCTTCAGCAACTGAATTGAATATTTCATTGATTTGATTATCTGAAAGGATTGCCGCTTCACATATAAATGAATTTCCATTATTCCAGATGGTATTGCTTACAAATTCACCATCAAAATCAAGGTAAATAGTTGCACTTGCAGAAGGAAAACTATTCAGTGTAGGTAAGCAAAAGGCAGTACTTGACCAGATGAATAAGAATGAAGTAATTACTTTTTTTGTAAAGTTTTTCATTTTGGTAGGGTTTTCGAGTGATCGAAATGGATTAGGATATAGGTACTTGGGTATTCGTATTAATAACTACAATCTTGTAAGATGTTTTTAAGTTCTATTTTATTTAATTGATAGTTATTAGCAATATTTTTAGAAATCATATATCCATCTTCAGCATCAGTACTAATTATTCTTCCAACATATGATTCGCTTTTATCAGTAAGTAGAATTTTAGATAATTGAAAAATAGCATTTCCAAATTCTACAGATTTTATCAATAATGTTTGTTGAGTATTATTTACTGCTTGATTACTTAGTACAATACCTTTAAAAATAAAGTTTTCATTAAAAGTTACTGATATTACATTCCCGGCTTTAACATTCATTAATTCAGAAAAGAGTTCCTGATGAATACTAACAGTATTAGGTTGTGTTGCAAATATTTCTTTTTTGATTGAAGTGTTTTCCTGTGAGAATCCAAGAAAACTGTTGAGGATAAATAACAACATTACTGTTGTTGAATAAATAGGTTTCATTGTTACGGTTTTTATAGGGTATGGATACGATTCTGACTATAAAACGCGTAGTAATTACTTTTTAGTATGTATTAGGTAAATAAATATTAGTCTTTTTTTAAAATGTATATAAAAATTAAATAAAATAATATGTATTACACAGATATACAAATGTTTATTAAATACATTATAAATAAAAATAATAAAAAAGAAGTTCTAAATTTTATTTAGTAATTAAAGAAATCGATCAGAAATTTCAGCAGGAGGTTTCATGCAGGTCTCATTTTTGGCAAACCATTTATATCTATGATATGATATATACTCATATAAATAATTCCTTATTTTTTCCGGAACCAGTATCAGCATATATAGACATTTGATATATAGAGGAAGTTGTTTCACAATTCTTAAAGCCGCTGTTGATTTTGTAAAAAATTTTCCATTTTCTAATAGCAGAAACGAATTTATTGAAGTATGTAAAAGGTTGTTTTCAGCTAATATAGATTGCCCTTTTTCACTTTGAATAGATACAAAATGAAATATTTTAGCCCTGTCATACTTTATGAGCAATGAGACCATTCTTATACACAAAGTACAATAACCATCAAAAAATATTATCGACATAATAATTAGGGGTAAAAAAAATGGCAGAATACTTCTGCCATATAAGTAAAAAAGTTATGATCAAACAAGCATCGTAACTGGGTTTTCTATGAATTTTTTTAAAGTTTGTAGGAAAGAAGCAGCAACAGCTCCATCTACACTTCTATGGTCACAACTCAAAGTAACTTTCATTACATTAGTTACATCAAATCCACTTCCTTTTTTTACTACCACCTCTTTTATTTTCCCAACAGCAAGTATGCAGGAATCTGGAGGATTTATAATAGCTGTAAATTCTTCAATATCCATCATCCCAAGATTAGAAATAGTAAAGGTATTGCCACTAAATTCTGAAGGTTGTATTTTTTTATCTTTTGCTTTTATATATAAACTTTTTGTTTCAGCGGCTATTTGTGACAATGATTTTTGATCCGCAAATTTTATTACAGGAACAATTAATCCGTCTGGCATTGCTACTGCAGAACCAATATGAATATGATGGTTACGGCGAATGAAATCATTCATCCAGCTACTGTTAACATCTGGATGTTGACGCAAGGCTGCTGCAGAAGCTTTGATGATCATATCGTTGAACGAAACCTTTACGGGACTAATATCATTTATTGAAGTTCTTGCTAACATTGCATTATCCATATTGATTTCCATCGTCAGATAAAAATGAGGAGCAGTAAACATACTTTCGCTTAGTCTTCTTGCAATGGTTTTACGCATTTGCGTTAGTGTGATATCTGAATATCCTTCCTCTCCATTTGTAATAAAATTAATAACAGGAGCAACAGCTTCTTTTCTTTCTGCAGAAGCCGGACTATAATTATCAATATCTTTTTTAATTACCCTGCCACCGTCTCCACTGCCTGATAATTTTGTAATATCAATACCTTTATCAGCTGCAATTTTTTTTGCTAATGGGGATGCTTTAATTCTTTCATCATCATTTGTAGATAAATTAGTTTCTAGTTGAATAGGTTGACTCATTGAAGGTGCAGCTTTTACCTCTTCTTTTGTAGATGCAGGAGTAGGCATTTCTGTAAGAAGTGATTTAAATTCTTCTCCTTCTTTACCAACAACCGCCAAAATACCATCAACCACTACAGCGTTACCGGCATCAACACCAATATGAAGCAATACACCCTCATTATAGCTCTCAAGTTCCATTGTGGCTTTATCAGTTTCTACATCAGCTAAAACGTCACCCGGTTTTATTTTATCACCCACTTTTTTATTCCAAGCAATAATTTTTCCTTCAGTCATTGTATCGCTCAAACGGGGCATTCTTATTACCTCAGCCATATTTTCTGTATTTTAATAATTTGAAACTCGAAATTAATGCAAAATGGGGAAATTCAACTATTAGAATTGCTTAGTTATTTTTCATTTTTTAGAAAACATTTAAAAAAAGGACGCTTATAGCTCTAATTTTAGTTTTTCCTTTAATTCTTTGATAAAAGGGTATTGCTCTGAAAGTATTTTATATAGCTCTTTATTCCCGATTGTCTTTATTTCATCTTTCTTTTCAGATTCTTTTTCTTCTATAGTTAACTGATATTTGATCAATTTATTATTAAAGAATTGTTGTAGATGGTCAATTAAATTGACCCGTTCTGATTCAATAAACTTTAGTTGAATATTACTTTCGGTGATTATATTGAATGAGTTATCATCGACAATTAATAATTTAGCTAGTTTGAAATTAGTAACCGCTGAATGATTTTTATTGTTGATAAGTTTCTCAATATAACTTTCCCATGCCTGATTTAATAAAGGTTCATCTAATACTCGCTTAATTAGTGGCTGATCATTTTTGTTAGCCAACTGTTGACGAATCTTCGTTAATGAACCCAGTTTAGTAGTATTATTATCTGTAATTGTTTTTGTTGGAATGACACTAGTTGTCTGAATTTCAATATTATTAGGCGCAGACTCTATAACCAATTTTGCTACGATTGGTCTTTCTTGTTTTATAGGTGTCTTTTTTTTGCTGTTATCATTGATTGCAATAATGGGCAATGATTTAAAGGATATTGATTTAGCGGAGTCAGTTATTTTTTTTTTTGAAATGCCTTCTTCATTTATGGTCAACTCTAATGCTTGTTTTAAGTAACTAAGCTTAATCAACAAAAGTTCAATATGTAATTTCTTATTTCTTGATTGCTTATATTGAATAATACCTTCGCTGATTATGTTTAATGAAGTGATAAGCCAGCCTGTATCAATATTTTTTGCATTTTCCAAATATTTAGGTTTGAAATCATCGGCAACTTCCAATAATACGGATGCTTTTGGATCTTTACAAACCATTAAATTTCTAATAAATTCTGCGAATCCTTCCATAAGCGCATCACCCTCAAATCCTTTTTGATTGATTTCATCAAATAAAAGCAGGGCATCAGCAACTTTTTGTTGATAAGCGTATTCTAACAATTTGAAATAATAGTCTTCATCAAGAATATTTAAATGCTCTAGTGTGTTTAAATAAGTTAATTTGCCTCCAGTAAAACTAACTATCTTATCAAGTATACTCAAGGCATCTCTCAAACATCCTTCACTTTTTTGAGCAATAATGTGTAAGCCTGCTTTTTCAGCACTAATTTTTTCTTTTTGAGTGATATATTCTAAATGTTCAACTGTATCATTTGTGGTAATTCTTTTAAAATCGAATATCTGGCATCGACTTAAAATCGTTGGAAGTATTTTATGTTTTTCAGTAGTAGCTAAGATAAATATGGCATAGGGTGGTGGTTCCTCTAATGTTTTTAAAAAAGCATTAAAAGCATTGGTACTAAGCATATGAACCTCATCAACAATATATACTTTGTAGGCGCCTGCTTGAGGAGCAAACCTTACTTGATCAACTAATGCGCGAATATCTTCAACAGAATTATTGCTTGCAGCATCCAGTTCATGTACATTAAATGAACTGCCATTATCAAAAGAAATACAGCTGTTACATTTATTACAAGCTTCTCCATCTTTATCTTTATGCTCACAATTGATTGTTTTTGCTAGGATTCTGGCACAAGTTGTTTTTCCAACACCTCTAGGTCCACAAAATAAAAAAGCATGAGCTAATTGATTATTATTAATAGCATTTTTAAGGGTAGTTGTAATATGAGATTGACCTATTACAGTTGTAAAGTTTTGTGGTCTGTATTTTCTCGCGGAAACAATAAATTTATCCATAATAATAAGATGCTCGGGTATTTAATTGATCACCCAAATTTAATTCTTTAATCGTACACTAAGACAAAATTGGATGTCTTTTAAAAGGGATTGTTTTGTCAAATATATATCTATACGTAGTAAGTTTTCTGGAAATGAAAACTTCGCCTAAATTTTGGGCAATATTCAACATTTTAGGATTAAAGTCGCCAATCCATTGCATTTCATAAGAGGTATACTGAATTTTATCAGATTGTATTATTTTAGCAGATTCAGCAATTAAAAATGAATCAACACCAATTCCCTGAAATTCAGGAACGATTCCAAAAACCAACCCTGTAAATTTGGTATTTTTTTTAAATCGCTTCATCCATAAAAAGTACAACTTTTGAAGTAGCCCAAATTTTCCATTTAAATGTTTGAACCATTGATTTAAATCAGGCAAGTTGATGAAAATAGCGATAGGGATATTTTTATAATAGGCAAACCAAATTATCTTTTCATCCATGACTGGTTTCATTTTATTGAACATCAACAACACTTGTTCATTGGAAAGTTCTTTTAATCCCCCATGGCCAGCCCATGCTTTATTATATACTTCAGCAAAGTCTAAAGCATATTTATCTAAATCATTTTTCTTTAAATGAGTTGCGGTATAGTTCTTGTCAATTGCTAAAGAATCATGCCTTTCCCAAATTTTAGGTTGTAATGGCTTTTTCGGATTCATGCCCATACAAATTTGGGTGTAAAATTCTTTAAAACCATATGACTCAAACAGTTTTAGGTAATAAGGCGGATTATAATTCATACAATACATAGGCTCATGAAATCCTTCAGTGACTAGTCCCCACCAACGATCTCTTTCTCCAAAATTAATCGGGCCATCCATTACTTCAAATTTTTCATTGATTAACCAATGTTTAGCATTGTCGAATAATAAATCTGCTGCTTCTTGATTATTAATGCACTCAAAAAAGCCGATGCCTCCTGTGGCTAATTCGTCTCCTTTATTCTTGTATTTTTTATAATGAAATGCAGCGATTCTTCCAATAAGATTTCCATTTTCGTCTTTCAGAATCCATCGTTGAGCCTTGCCAAACCGAAAAGACTTATTTTTCTTGTTGTTAAATACATCTTCAATATCCTTGTTGAGCGGCTGTATCCATAGTGGATATTTTTTGTAAATAGCTAAAGGCACTTTTAAAAAAAGAGCACAATCTGATTTATCAATTACCGGAAATATTTGCATGGAATAAAAATAAATTTAATGACAAAAATTAAGAAATATCTTTTCGCATTTGATTGGCAGTTTTACTGCTTCCATCATGACTCCATCCTGGAGGCATAAATAGATACTTTATTTTATTTGAAAAAGTTGTTTTTTTTGAAAAATCTTTAAAGAGGGCAATCCATTCATGAAAAATAATATGAAATGGATTATTCGATTTTGATGCAGGTTTTGTTAAGCCATATTTCACTGGCTCTGTTGATAATTCTTCTTGAAATGTCCCAAATAATTTATCCCAAATAATTAAACACATGCCCATATTTTTATCAAGATAAATAATATTACTAGCGTGATGAACTCTATGATGAGAGGGGCTAACAAATAAAAACTCAAACCATTTTGGCATTTTTTTGACATATTGGGTATGAACCAAAATCCCATAAGTTTGAGTGACTGCATACATAAATACAATATCAATAGGATGAAATCCTAGAAAAACAACAGGAATAAAATATATAAAACGATACACAGGCTGCAAGGCTGAAGAACGGAATCCAGTAGATAAATTAAACTCTTCAGAAGAATGATGCGTAACGTGCACAGCCCAAAATATTCTACAATAGTGATCAATTCTATGTTGAAAATAAAAAGCCATATCCTCTAAAATGAAAAGTAAAAACCAGTATAATAAATGGTTTTCTATTGTATAGATTCGATGCTGGTAACACCATAGGAGTATGCCTAAATAGAAGATTGTTCGAAGCGTAAGATCAACGCTTGCATTAAATAATGTTAGAAATATATTTTCAACAGTGCTCCTTAAAGAATAATATTTATGCTGGTGCCAGTTACTTATAACAACTTCAGTGCCTATAAGAATGGTATAAAAAGGAATCGAAAATAATATAAATAATGTTTCTTTGGCTGATTCCAAAATAGTATAAGTTGATAATTGTTTAAACAGCCATTATTTCTTTTTCTTTTGCAACAAGATGCTTTTCTATAAGCAATATAAATCTATCAGTGGTGTCTTGTGCTTCTTTTTCTCCGTCTTTACATTGATCTTCACTTAGGCCGTCCTTTTGTAATTTTTTAATTTGTTCGATAATATCTCTTCGAATATTTCTAATAGAAATTTTAGCATTTTCACCTTCTCCATTACATCTCTTTACTAATTCTCTTCTTCTTTCTTCAGTTAATGGAGGTAAAAAAAGTCTAATTGTATTGCCATCATTTTGTGGAGTGATACCAATATTTGCTGCCATGATTCCTTTTTCAATAGATTGCAACATGGCTTTTTCCCATGGCTGAATGGATATAGTTCTGGCATCTAGTACTGTAACATTTGCAGCTTGGTTTAATGGAGTAGGGTTGCCGTAATAATCAACCGATATACCTTCTAGCATTGATGGGGAAGCTTTGCCAGCTCTTATTTTTGCTAATTCAGCTTCTAAATGATTAATCGCTTTTCCCATGGAAGCATTTTCTTCTGCTAGTATTTGTTGGATGTCTGACATAATATTATAAGTTATTTACAAAACTATAAAAACAAAATTTATAATTATTTATTTTAAGCAAAAAAAATAAACTCAATCAATTTCAATCGTATCAGAAACCAGTGAATAATAATCATGAGCACGATTTTTTTTATTTAAATCTTCCAATGTTTTGGTTCTTTTTGACGATCGAAAATAATAGATAGTCGTAAAAAAAACAATTGCCATTCCGAATAAAATTCCAAATAATAAAGTGGTGCCTATTGAATTAAAATAAATGGCTACTGCTATAAAAATGCAATTGCTAATAACGCAAATCAGGGTAGTGTTTCTATGAGAAAATCCTAAATCTAAAATTATATGGTGTATATGATTTCTATCAGGACTAAACGGCGATCTATGGCTGAGAATTCTTAACCCAAAAACCCTAAGGGTATCAAACAATGGTAACATTAAAATAGCAAAACCAACTGCAGGCGAAGATTCTATATGGAAAGGGATATTAGGAGTATTAGAGTAATTAATAAACTTGATTACTAAAATAGAATTAATCAATCCAACTAATAAAGAGCCGGTGTCACCCATAAATATTTTTGCAGGCGGAAAATTGTAAATTAGAAAACTAAGTAAACTACAGGTTAAAGAAAATGCTATTACAGCAAAGCTTTGCTCTCCATTAATAAAAAAGTATACACCAAATATAGAAGAAGTTAAAATTCCTAAGCTTGCCGCTAGTCCATCTACGCCATCAATTAAATTAAAAGAGTTAGTAATTACAATTATGGTAAATAAAGATAGAATAACACTGCTTACTTCCGAAATTTTTTCAATGCCTAAAAATCCATGTAAATGTTGAATCTGGGCACCTCCGAGTTTCATTATAATGGCTGCTGCAATTAATTGACCAATAAACTTTTTTGTGGCGGATAAAATTAATATGTCATCTTTCAACCCAAGGAAAAAGATGACCGTTGCTGCAGCAATAAAGTACTGTAATAGTCCATTATTTTCTTTTGGCACACAAAGTAATGTGGCAATCATAAATCCTGCAAAAATTCCAAGGCCTCCGAGATTTGGTATTACCGATTTGTGCACCTTTCTATTATCTGGTTCATCAAATAGTTTTTTTTCTTTGGCAACGATTATTATTACAGGAATTGCAAAAAAAGTAATAAAAAAAGCAACCATCCCTCCCATTAAAATATTTTCCATATCCTTTCAATTATAAAAACTACAACAAATGTACCAATAAAAACAGTCTACTTTTGCATGATTTTAAATCTGTTTATCATTAATAATTGAACGATTAGTGCTGCTTTAAAAGATCTGAAATAGAGCTCCCGCAGTTAATTATTTTATTTATTTTATTTTTCTTTGCTGAAATTATATATTAAAGTAGGTTTGCATAAAATAAAAATTAATTTATTTCTATTATATATGGAAAATCTTGAGAAAATTGCAACACAAATAAGGAGAGATATTGTAAGAATGGTACATGGTGTTCAAAGCGGACATCCGGGAGGATCGCTTGGATGTGCTGATTTTTTAACTGCCTTATATTTCAAGGTGATGAAACATAATACTTCTTTTTCCATGGATGGAATTGGGGAAGATCTTTTTTTCTTAAGTAATGGACATGTATCTCCCGTTTTTTATAGTTGCTTAGCGAGAAGTGGTTACTTTCCAATCGAAGAATTGTCAACTTTTAGGAAATTAAATAGCCGGTTGCAAGGCCATCCTACTACTCATGAAAAATTACCTGGGGTAAGAATGTCTAGTGGTTCATTAGGGCAGGGATTAAGTGTAGCGATAGGAGCAGCTCTTGCAAAAAAAATGAATAATGATGATAAAATAGTATACTCATTGCATGGAGATGGCGAGTTGGATGAAGGTCAAAATTGGGAAGCGATCATGTTTGCTCCTCATAAAAAAGTGGATAATTTAATTGCTACGATTGATTTTAATGGTCAGCAAATAGACGGAAGTACTAATAACGTAATGAATTTAGGTAATTTGAAATTAAAATTTGAATCATTTGATTGGTTGGTTACTGAAATGGATGGAAATAATATGGGTGAGGTTTTAATTGGATTAGAAAAGGCAAAATCTATGTTGGGTAAAGGAAAACCAGTTGTGATAATTATGAAAACAATAATGGGTAAAGGAGTAGATTTCATGGAAGGAACCCACGAGTGGCATGGAATTGCACCCAATGATGAGCAGCTTTCAAAGGCACTAGGACAATTACCCGAATCGTTGGGCGACTATTAATTACTTTAATTCTAATGCTTGATTAGCGGCTTTGTGGGAAGGGAACCAAGAAGCTAATAAAGTAATTATCATTGCGGTGAAAGTTACCAGCATAAAATCTGTTACCATTATTTTCACTGGAAAATAATCAATTAAAAAAGACCCGCCTTCTAATTTTATCAATTTAAATCTCACTTGTAGTAAACAAATCAGGCTAGCCAGTGTTACCCCAATAAAAGTACCAATTGAACCTAATAAAAGGCCTTCAATTAAAAAAATATTTTTAATGGCATTTTTATTAGCACCCATACTTTGAAGAATTGAAATGTCATGTTTTTTTTCTAGCACCAACATAGTTAAAGAACTTATCATGTTGAATGCAGCAATAATCAGTATCAGGCAAAGTAGCGCATATATTGCCCACTTTTCAATTTTCATCGTATTGTACAGGTTCTCGTTTTGTTCGTATTTGTTTTTTACAATAAAATTACTACCTAATAATTTTTCAATCTCAAGCTTTGTATTGTTTTCGATGGATTCGTTTTTTAATTTTATTTCTATATTAGTGAATTCGTTTTTTTGCAAACCGATTTGTTGTTTAACAAAATCAATATTTGTTATCGCATAACTATTGTCAAATTCCTGTTGAATTGAAAATGTGCCTGAAGCGGTAATAACACCTTCGCTTAATGTTTCTAAGGGATCATTATTGATGACATTAGATTTTGGCAAAATGGCCACCATTTTTTCAGGGGCAAAAGCTTCATTAAGCGTTATTCCTGTTGCCTCTTCAATGCCAGCACCTAATACAATCCGAGCATTTTCCGAATCTCCAATATCGTATTTTCCATTTATTATTTTTGATGAAATGTCGCAAATGGCTGGATAATTAGTATCAACTCCTTTTAGTTGAACGATTGACTGTAATTCATCGTTTTTTAAAAGTGCCTTCTCTTCAACAATAAAGGAAATGTGTTGGACATTTGAAATTCCCTGTAGGGCTTTTATTTTAGCCCCATCAATAAAGAAAGTTTTACCAGCGGTGGGAGATACTTTCATGTCTGCATAGAAGGAAGAATAGAGCGACTTGACAATATCTTCAAATCCGTTAAAAACACTCAATACCAATATTTGACAACAGGTTGCAAATGCAATAACACCTGTTGTAACCCATGCAATAATGTTAATAGCATTTGCGGATTTTTTTGCTTTAAAATAACGCCATGCAAATCTTAAATACATTGGTATAGCTTATTTATTTTCTTTATTTTTTTCGTCTTCTTTATTTATGTCTTTAAAAAGTTGCTCCATTTTATCAACATAATCTAAGGTGTCGTCAATAAAAAAATTAAGTTGAGGCATTGATCTTAATTGGTGTCTGACTCTTGCTGTTAATTCTTTTTTTATTTCCCAGCTTTTTTCCTGAATGGTATTTAGTGTTTTAACAGGGTCAGTAACTTTGTAAAAACTAAGATAAATTCTCGCATCAAATAGGTCGGGTGTTATCCGTACAGATGAAATAGAAACCAGGCCACCATTTTGCATAGAAAGGCCTAAGCGTTGAAAAATATCATTTAGATCTTTTTCTAATACTGCAGCTACCTGTTTTTGTCTTTTTCCTTCAATCATTCTAAATTATATTTTATGTATAAAGTTATTATCATTTAGCGATAGGTTCATAAAAAAAGGAGTTTGAATGTCAAACTCCTTTTTAGGTATAATTGTACTAGGTTATTTTACAATTCCCATTTTAGCTTCGATGCTTAATGTGGCATGAGGTACAGCCCTTAATCTCGCCTTGTCAATAAGCTTGCCTGTCACTCTGCAAACGCCATATGTTTTATTTTCAATTCTCATTAATGCTTTTTCAAGATGGTCAATAAAAGTAATCTGACGACTTGCCATCTGACTCAGTTGTTCTCTTTCCATACTAAGGCTACCATCTTCCATAGTCATATATCTATTTTCACTTTCATCACCACCCGTTTCATCTTTTCTTGTTATTAATCCTTGGAGATAATTAAGTTCTTTTTTGGCAGCTTCCATTTTGCGAAGTATCAGGTCCTTAAATTCACGCAATTCAGCATCTGAGTATTTGATTATTAATGCACCTGGATCGTTCTTTTTATAATCTAATACAGACTTAGTGAAATCTGGTTGATATTTTTTTGATGTTTTTGTATTTATTTTTGGAAGAACCACAGGTTTAGCTGGAGTTATTTTTATATCTTTTGGATTTTTAGCTACCACTTTTTTTACAACAACAGGTGGTTTTACAATCGCTTTGGCTTTAGGCTCTACTTTTTTTACAACAACTGGTGGTTTGGCAATGGCTTTGACTTTTTGCTCTACTTTTTTTACAACAACTGGTGGTTTAGCAATGGCTTTGACTTTTTGCTCCACTTTCTTTACTACAACAACGGGTTTTTTCACGATAGATTTTTTAGCCGGCAAAACTTTAGCTGCCACTTTTTTGACAATTGCTTTAACTTGTTTTGTTTTACCTTTTACAGGGGCGGCTTTTTTTATAATAGCTTTTTTCGGAGCTTGTTTTTTTGATGCTGGAATAGATTTTACTACCTTTTTTGGAGCAATTACCTTTTTAACTGATTTTGGTTTTGCTTTTCCTGGTGCTGGTTTTTTGGCTGCCGCTTTTTTTATTGTTTTTTTGGTTGCCATAACTAATTACTTTTTTTGTTAACATTAACTATGAGTGAAATGTCATTCACTTCAATGTTTATACCGTTCTTAAATGCTTCTACAAACTCCATGGAGTCTGCTAGGATTTCGCGGCAAATATAGTCTTTAAATTCTATTAAAGAGGGCTGTAGTTCTACATTATCCCCAATTGTGACTAAAATTCTATCTGTCAATTCATACCCATTTTCCTTCCTTATTGTTTGGATTTTATTGACAAATTCGCGCGCATTTCCTTCATTTTGAAGCACTTGCGAAATGGTAATATCTAAAGCAACCGTTAATACACCCTTGCTGGCAATTTCATAGCCTGGGATGCTATCAGTAATTATTTCAATATCTTCTTCGGTGATAACGATAGGATCTTCGCCTTTTTTTATTAAATCTTCATTTAATACATAGGGGCCTTTTTGTACTTTTTCTATCAATACATTATCAAAAGATTCTATTTCATTTGCTGCCCATTTCATGTTTGCCCCTAATTTTTTACCTAAAGTTTTGAAATTTGCTTTAGCTTTTTTTCTAATGAAATCATTTTTGGCATCCAATATTTCAATTTCTTTAATATTGGTTTCGGATTTAATAATCTCTTCAACCAATTTTATATTCTTAACCATTTCGTTGTCAAGTGCTGGAATGAAAACTTTTTGCAATGGCTGCCTTACTTTAATATTAACTTTCTTTCTGATAGACAAAATAAGTGAAGAAGTGTCTTGGGCAAGTTTCATTCTTTTTTCTAAATCAATATTGATGTTTTCTGCTTGAAATTTTGGGAAAAGGGTATGATGAACAGAATTATATTCAAATCGATTTGTGATACTGTTAAGATTATTAAACAACCATTCGCTAAAAAATGGTGCAATGGGGGCAATTAGCTGACTGATTGCTTCAAGGCATTCATATAATGTTTGATAAGCACATTTCTTATCGTGCTCATATTCTCCTTTCCAAAATCTTCTTCTGCATAATCTTACATACCAGTTGCTTAATTGGGCATCTACAAAATCTTCAATAGTTCTGCCTGCTTGTGTAGGTTCATAGGCATCAAAATTTTCAACTACTGTTTTAATTAAACTCTGTAAAGATGATATAATCCATTGATCAATTTCTGGCCTTTTCTCAATAGGTATTTTTTCTTCTGCATAACTAAATCCATCAACATTAGCATACAAAGCAAAAAACTGATAGGTATTATAAACTGTTCCAAAGAATTTCCTCTGCACTTCTTTAATTCCTTCCTCATCAAATTTTAAACTATCCCATGGAGAGGCATTGGTAATAAGATACCATCTGGTAGCATCTGCTCCATAGTTATTTATAGTTACAAATGGATCAACCACATTGCCCAAGCGCTTACTCATTTTATTGCCCGCTTTGTCTAAAACTAAACCATTGCTTACAACAGTTTTATAAGCAACATTGTCAAATAATAATACAGCTAATGCATGCAACGTATAAAACCATCCACGTGTTTGATCTACGCCTTCAGCAATAAAATCTGCAGGAAAATTATTTTTAAAAGTTTCTTTATTTTCAAATGGGAAATGCCATTGTGCATAGGGCATTGCGCCGCTGTCGAACCATACATCTATTAAATCAGGAACCCGGTGCATCGGCTTTCCGGAATCACTAACCAGTATAATTTCATCCACAAATGGCTTGTGTAAATCTGAAGTGATGTGGTTGATATGATCCTCAGCACTTTGTCCGGTTGGTTTCCAGCAATTTGCTTCAAATGATTTTTTTAATGCTGCTTTTAATTCTTCAACTGAACCAATACATTTTTGTTCACTACCATCTTCAGTTTTCCATATGGGCAAAGGAGTTCCCCAAAATCTACTACGACTTAGATTCCAGTCCACCATATTTTCTAGCCAGTTGCCAAAGCGTCCGGATCCAGTGGTAGCAGGTTTCCATTGAATGGTTTTATTTAGCTCAATCATCCTTTCTTTTACAGCAGTTGTTTTGATAAACCAGGCATCTAATGGATAATAAATAATTGGCTTATCTGTTCTCCAGCAGTGCGGATAATTGTGTTCATATTTTTCTACTTTAAAAGCCCGATTTTCTTTTTTCAGTTTTACAGCAATATCTACATTCACATCCACGTAACCAGATTCGTCTTTATAATTTTTTACGTAGCGGTTACTGAATTCGCCAACACCAGCTACAAATTTTCCTTGTTTATCTACTAGGGTTAAAATGCCTAAATTATTTTTCTTTCCTACTTTATAGTCATCTGCACCAAATGCAGGCGCAGTGTGTACTATACCCGTTCCGTCTTCTGTGGTTACAAAGTCGCCCACAATAACTCTAAATGGTTTTGCCGTTGGTGTTTCTTCTAAAATTTTCTCCAAACTATTGGCTTCAAATGGCATCAATTGTTCGTAACCGGTACCTTCCAAATCTTGCCCGCTAAAAGAGGATAATATCTTCCATGGAATTATTTTATCGCCTTCTTTATATGCATCAAATGGAAGATTATTGCCGTCTTCTTTAAAATATTTTCCAACCAATGCTTTTGCCAAAATAACATTGACCGGTAAAAATGTATAAGGATTAAATGAACTTACTAATACGTATTCTATGGAATTGCCAACGGTAAGGCCTAAGTTAGAAGGCAATGTCCAAGGAGTGGTTGTCCACGCCATTAAGTAAAGATCTTTGTGTGCATTTTCATTTAAAATAGCTATCAGTTTATTGTTTAAAGTATCATTCTTTACTTTAAACATCACCACACCACTGGTGTCTTTTACATCTTTATAAGTCCCTGGTTGATTTAATTCATGTGAGGAAAGGCCCGTTCCTGCTGCAGGGGAATAAGGTTGAATACTAACACTCTCATAGAGATATCCTTTTTTATACAATTCGCCTAAGCACCACCAAAGTGTTTCAATATAATTATTTTCAAAAGTTACATAAGGTTCTTTCAAATCAACCCAATACCCCATCTTTTGTGTAATGTCGTCCCATTTGTCTTTAAACTGCATGACTACTTCACGACATTTCTTGTTATAATCTTCAACGGTGATTTTTTTTCCGATGTCTTCTTTCGTAATGCCTAATTGTTTTTCAACGCCCAATTCCACTGGCAATCCATGTGTATCCCAACCGCCCTTTCTATTTACATGAAAACCTTGCATGGTTTTATATCGGCAAACTAAATCCTTAAGTGTTCTTGAAATTACGTGGTGAATTCCGGGCATGCCATTGGCACTTGGAGGTCCTTCAAAAAACACAAACGGTTTTTGTCCATCCCGAATAGAAATGCTTTTCTCAAAAGATTGTTCTCTTTCCCACTTTTGAAGAATCTCATTACCAATATTCGGTAAATTCAATTGCTGATATTCTTTATATTTGGCTGACATAATCGGCGTCTTGCTTAATAAATTATGAAAAAATTTGCCGCGAAGTTAATGAATTAACAATTCACAAGGTTTGATACCTGTATGGTTTTTAAAAGCAGTGCTGAAATGAGAAATAGAAGAGTAGCCTAACGAAGAAGAGACTTCGGTAACACTCAATCCTTTTTCATACAAAAGGTATTTGGCATGTTCCATTCGCTGGCCTTGATAGAAATCAAAAATAGTAGTACCGAAAATCTCTTTAAATCCTTTTTTTAAGTAGCATTCATTGATAGCTACTTTACGGCTCAAAGCTTTTATGGTAATGGGTTCTCCGATATGTTGCAAAAGTATTTCACGCGCGTTAATTATTTTCTCGCGATCCTCTTCATTAGACAAAAACTTACAAGTAAATTCGTCCTCTTCTTTTTCTCCCAAGAGACAATCGGTGGTATATAAAAAAATAATTTGCGTTTGAGCATTGATAAAAATATTTTCCCTGGTATCTGTATAATGATGATTTAATAAAGCTTGAATGGCGCCGGTAGTTTTTACACAAAGGTTACTTGTTTTTGAAAAGGAATAGGGATGATTAAAAGAAACAACCTGCTCAAAGTGAGAATGTTCTTTTTTGTGAGCCTTTGCAAACTGCTGTAAATAAGTTGGGCTATAAGTAAAACTTAGTATATCTACAGATTCTATTTTTTCTATACAGGTTTTTGTATTATTTAACTTGCAGAAATCACATTCAGTTTCTTTTTCTTTGCAATAAAAATTTCCAGCAACACAAAACTTCAATTCAAGATAGTTTTCTTCGGGAATCATTTCATTAAAATGATACACTATCAAGCCTGTATCTTGAATATTCCAATGGGATTGTTTCCTGATGCGCTTAATGCTGTATTTTATGGAGCCAGGTATATTTCTTTCGATATATTGTAATACATCAATTTCATCCGTTAAGATAGGTTGGCTACTTGCTACATCTAATATGCTATTTAATTGACTCATGGGTATGCAAATATACAATAGCATATATCTCAAACGATTTGTTTTTGATTAATAAGGTTGATTTTAGCTTTTTATTACAAGATGATGTTTAGTGGTAAATCATAAAAAGGATGAATTCTGCTGTGTTTTTCCTCATAATTTCTCTATATTTTATCCACAATAAGGCTGTGAAAAAGTATTACCAAATCCTTTCATAAAATAGCATAAAACCCTTTTATTTTCAGTATATTTGTCTGTATATAATTTTTTCATTTTAAAGAGATTTCTAAGATATTATGAGTACAGAAACAGAAACTGTGTCTTCCCCACAAAACAATAATTATGGTGCCGATAGTATTCAGGTATTAGAAGGTTTGGAAGCTGTAAGGAAAAGGCCTGCGATGTATATTGGAGACATCAGTGTGAAAGGGTTACACCATCTTGTATATGAAGTGGTAGATAACTCAATTGATGAAGCATTGGCTGGACATTGTAAAAATATCACGGTTGCTATAAACGAAGATAATTCTATTACCGTTCAGGATGATGGAAGGGGAATACCTACCGGAATGCATACTAAAGAAAATAGAAGTGCATTGGAAGTGGTCATGACTGTGTTGCATGCTGGAGGAAAGTTTGATAAAGGCTCATATAAGGTGTCAGGCGGTTTGCATGGAGTTGGGGTAAGTTGCGTAAATGCATTGAGTACCAAACTGCATGTAACTGTTAATAGAGAAGGAAAAACATACGAACAACAATATGCAATTGGCATACCTCAATATCCTGTTCGTGAGATTGGGGTGTCTGACAAAACAGGAACACGTGTACAGTTTTGGCCCGATGGAAGTATATTTACAACTACAGTTTATAATAAAGAAATCCTAGAAGGCAGACTTAGGGAGTTGTCTTATCTAAATAGAAAAATCACCATTACTTTAACTGATTTGCGTGAGTTAGACGATAATGGAAAGGCTTATACAAAAGTTTTTTATAGCGAGGGGGGGATTGTAGAATTTGTGGAAGCGATAGACAAAACAGCCAATCGCACTGCATTAATTCCTACTACCATTTATTGTGAAGGGCTCGATGAAAAAAGTAATGTGGCAGTAGAAGTTGCAATGATTTACAATTCTAGTTATCAAGAACATCTTTTTAGTTATGTAAATAATATTAACACAATAGAAGGTGGAACCCATGTCGCTGGGTTCAGGCGATCTATCACTCGTGTGTTTAAAAGTTATGGTGAAAAGCAAGGGATGTTTGAAAAAGCCAAGGTTACAATCGAAGGAGATGATTTTAGAGAAGGAATTTCTGCCATTATTTCTGTAAAAGTACCTGAGCCACAATTTGAAGGACAAACAAAAACAAAATTAGGGAACAGTGAAGTAATGGGAATTGTTGATACCACCTTAAGTAGAGTATTAGAGGCTTATTTAGAAGAAAATCCACGCGACGCTAAAACGATCATTCAAAAGGTTATACTGGCTGCCCAAGCAAGAGCTGCCGCTAAGCGTGCCCGTGATATGGTGCAAAGAAAAAGTGTATTAGTAGGAGGTGGTTTGCCCGGAAAATTGGCCGATTGTTCAGAGAAAGATCCAGGAAAATGTGAATTATTTTTAGTCGAAGGAGATTCGGCAGGAGGTACTGCAAAGCAAGGACGAGACAGAAGTTTCCAGGCAATACTTCCATTAAGAGGTAAGATTTTGAATGTAGAGAAGGCTATGGAACACAAGATCTATGATAATGAAGAGATTCGCAATATGTTTACAGCTCTAGGCGTAAAAATCGGAACACCAGAAGATGCTAAGGCGTTAGATACTTCTAAGCTTAGATATCATAAACTTATTATTATGACGGATGCAGATGTGGATGGTAGTCATATAGCTACATTAATTTTGACTTTCGTTTTCCGTTATATGAAGGAGTTGGTACAGCAAGGATTTGTTTACATCGCTCAGCCGCCATTATATTTAGTGAAAAAAGGTAAGGAGCAAGAATACGCTTGGAATGATGAAGAAAGAAAAAGCTGGGTAAGTAAAATCGGACAAGGTAAAGACGATAGTGTAACCATTCAGCGATATAAAGGATTAGGGGAAATGAATGCCGAACAACTTTGGGAAACAACGATGAATCCGGCAACACGTACTTTAAAGCAGGTAACAATCGACAGCTTAACAAATGCTGATGGGGTGTTTAGTATGCTCATGGGCGATGAAGTTCCACCAAGAAGAGAGTTTATTGAAACACATGCTAAATACGCAAAAATCGATGTTTAATCCTACAAAGAGTTGATTTTTACACCAAAGCTAAAGGATATGCACATAGTGTGGAGAGTTATTATATGATGTTTTTGGGTAAAATCAATATTTTTTGTAGCTTGTACCTATTAGCAAATTCTTCCACTTCGTAAGAATAGTTATAAAAATTATTTACTAACATAAATTCTATTAAAATGTCAAAAATGCTAACAGCTTATTGCATGAAAACAAAAGAGAAAAATGTACCTATGCAAGATGCAGTAATAACTAAAACTGCCCGTGGTGGATACATGGCTCAAGGTAATGATGGTAAAGGGAATAAAATGACTACTATGCTTGGAGAAGCAACTGCACTTCAAGCAGTAAAAGACGGGGTAGCTAAAAAAGCTTGGTAATTTTTTAAAAGTATTTGTTTGCCGTTCTGCTTGCAGAACGGCTTTTTTTTTGATTATTTTAGTTAACTTCATTAATAGTGGATATTTAAAATATCTAAAGAAAAATTTGATAATGAAAAATCTATTACTTTCTTTCCTGTTTTTTTCGCTTTGTATTATCGTGAATGCTCAGTATACGGTTAATGGAAATTCTGCCAGAATTGATTGCCATTGCTATAAATTAACGAATGATTTATCTACTCAGCATGGATCGGTGTGGTTCAATAATAAAATTGATTTAAGTCAATCTTTTGACTATAGTTTTAAAGTGTTTTTTGGTTGTACAGATGCTAATGGCGCAGACGGAATGGCATTTGTACTTCAACCAATAAGTACTAGTGTTGGAACTTTAGGAGGAGGTATGGGATATAGTGGTGTAACACCAGCGGTTGCTATCACATTTGATACCTATCAAAATTCTTCTCCTGATAACGATCCTTCTTATGATCATATTGCTATCCAATTAAATGGAGATATTAATCATAATAGCGTAAATACAATTACACCACTTACCGCCATTTCTGCTACCAATGCGAATGTAGAAGATTGTATAGATCACATTTTAAGAATTGCTTGGAATGCCACCAATAAAAGTTTAACCGCTTGGTTTGATGGTCAACAAAGAATAACTGCAACCAGGGATTTTGTGAATACTGTTTTTAGTGGTAATAGCATGGTTTATTGGGGGTTTACTGGTGCAACTGGCCTGTTACATAATTTACAAAAATTTTGCACAATTCTTACACCTCAATTTCATTTTGCACCTACACAAAAAAAATGCGTCAGTGAACCTATTACGTTTTACGATTCAACAATCAGTGCTACAGGTGTAATGAAAAGATATTGGAACTTTGGTGATGGAAGTCCTATTGATTCTATTAGTGTTAATCCAATTCATATTTATACTTTGCCTGGAACTTATAACGTCACATTTAAGGTCATTTCTCCAGATGGATGCGAAGATATTTTTCCTCAAACAATAATTGTTGGAAATAGCCCAAATGTGAATTTTTCAATAAATGACAGTTGCTTATCTAATCCAATAAATTTTATAGATCACTCAACAATATTATTTGACTCCTTGAAATATTGGTACTGGGATTTAGATAATGGAGGTATTACATCAACTTCTAAGAATCCGATAACCACCTATTTAACACCTGGAGTTAAAATTATCAAATTAGTAATAACAACTAAATTCGGCTGTAGGTCTGATACGATTATTAAACCTATTAATATTTATCCATCACCGATTAATAATTTCACATTTACCGATTCTGTATGTCTGGGTCAGCCTACTATTTTTAATGATGCATCTACTGTTAGTTTTGGTACTGTTAACTATTGGCAATGGACATATAGTGATAGTAGTTATCCCGCAAAAAATAAAAACCCTACGCATGTTTTCACTTCGCCAGGTATTAATTATGTTACCCTGGTAACTTCTGCAATTGGTAATAATGCTTGCACTACAATTGCTTCAACAAAGCAAGTTTATGTTAGAGATAAACCAAAAATCGAATTATATTTCACGGATACTTGTAAAAATTTTCCAGTTGGTTTTAATGGATTAGAAATACCAACTAATTTAGGAATTAATATTTGGCATTGGAATTTTGGTGACGGGCAACAAATAAATGGGGCGTCCAATATCACACATACCTATATTCATAATGGACAGTACTTTGTTCAATTATATGGAGTTGCCCAAAATGGTTGTGTTTCTGATATAAAATCAGATACCATTAAAATATTTGGGAATGATGTTTTTGCGGGCAGTGATACCTTAGTAGCCATAAATCAGCCATTACAACTACAGGCTGCTGGTGGTATTACTTATCAATGGTCTCCTTCAAATGGATTAAGTGCAACAAATATTTCTAATCCAATTGCAACACTTTCAAGTGATGCCACTTATTATCTTAAAGCTAGTACTGTTGGTGGTTGCGATAGCTATGATACTGTCCATATAAAAGTATACAAAGGCCCCGATATTTATATGCCTACTGTTTTCACGCCTAATAATGATGGGCTAAATGATGTGTTAACGCCATTCCTAGTAGGGTTAAAAAACTTCCATTATTTCCATGTGTATGATCGTTACGGACAATTAGTATATTCTACTATTAATAGTAATAAAGGCTGGAATGGAAAAATGAATGGAAAAGATCAGCCAATTGGAACTTATGTTTGGGTTGCTTCTGGGACAAATTATTCAGGAATTCCAATCCTTAAAAAAGGAACGGTAATGATTATTCGTTGAGATTAATTGGAATGAATATTTTTTATCATTTTTGATAAAAAATCATATATGTCATTCATGGTTTTTATTTTTTCAACAATCAGCATGCCATTTTTTCCAACTTGTTTTAACGTGGCTTTGTTCGTGCCCATTTGTAAGAAAAGTAATATCTTATTAAATACATCACTTTGGAAATAAGGCGAATCAGGATTGCTAACAAAAAAACATTTGAGCGTTTCATTTTTCAAGAATAATTTTTCAAATCCTAATTCTACAGCCATTTTTCTGCAGCGTACTGTTACAAAAAGATCTTCTGCTTCGGGAGGAACGGGCCCAAATCGATCCATTAATTCATTGTGAAATTCAATTAGGTCTGTTTCGTTTTCACAATTATCCAATCTTGAATATAGGCTAAGTCTTTCACTGATGCTTTCTACGTAATCATCTGGGATTAATATTTCTAAATCTGTATCAAAACTGCAATCCCTTACAAAATCATCCTGCTGGCTAATTTCTTCTTTGAATAAATCTTTAAACTGATTTCTTTTTAATTCTCTAATCGCCTCGTCTAAAATCTTTTGATACATTTCAAAACCAATTTCTGCGATAAAACCACTTTGCTCTCCTCCAAGCATATTACCGGCTCCGCGTATATCTAAATCTCGCATGGCAATTTGAAACCCGCTTCCTAAATCGCTGTACTGCTCAAGTGTATTCAGTCTTTTTCTGCTATCAGAAGGAAGCGTGCTTAATGGAGGTGCTAATAAATAACAAAATGCTTTTTTATTGCTTCTGCCAACTCTGCCGCGTAATTGATGTAAATCACTTAATCCAAATTGATGTGCATTATTAACAATGATGGTATTTACATTTGGAATATCCACGCCACTTTCTACAATATTTGTACACACAAGTACATCATATTTCTTATCCATAAAATCAAGAATAGTATCTTCAAGTTTATCGCCTTCCATTTGTCCGTGCGCATAGGCTATACTAATATCTGGACATAATCCTTGAATAAATCCGGTCATTTCTGCTAATCCATTAACTCTATTATGGATAAAAAAAACTTGTCCACCTCTTTCTGTTTCATAATAGATAATATCCCTGATACTATCTTCATTAAATACAGCTACTTCAGTTTGGATAGGCTGTCTGTTAGGGGGAGGTGTATTTATGATACTTAAATCTCTTGCGCCCATTAAACTAAATTGTAGTGTTCTAGGTATAGGCGTTGCTGTTAAAGTTAGGGAATCAACGGTCGTTCTAATTTGTTTTAATTTTTCCTTTGCAGTGACTCCAAATTTTTGCTCTTCATCAATTATCATAACGCCCAAGTCTTTAAATTTCACATCTTTACTTAAGATAGAATGTGTGCCTATGATGATATCTATTTTACCTTCTCCTAATTTAAGCAGCGTTTCCTTTTTTTCTTTCGCAGTTTTAAATCGGTTAATAAAATCTACTGTAACAGGGAAATCTCGTAATCTGTCTTTGAAAGTTTTATAATGCTGATAAGCGAGAATAGTAGTAGGAACTAATATAGCAGCTTGTTTACCATCACAACAAGTTTTGAAAGCAGCCCTTATAGCTACTTCTGTTTTCCCAAATCCTACATCACCACAAACCAAGCGATCCATCGGCGATTCTTTTTCCATATCTCTTTTTACATCTTCACTAGCCTTGGCTTGGTCTGGAGTATCTTCGTATATAAAACTAGCTTCAAGCTCTGTTTGCATATAATTATCGGGACTATGTGAAAATCCATGTAGGCTTTTCCTTTGCGCATATAATTTTATCAAATCAGTTGCAATGTCTTTTACTAGTTTTTTTGTTTTATCTTTTAATTTATTCCAAACATCGCTGCCAAGTTTATTCATTTTTGGAATAGATCCTTCCTTGCCACTATACTTACTAATTTTATGTAACGATGAAATGTTTACATATAATAAATCTCCATCTTTATATTGAATTCTGACGGCTTCTTGTACACGCCCATTGGCTTCTATTTTTTGTAAACCGCTATAAACTCCTACACCGTGATCAATATGAGACACATAATCGCCAGGTTGTAAATCTCGGAGCGTTTTTAAAGTAAGGGCTTTGTTTTTACTAAACGCCTGCTTGACTTTATATTTATGATACCTTTGAAACAACTGATGGTCAGTATAGCAGATCAGTTTATTATCGTCATCAATGAACCCCTCATGAATAGCTATTGGTATAGGTGTTACCTGAATGTCTGCTTTTAGGTCTGTGAAAATAATATGTAGACGTTCTAATTGTTTTGGGTTCTCAGCAAAAATAAAAATATTATATTTTTTAATTTCGTAGTCCTGTAAATTTTTAATCAATAATTCAAACTGACGATTAAAAGAGGGCTGAGGTTTTGAAGTAAAATTTATCTTCTCAATGAATGTATCTTTTCGCAAACAAGCCTTATTCCCAATCTCTATAATACTTTTTAAATTCAGTTGCTCTTCAATTTCTTTTGCTGAAATAAAATCAAGGGTAGATATTTCAATCTTATAATTAATTGGATCTCTATCATTGTTGAATTCGTCTTTATCCTGGTTGTTTTTTAAAAGATCCATGTAAATATTCAGATACTCTTCTTCTTGTTCTATTTTCTCACGGATAAAATTCCAGTCATTCAACCAAACAATAGTATTGGTAGATAAAAAATCAAACAGTGAAACTTTTTCACCTGTATCAAACTGTGTTTCTACATTTGGAATAATATTGACTTGTAATAATTTCCTTTCACTTAATTGAGTCTCCGGATTGAAAATCCTAATGCTATCAACCTCATTGCCAAAGAGCTCAATCCTATAGGGCTTTTCATTTCCAAATGAATAGATATCTAATATTCCTCCGCGAATAGCAAATTGACCGGGCTCGTAAACAAAATCAGCCCTGGTAAATCCATATTTCACAAATTGTTGTATAATTCCTTCCAGGTGAATAATATCAGCTTGTTTAATGCTAATAATATTATTAGATAACGTTTTTGACAATACTACTTTTTCAAAAATAGCTTCAGGATAGGTAACTATGATTTTTTTATTACCACTGGTAGCAATTTTAGTTAAAGCTTCTGTTCGAAGCATTACATGGCTACTATTTAGATGCTGATAATTTTTTTTATTTTTAAATGAGGAAGGAAAATAAAAAACATCTAACGCATTGGTAATATTCTCCAAAGTGTTTTGAAAATAGGCGGCTTCTTCAGCATCTCGTAGAATCAGAAGGTGGTTTAATTGATTTGAAGCAGAATGACTATGAATTGCAGCTACTAAAAACTCTAAATGGCTTCCGTGTAGTCCGGAAAGTAAAAAATGTTGAATATCTGGCATTGAAATCCCCTTCGCAATTTGTAAACAGCGAGAATCATTTTTATAAACATTCGTCAACACATCCAAATTCATTCACCCAATTGTTAGAAATGCAAAGATATCCATCTAATAGAAAAATGTATTATTAATTCTAGATTTTGTATCTTACTTAAAATAATTAATATGGCTTTACAACCTTGGCGTATAGGAATTGTCATAAAAATAGAGGATGAAACACCTGACACCAAAAGGTTTTGGATTAAGGTGCCCGAATTGGATATATTTGATTTTATCCCAGGTCAGTTTGTAACGCTTGATTTGCCAATTCATGAAAAGCCAAATAAAAGGTGGAGAAGTTATTCTATTGCCTCTTGGCCCGATAAGTCCAATGTATTTGAGCTTTTAATTGTATTGAATCCAAATGGATTGGGAACCCCGTATTTATTTAATGAAATCAAGGTTGGGAGTGAAATTACTTTTCGAGGTCCACAAGGTGTGTTTATTTTGAAACAACCAATTGAAAAAGATATTTATCTCATTTGTACCGGAACAGGAATTGCTCCATTCAGAAGCATGGTAAATTTTATTCAGCAGAATCAAATATCCTATAATAGAATATTTTTAATCTATGGCTGTAGAAATAAAAATAATCTGCTGTATTATGAGGAAATGAATAAATTAGAAACAATAATGCCTAATTTAAAATATATCCCAACTTTATCACGAGATACATGGGATGGCAAAACTGGGTATGTTCATGATATTTATGAAATATTATGCGTTAATAAAAATCCGGCAGACTTTTATTTGTGTAGTTGGAAAAATATGATTGATGAGGCAAAGGAGAGAATTCTAAAATTAGGGTACGATAAAACAGATATACATCTAGAAATTTACGGATAGCATAATCAAATCTGTTTTTCGTAAATGCTAAATGTTTTTTTGATTAAAGAAACGATGGTAGTTGCCAATATAGCCCCGAGGAATGCCATAAATATGTCTTTTTGAGCATCCCAAATATCGCCCTGCGTACCTAAATAAGCATCACCCTGTGATTTAAAAAATACATCCGCAACAGCCCATTCAATCAATTCATACAAAGCACTGATGGATAAAGTGATTTCAATTGGTAAAACCCAAGCAACTATTTTTGGATACTTCAGCCATTTTAAAAATAATTCTCTCATTGGATAAGCCAATAAAAATCCAAAGGAAAAATGGACAATTCTGTCGTAATAATTTCTGGAGGAATGAGTATACGCTTTTAGCCAATATCCGAAATGATTTTCGGCATAAGTATATTTAGATCCATATACATGCATACATAAGTAAATACACATGAGCAGATAACTCAGATCACTGAATTGATATTTTTTATAGGAAAAAAAAATAAAAAATAGAAACAATACTGTCAGTGTATTTTCAATGATCCAATTGTTGATATCGGTAGTTCCTATAAGCGAGTTTGTCCAAATACAAAAAAAAGAAAAGAGCAATAACCAAAGCAGTTTATTTTTTTTAAATGTTACCCTGTCTGGAGAAATGGTAATGGTAAAATTCATGATAAGTTATTTACCTAGAGAGTCACTTCCAAATTTCCACTTACATATTGAATATGACATTGATCTGCTTTGATTACAAATAGCTCATTGACTACAATGCTGTCGTTAATGATGCCAATAAATCTAAAGTTTTCAGCATTGTTCACTATTCTTGATTGGTAAGAATCATCTAATACGGGATAACTATTTTTATTGAAAATATTCCCTTGATTGAATCGAATTGTATCTCCAGTGTTTTGCCTTATCGTGAAAAAATTATGCAGAGAATCACCATTAACTTTTATAGCAATCGTCCGAAATTCCATTGTGCAGATAATGGCATTGCTGTTACGGTTAATGCAGGAATAAAAAAGTATAATAAAAGATAAAAAAAATATTTTCATAGTAAAATAGTATTTATCTATACATCATTGCCTTCTTTGAAGAT
>Ga0214921_10001927_pt1 | contig 34731 bp, 35 predicted proteins | sample LL1505_MetaG_FD_177992 | JGI IMG/M metagenome (GOLD analysis project Ga0214921, IMG submission 177992) | Freshwater microbial communities from Lake Lanier, Atlanta, Georgia, United States - LL-1505 | ecosystem: Environmental > Aquatic > Freshwater > Lake | place: USA: Georgia | collected... | reverse complement strand
TGAAGCCACAATCTCACGACCGCCTCGTATAACTTCACCCATGGATCTGGGCACATGAAATGCTTGTTCCATGAATCCAGGAAAACTTTCATTGACTTGATCGGCAATGCTGTTGTATAACTGCACGGCCATTTCTCGACTCCAGGTCATGTTGCCGGCTTCAATTTCAGGTTTCAGCACAGGATAGGCCGAGAAGTAACACGAGTCTGTGTCACCGTAGATGATGGCTTCGCCTACATGGTCGTATACACCAGTGATACATTCGTTGACATAGGCATCCATGTGTCGAGCAATAGCACGACCTGTGAGTGTGGTACTTTGTCCAATACGTTTGTCAAAGAATCTGCAACCGGGATTCAAGATGGCACCATACAGGCTGTTCAAGTTGATCTTCTTAACAAGTTGTCGCTTGTCCCAGTATTCTTCATCTTCGGGCGTGGTACATTCTTTGAGCTTGGCCTGCATGTCTTTGCGTTCAGAATACCAGCGTTTTAACAAGCCAGGAATCACTGCTTCACGTTCATAGGTAAAGATTGTTCCATTGGCAGTGATCATCCAGGGCTGGTTTGAATCAAAGATCATGTGCCAGACCTCATAGGCACTGTGTACACTTTCTTCACCATCTTGCCAATCTATGGTGATCTCTGTGCCACGTTGTTGTTCCATCACAGCAGTATATTCCAAACTACCAAACACACCTTCCCAAGCCGCAGCAAAGCTGGCACCACCACGCATTTTGTCAGTGATGTAACGTTCAGTCATGATGGGTCTAAGTTGCCCTACAATGGTTTCGGGTCCCATGTTGAGTGCTCGAATGGCACTTGGATACAAACTGTTGATGTCTATGCTTCCGACATACTCGTGTATGCCCTTGCGTGGATAGGCCACATAAGCACCTGCGGCCTGTGTGTCTTCGTCACTGTAGCGTTCTTTGCGATTAGGCACAACAAGCCCACGCTCGTGTGCTTCGTTGATGATGGCCTGTTCAGTCACGGCCACAGCACCCATGGTGGTCTGTAGCAACACAGTGTTCTCATGTGCTAGGGTATTTGCCAAGTCCAAGAATTTGAGCTTCTTGTCCAGCTGAGCTAGGCCATTGACATCTTGGCGGTTGTACTCAATGAAGCGTTTGAAGTTTTGATTGTATAACGCATCCAAAGTGCCTTCAAACTTGGTCTTGCCTTCAAGCCCTTCGTATTCAAGAATGGCATCCAAACTATAACTGTGACGTTCTTCATAGGTATACTTGCGATATAACTGCATATAGTCCATGTGTACACGACCAATCAAGTCGTAAGTCTGGCTCTCATTGCCAAAGCGTTCAAAGGTACGGCCCTTGGGATACTGATTCCACAGGCAGAATCTACGTGTGTCATCTTTTGACAGCACACGGGTCACACGATTCACTGTGTAAGGGATATCATAGCCCTCGCTGTTCCATCCACTGAGTGCATCGGCATCTTCGATGACATCCAGGAATGTGTTTAGCATGTCTTCTTCACGCTCGAACAACAAGGTATCCGAAAACTCTGCACAGATTTCTTGTGCAGTTTCCCAGGTCATGTGCTTGGGCGGCACTACCAAGGTAATCAAACGTCCTACCCAGCCCAGGTATACACTTATTGCCGTGATGGGGTTGAATGGATCTTCGGGTGGACTGAATCCACGATCAGAGTCAAAGTCTACTTCGATGTCGAAGAACGCTACGTTTAGTTTGGGACCATCTTGGCCCTTGTAGTTTTCTTCCAGGCAACGGAATATGGGATTGATGTCGCTCTCATACAGTTGCTTGCCGCTTTGTATGCGGATCTCTTTGCGGAACTCTTTGTTGTTTCTGGTACTGAAACGGCTGACCGGATTGCCATAGATGCTGACAAACTTGCCGCGTGGATCATCGTAATAGAACACATAGTTGGCCGGATACTCCTGATAGCGGCGTTCGCCATCTCTGCGTTCAACTACATGTATGCGATCGTGTTCACGATCAAATAGTGCGTCAATATAACTCAATGCTTTCTCCAGTTATGGCTGGCTTGCCATGATTCATGTTGCTTACGGCAACGACTCGCTGTTAATAGTAACAGTACTTATAGTGTTTTGCCTACCGTAGTCAAGATTTGTTCCAACAACTCATGATCCTGTTGCTCGCGGCCGAACTCGGCCTTGTGTGCCAAGCGAATAGCTTTCTTGAGAACATTGGGTTTTATCTCCAACTCTTCGGCGATGGCCTTGACTGTATCGTTGAGGCCACCTGTGAGTGTTTCAATCTCGTGCATGACCTGCATGCCTTCATTGATCACCTGGTTTAGTTTTTTGGTTTGTTCTGTGTTGAAGTTTTTGGTTGCCATTGGGTTTCTCCTGTTATTCTCATAATTATACAGGATCTATTGGAAAAGTCAAATATGTTTGCTCACTTTTGGCTCAGCGGTAGCGAATCGCGTTACCAGCCCAGCAGCCGGGCATCTGGTCCTAAGGCCAAATCCTATTTGCGTCCAATTACCATGTAACGAGTGTATTCGGTTTCAGGATCACGCAGTTGCATGCGGCCATGATACAGGACTTCGCTGAGTGGGAAACGATCCACTATGTCCTGTGTGCTGGAAAAACTGCGATTAGGATCATGATCACGACCTTGCATGACCACAAGCGTGCCCGCGGGTATGTTTAAAAACCAGGCTCGGCCTGGCATGTCAGTGAGACTGGTATTGATAACACAGCCCGCATTGCCAAGTTGTCTATAATCTAATTTGTTGGCATCGGTCAGCATGTATTCAACATTGTCTGCACCCACGTGATCCAATATGCGTTGACTGGTATCCAACATCTCAGGATTCTTTTCTACGTTGATGATACTGTTGACCCGGATCCTAGGTTGCAGTTTCATATACAAAGCCAAGTTACCATACCAACTTCCAAGAATATAAATTGCAGAAAAATCTTGTTGTATTTGTTCCAGCTCTGTCAGCAACCAAATTTTGCTGGCAACAAGGTCGCGTGTAAAACTGCCGGTCAGGCTGTAGCCGCTCGACTCGTCTAGTTTAGACTGGTGCGTATGGAAGTCTTGGAGTATCACTGTTGTGGTCCTCGGGATATACTGGATAAGGGTTCATCGACCTGCTCGCTGTAGTGCAGCACCATTGTTGAAACTGGGACTCCATGAGTTGGGCACCTTGGCACCACCGCGTGCTTGGCTCCAGTAGTAGCCGGCTCTGTGTCCAGAGCAGTCCTTGGTGCATGGACTGCCTAAAAAACTCAGTTCTTCTAATTGTCGTTTGAGCCAGGTGTCTGCGAATTTCTTGCAAAGTTCTTGTATGCGCTTGTTCTTGGTAATCTGTAAATGATAAGTCTTGTCACCTGGCCCTGTTTGTTGACTGGGATCACGATAACCAGCATAGACTTTGTGAACAGGTGTGGAACTGATAAGGTCCCTACAACTGTCGCCCACACGTTCAGGCATGGGTTCAGTGCAAGGACTACAAGTAGTGATGATTATGCTGCCCTCGGGTATCGCGCCATACTTCTTGACATATTTGCGTATGGCCGCACGCTCGCCATGCACATCTTTGTCGCCTTGGGCATGATTCAAGGCCATGACCAATCTTTGATCAGGATCCAGCACAGCGGCTGCAACCATGCCATAACGATCAGGATCCTTTTGTTGACCACGGATCACCATTTCACATAGACGAACCAATATGCCGTCTAGTTTATCATGATTGGTTATACGAAAATCACTGATCCGCATCTGTGACAGGGCCTCCTTCGACCCAGCTAGAACACGTTCTCTTCGCAGCACATTTGAACTTTAAAAACTTACAATAGCCTAGAGTTCCTGCATCTATTGTGCTCATAGGATCCGAGCCCGGCTCTGTGCCAATTCCCTTGGCTATACAGTCCTGCATTTTTTCTGTGATGTCAAATGCGGCACAGTTACCGCATCTTGCTGACTTTGCTTCTTCGGGTGTGGTGTTCCATTGATCGGCGATTTCCTGCCAGTATTCATCGTTGGGCTCATTGGGGTTGAGTGGACCATAGTGATATTCATCTATGGCTTTTTGGCGATTCTTGAGATTCAAGTCAATGCTCTGCGTGGCTGGCGGGCAACCTGACTCTATGGCTTCTATTAGATTGATATAGTTTCTCATTTTTTCTTGTTGCCCCAGTTGGCGGCACCTTTCTTTCTGCATTGGACAAGGGCGCCACTTGCGTAAGCCGACGGCCAGACCTTGTAACGGCTTTTTACTTTACGGTAGCAGGCATCTTGTTTTTCATCTAATTCTTGTTGTTCCTTCATACCTCGCTGGCTGGCAAATACTATAAACGTGTTGTCAGGATATTCAGCTTTTAACTCTTTCACTCGTTGTTCTGCTTCATCCTGTGTAGCATATCTGCCCATGAGCTTGTGATCCGTGGCAGTCATGTAATATACTTTGTAATGGCCTCGTGGTTGTTTTTCAGGAAAAAATTCACTGCCAGGCATGCCAAACTCATCTGCGTCGTCATACCAATTATCATTGTTGCCTTCCGCCACACCTTTGTTGGGATTGTATGTGACTGTTTTTCCATCAGGAGCATAAAATGTTTTTGTTCTGCTACTTACAGTTGTTTTTTTGGTAGTGCCAACTTTTTTATCAACTGGTGCCGATGTATGGTCTTTACTAGGATCGTATGTGACTGTTTTTCCATCTGGAGCATAGAATGTTTTTATCTTAGAGACTTCTGCCACACCTTGCTTAGGCTTCTTACCAGCCTTCTTCATAGCAATGGCAATGGCGGCCTGCTGTGCTGGTGAACCTGCTTCTCGGACTTTTGTGGCTACATTCCGGGCAGGACCTCGGCGTTCAGGATTGGAATCTTCTCTGCGTTTCTTGGCCGCTGCTGATGCACGACCTTTTTTACCCAGGGCATGTGCCTTGCTTTGTGGCAGGCATTTTGGTTTGCCTTCTTTGCTCGATCCTCGGGCACATGCTCCACGGATCTTCCCATCGGGACCAAAACGAACCCATTTTTCTTTGAACCATTTTTTCAAGTCTTCGGCCAGTTCTGCTTCAGTTTCTTCTAGGGTTTTGGTTGCAGGTTTGATACGGTCTGTGGGCAAGGCATGTGTCCGCCAGTATTCTTCAGCACCAGCTGGTGTGGGTGCCCGCTTCGCTTGTCTGCGAGCCTTGACCACTTGTTTGCCTTGCTTCAGCAGGGCCAACTGACGATCTATTTCTGCACGTTGTGCCAACAGTTTTGGCAATTCACTGGGTGTGTAAGGTATGCCATAGATCTTAGATGCTTGCTTGATTGCTTGTTCGTAGTCCAAACTTATGCCTTCACGGCCGGCATCACGCATGGCCATGGCTGCTGCTTTGAACAATAAGTCCCGACCGGTGATCTCTGGACCAATCTTGACTTCTTCCACAGGCACACAGTTGGGCACCTGTCGGTCGCCCTTTTTCTTCATGCCAGCTTGCCGATAACCTGTCCAGCATGCTTCTTGGATTTCTTGGAATCTCATGCGTCAGCACCCAGGATCTGTTTGACTTGACGGACCCAACCACTCACATCACTGGAGCCAATTTCGTCGGTGTCGCCAACGTTGTAGGCCACTTCTTCTATGGCCTGCACTACCTTGTCAAGACCAAACTCAACAATGAGATCAGTATGTGCCACCAACATTCTGCGCATGATGGCCATTTCCACGGCTTCGCCACCGTCGCTGTCTTCACGCACCATGCGACTTTGTATGGTGATCCAGCCTTCATTTTCGGCACGATTTTCCAGTTGACGGATAGCCGACTTCAAAATCTGTTTGTTGGCTGGATCAGTTTCAATGCCAATCATGCGCAACAGTCGGTCACGTTCTCGGATAAAATCTTCTCTTGTTTGTATTTCTCGGCCTTCGTTGAGATCAGACTCAATTCGGTCTATGAGTCTGTCAGCGGCTTGACGGAAGTTCTTTATGCTTGGTGTGCCCACACGTGCCTGTTCAATGGCGGCTTCTTCACTGTCACCACCGCGGGTGACACTGACTACCTGTGTCTTGGGATTCCAAAACACTGTATAGCCTTGTATAAGGCTCTTGCGTGGAATAGTGGTGCCAGGCATGCCAAAATCTTCTTCAACATCTTTTTTTCTACGTGGTCCTGCTAGTTTGCTGGCACGATGAGTTGTTTCAGCATCGGACAAATCTTTCTCACTGACTCCGTATTTTTGTGCTATGTGTTTTCTAAGCTGAGCCTCGGCATCTTGACCTTTATGAAAACTTCTGTAAGCAGCTCGATATACTGGACCAGTAGGGTCATAAATGCCCTTGATAAACTCCTTGGCAGCTAATTCTAACTTTGAATCATGAGTTTCTTCAACTTGTTTTCTTTGGCTGGGTGCTATGGTCACGGTCTGTTCACGGCCTTGACGTTTTAAATTGGCCCGCACTTTTTCTGCCACAGCTCTGGCATGATCATCACTTTTGTATGCACGCCATTCACGACCGTCGATGTAGACTGAATAAGGGGTAGGGTTGCCTTGATCGCTCCAGCCTTCCGCCATGCTTTGCGACAGTTTTTGTTTGAGTGATTGAATCTTTTGCTGATACATTTTGCATTTTGCATCATCACCAGCACGATTTGCCGCCAGAGCCAGTGCTTCTAATTTGGACATTTTCTTTTTGAGCTCGTTGATGCTTTCTGTCACATCGTTGTCTTCAAAGGGCAGGAACCAGAACCAGTTTTGGAATCCACCCGGGTCGGTGTCATATTCCATGTGCGCACGATTTCTAGCTGTGGACATCATGCGTTTGAACTCGCCTTCGGCACCGTGTAGTTCAGCATAGTTTTCCAGTTCATCATAGAGTTGTCCAGCCAGGAAACTGTCCCTGTGGCGTTCGATTTTGGGAGCCAAGCGGCGATATATTTCAGCCATGCCTGCCTTTACATTGGTCACAGTTTCCGCTACTAGCTTCTTGTCCAACTTTGCAACAATTCCTGCAGCCTCTCTGCGGCTGTCGGCATCACTGGCCGGATTACTAAGTATGGCCTTGGCTGTGTCTAGTCTGTGTTTCACCGTGGCAGGATCATTGGGATAACCTGCAACCTTGGTGCGATCCATTTCCACAGCTTCCATGTACTGTTGCATGAACTGATAGTAGGCACGGCCTATTGGCAAACGATGCCGTTTGATTATCATGCCAATCTGTCCCAGCAAGCGACTCTTGCTGTTTGCACCCAACTCAGGATCTCGGCTGATGGCCTGTATGGCCTTTCTGACTGCGTCTACATCTGTTTCTGCATCAATGGCCAGATAACGATTTATAAGTTCTTGTGGTTGACCTTCCTGCATGAGATCTTGCCAGTGTTGGCGTGGACCTATGCCGCCACCGTGTTCTTGCATTTTGGACTCGGCCGCTTTTTTCAACGGTATTGGTTCAAGTTCCGGTTCACGGACCAAATTGGCGTCTATGTCATAGACATCGTCTTGACCCAACACCAAGCGGCCACTGGAACTAAGTTTGCTGGCTTGTTGTCGGGCCTGGGTTTGCAAGGCATCAATTTGTTGTTGCAAGGTGGCTTTATCTTGTTGTGCTCGAGCATCCTGATAAGCATCCACACGATCCTTGAGACGTTTTTCAATGCTCTTGACCCGCGACAGGATCTTTTGATCTTTTTTGGGCAGTTCTGCTGCGGTAGGTGCGGGCTCGGCAGTGGGTGTTGGTGTCGGCAACTCCACTGGTGCTTGTGTTGCCGTTGATGTTGGAGTTGGTGCAGGCTTGGCTGTGGTTGGTGCAGTAGCAACTGTGGCACTTGGTTGAACTTTGGGCATTACTGTAGGTTCAGTTGCAACAGTCTTAGTGACCACATTCTGTAATTTGTTTTCAAGATCTTGTATTTGTTGATCTTGCTCGCTGTCTGTCTTTAAAGATTTTAACACAAAAGCCTCGATAGGATCTCCGGCTGCTGGTTCTGCAGCCATGGCTTTTTCTATTTCGCGTTGGGCTACTGTGGACTTAAACTTTTTTTTTTGATTTTTCTTTTCTTCCAAGGGAATTTCGCCTTGGCTGGGTATACCGGGAAGATCCGGTTGTATGGCTCCCACAGGGATCAGCTGAATATTCAAAGTCTTGCACAGCGTGACAAATTTCATGGGATCGCCTAATACATTATAAACAAAGTTGCTGCGGCCAGCACTGTCCAAACCGTTGTAGTAGTCGGCCAACTTGTCAGAATCTTCTTCGTCGGCAGCCACTGCACGCACTTTTGGAAATTGGAAAACAGTTTTGGCAAGTCCTTGACGTATGGTTGCTTCAAGAGCCTTCATGTTGCGCACACCAATGCCACGACGTCCTAGTTCTTGTTCATCCAAGGGTTCTTCTTTGCCGGTCAAGAATCCTTTGATGCCTGCACCCACATTGGCCAAAGGACCTTTTTTGGCCCGTTGTGCCAGTTGTGCCATCTTGGCTCGGGGATCTTGTATGTCACCAATGCCTTTTGGCTCGGGTTTGACATAGGCAAATGGGTCTTGCTTGCTGGGGACTTGTTGTTCGTTTTTGGGTTGGCGATCCAGCATGATGTCGAGACGCTTCTGCACCAGGTCTTCATATTCTTTTTCTAACTTGTCAAGCTCGACGCCACTGAGCTTTCCGCTACGTATCTGCGTGCGAATATCAGCAGCACGCCGACTCAAAGGCTCCATTGAATGCGCTTGGGTGCGAGTTACGGTATCATCCAGTGCACCTTCGTGCAATTTTTTCTCATATCGTGAATCAAATAAATCTAGGCTTAACATTATTCTTCATCCAGGTAATCTTGTGACTCGTCGGCCATTCTGCGACGATGTGCGAACATTTCTATGGCCATTTCGGCTTCATCTAGGGTAGCGAATCTCGTAGGCAGGCGTCGACCTGCACGACGCACTTCAAAACCGTCAAGTTCGTTGCCATGCATTTCATAAATTCCACACTCGTTGGTCACGGTTTTCACTGGCATAGATTCCACCTGACGCTCAGGCGCATCATAGGGACTTTCTCCACGCTGATATGCAAGGTCGCTGGGCAGGTCTTCTTGATCATCGTCAGGGTCTGTAGTGACTGGGTGGTCCTTGGCTTTTAGACCCCGATCCTTGGCATCTTTGTTTTTGAGATCTGTGTCTTCTTGTTTTTTGTCTTTAATGTCGCTGTCTTTGATTTCTTTTTCGGCTTGTTTGATAAAATCTGTAAATGATTTTTTGACTTTTTCCAGGACATCTTCGGCCATTTCTGCTTCCAGCACAGCCTCTTCACGTTCGGCACTTTCATCACTGCCTACCATGTAGCCTGACATGGGATTCTTGGCATTGGGATTACCACCTAATATTTTTTGTGTCTTGGGTCGGAACAGGGCCGGCATCTGTGGCACTGAACGCTGTTGTGGATTGAGACCTTTCTTTACACCAGTGGGAGTGATACGGCCTTCTAGGATGGCCAATTTTTCCACAATGGTATAGATGTCGTTATGGTCTTGTGCCACGGTTCATGCCCTTGCTTCTTTCAAATAACTCCGGATCTGCCACATGTACTTGCCGTGTGCGCTTTGGCGCTCGGCAGCAAAGTTGGCCACATCTTCACGACCTTCGGCTGTGGCAGCATCAAACACTTGCTTGCTCATGTCTTTCATGGTCTGTGTATCTGCGAGTAATTCTTCTAACATTAATCGGGCACGGGGAACTTTGGTCTGTCCCTGTATCTGCGTGAGTTCTTGGAAGCGTTGAAAACTTCCGGGTGCATATTCTTCTGTGGTTCTTATGTATTCGGCAATGGGATCTACAGCTCCAAAAGCATCTTCATAGATTTTCTGGAAAAACTTGTGCAGTTGGCCAAAATCTGGGCCTTCCACGTTCCAATGGAAATAGTGTGCTTTCAAATAATAAGCAAATGTTGAAGCTAGATAAACCTTTAACAAATCAGCGAGCACGTGACTTCTTTCCTTTTTTCATGTAAGCGGGCGTATTGGGATACGGATCCGCACTGTTAGAGTATTTACCAGAAAAGAAAGATCCAGCATTTCTTGTGATCACACCGCCCAAGGGCTGTGCTACAGTGGCTATGCTACCAGAGCCTGTGGCTCCTGCTGAAGCTGTTTCTGCGATAAATTCTTGTGCTCTCATCCAGTTATCCTAAGTGTTGAAGCGTCTACCATATGTCCAGGGCCATAATCCACATGCACATTGTTTACTAAAAGTTGGGCCAAATGCGGTGGGACCAGCTCCCAACGCAGTTGGTAGTCACCGGGTTCGGCTTCGATCTGCAACATTTCTTCCAGGTATTCCTTAGTCCATCGCCAGGTGCGTTCTGCAAACAGTTCGTCGTTAACATACACACGATAAATGGGATTTAATCCTTCCCATTCACAGTCTATATCGGCTAGCACTCGCACAAAATACCGGGTCATAAGGTATTTAGCTGGTACGATTTTACACAGGAGTTGGGTATCTGATTATCAGCACGCCGGGCTGTGCGGGCAAACGTTCATAGTAGGTGGGTCCATCGGCTATGTCATAGCCACCGCCGGCGCCATAGCTGGTATATCCTGGGCTATTGTTGCCAATGCCTTGGGGTCCTATGCCACTACCACCGGCTGCATAATACACAACATTACCAGTTATGTTGCTGGCTATGCCTGCACCACCTGTACCTCCCACTCCATCTGGAGTGCCAGTGCCGCCCTTGCCCCCTGCGCCACCACCTCCACCTGGTCCAAATGGTGGATATCCACCGCCATATGGTGCTCCACCATTGTAGCCCTGTCCGGGTGTGCCGGGTCCGCCCACAAAGTTTTGGAAATTCAAGTGTGAAGTGCCCAGCGTTCCGCCACCGCCGCCTGATCCACCCGAGCTACCGTTGCCGTAGAATCCGCCCTGTCCACCGCCTATGGCTGTCATGTTCAAGAACGTGCTGTTGTTTCCAGTGGCACCAATGACCACGGGATAGTTGCCGGAATTTAGAGTGATATTACCAGTCAATGCGCCGCCGGCACCACCGCCGGCTACATAGGTGCTGGTAGGAAAAGCGGCTTGGCCACCACCGGCTATGAGCAAGTATTGAACATTGCCCAGTGAGCCTCCTGAGACTGTGAGCGTTCCTGATGATTCAAAGATGCGAACAGTGTAGGCACCATCGGTGCTTACATTGCCGCCTGTGACTGTGACGCTCATTTTACTTCCTTGACACTGCCCACATGCCAGTCAGGCACTCCGTACTGAGCACGCATGAGTCGGCGTGCATCAGACATGTTGTCGGCTGTGACCGTGACGTCTATGTAGCCCACGTAGTTGGGTTGTTGGATACGCACAGGTGCGGTCCATAACTTGTATTTGGGATATATTTCTCGGGCTTTCATTGGCCTCTCCACTGTGCTATCATGGTACTGGGTGTATCATAGCTGTATAAAGCTACTCCTCGCTGACCACTACGCATGCTGCGTGACCCAGGTTCTACAGGAAAGGTGTACCACACATACTGTTTGTTTTGACCTAGGATTTCATTGCCAGATCGCTCTCGGTATTGACTGCGTCGTGCTTTGGTAACACCGCGTATTTCTACTCCAGGTATCTGATTTAGTTTGAGCCACATGGCCTGACCGTGTCGAGTTTGTGTGCGGCCTGCTCTCAGTGTCAGCTTCAACTCACTGAGTGCTATGCCATACAATGCCAAGCCCAGGGCCTGGCCACGGTAGTCAGGATCTACCACAATGGCCGACACTTCCCAGGTATTAGCGGGATATACACTGTCAATGAGATCCATTTCGGCTATGATCTTGCCCTGATCAAACAAGGTTATTTCTCGGCGGTTGGCTGTGCTTTTGACAGCATAGGTATAGCCACTGCCACCGGGCAAGGGTTGTGAACTGCGTGGCTCACGCATGGGTATGATAGTGTCTTTGTCACCAAAATCTCCCACTGGGATTCGTGCGATCTCCATGACTTGTCCTTCGTCGGTTCTATGGTATTCCGTGGCCTGACCATTTGGGTCCACATGCCAGGCGTAAAATTTGCTGTAGGGATAATCTTGTTTCAGGCTTAAAAAAGCGTTAAGGTTTGGAACTGAGTCATCGTACATGATCAGCTTGTCAAAGTGCTCTTTGCCCAACAGGTGCTTGAGAATGATTTTTTTCTTTTCTTCGGTGGCCGCTTTGATGGCAAGATTACCTGCACGATACACGTGAACTTGATCCATGTCTATGCCAAAACGTCTAAAGGTGTCCAAGAACACATCACGGTCATTGAAGTCACTGCGTGCTGTGAGCATGATCACTCGATTGCCTGTGGCTATGTCATGCTTGAGTTGTTTAATCATGCCAGGTATGGGTCGGGCTTTGGTAAAAAACTCTCGGGCATCTTTGAAAGCACCAAAATCAAATGTTTCGCCAGGACCCAGCTTGTAGTGAGTGAAGTCGTGGCTGTTCAACTGCTTAATGACTTGGCCGTCTCGTACAACATTGACTCGTGTGTCGGTGTTGACCAAGGTATCATCAATGTCAAATATGACCAGCTTGCCGGATCCCAGTTCTTGCGCTCGCATTTAGTTTCCAGGTGGATTCTGTATGGGTAAACTCACAGGATACTGACTGCATGCCTCAGGGTTGCCTTGGCCAGCTTCGGTCAAGAATGTGGTAGCCGGAGGAACTTGTCCAGTGGGGCACGAACACACAGCAATACCATCGGCACCCTTTACACAGTTCCAACTAAAACAGTTGCTGGATTTGGCACCAAGATTCAGACTGGCATCACACTTTTGCACTGTGGCCTTCATGTCCTTGGGTTTGTTGCTGAAGTTGCTGGCTTCCTGTGGATAGTATACCTTGGGAGCAAACAGGCTCCATACATGTTTGCTATCGGTAGCTATGCATGAGCCTTGCATGTTGCCGGCCTTGGTGTCAGCAATGGCACGACCTGTCAGTATAGGGCAACGGCATTCCACTTCTGGATATGCTACGCCATTGTTGCCGGTGATCATTTTGTTTGTGGGTTTACAGGTTGAAGCCGCACACAACGCATATTCACCATCACACACTGTTAGACCCGAAGTGGTCTTTGATTGGGCTTTGTCGGAGCCAGGCTTTGTTATGTCTGTGAAGTGGAATATCAACCCTGCGATCACTATCACTACGACTGATGCCAATAATATTTTTTTCATTTTTTCTTTCCTGCTTTCATGTTAGCACACCAATGATACATTTTTGCCTTTTCGCCCGAAGAATTTTTAGCACGAGCACGTAGATCTGTGACTGAACCTGCGCAACTAGCACCAGCACGTTTGACGCGACCAGGACGGCTTTTGCCCGAGACTTTCTTGTCAGCAAAGTTTTCGTCTGTCTTGCTTTTGTAAAACAATTTTTCATGATGCGGACCCGTAGTCCTCATGATGGTGTTGGCCAATTTAGCCACAGTCATCACAGCACTGCTACTGCGGGGGTTGGCCTTAACATCGGCCCAGTTCCGATAACCATTCTTCTGTGCGGCTAGATCCAAGGCCTTGAGTACTTCGGGTGGAGTGTCTTCCATTTCCATGACACTGTCGCCTAGCTTCCTAGCCACTTGTATCTGCTGGGTCATGTTCTCCAGATCCTTCTGGCTGATAGCTTGTCCAATGGTACTCTTGAAGGGCAAGCCCTTTACCGGGTTTTTGAATACTTTTTCAGTTGGTTCTACTGTTTTCTTGCTTGTGTTTTTGGGATCCAGTCTAGGAGGCACAGCACCTGCTCCTGACACAGGATCTATAGCTTCTGCAACTATTCTTGTTCTTAAGAATCCTGCGGGCATACCGCCTTGCTCTTGTTGAGCTATCCAGGCACGCACTTCGTCGGCTGTGGCATTGTTCATACGGTGTACGACACGATCTGGATCCTCATCTGACACCAACTCATAGTTCTGTCGGCGTGGTTCAAAGTTTTGTGTAACATCAATATCCACATCTTGGACACCTAAATTACGTTGCAAGTCTACACTATCTCTGCGGGCATCTGCGGCCTGCTGATGCCCTACTCTGCGCACCATAATATCACTGACATTGGTGAATCCATGATTGCGCATGACACTGTCTCTCCAGGCCAAGGCCTGAGAAGTATCTGCATGGGCCAGAGTATCAAACACTCGTCCTGTGGGTTTATAAACTGCTTCCCAATCCGACGCTTCATCATCGCCCACTGCAGGTGCCTGTGGTTTTACAATTCGCTTGGCCACCTGGGCCCTGGGGCTGGCCTTGGGTTCAGGTGTGTTATCGGGTCTGCGATATATCTTCCAGGCATCGGTCCACCTTTCTCCAAATTCATATTGTGCCCGATCTGTGGCCGTATCAACGTCTTTTGCCCGTATGGTTCGCACTATCTTGCCTGTGTCATCAAACACATCAAACCAAGGCTGTTTGATACGCACATCTAGCTCGTTGATATCTCTACCATACTGTCGCAAGAACTGATCATAGGCATCATCATAGTCCCGGGCATACAATGTGCCCACTGTAGCATCGGGGCTGTCCTTGTTGTCTCTGCGAAAGACTTCGTATTCTTCTTTGCCAGTGCCAGGTAACTCTTTCTGTAGCACAGTCTCGGCCCACTGTTTCTTGAGCTGTTCTTTGTTGATGGTTCCTGCTGAAAATTCACTAAACAGGCGCAGTTGGTCCGCATATTCAGGATTGTCTTCGGTGACCAACTTGTACAGCTTCTTGGCATACTCCTGTCGTTCGGCACTGGGATCGCCGGCTATGGCCATGGCCCGGGCAAAACGCAACATGGTGTTTTCCAACACACCTATTTCTTCATCGGCCTTGGCCAACCAGTCACCTCCGGGGCTACGAAATTCGATGTAGCCGGGTTGTACGTGTGCCGAGGTATACTTGCTAGTGCCTACGCCTTTTTGCAGTTCCTTGTAGGCCAGTTCGGTTAGTCCGTGCTGTAAGAGTTTGACCACACCGGCAGGATCTGACCGCTTGCCTTTGATATTTTGTTTTAGCTTGTCCAAGGCTGACGCACAATATGTGTTGGCTGTGCGGCCAAACTGCTGTTGAACATACTTGTCGCCCATGAACAGGATCAACTTAACATAGTCAATACCAGTATCTTCACCAGCATCCTCAGACTTCATGGTGGGTAGGCTCACGCCCATGTGCAGGCCCGTTGAACTATTGGTATATGCGTTGCCAGTCTTGGGATCGTTGGCCCAGTCTACCACAGCTCGTAATTTTTCTATGGCTGTGAGCAGGGGCATGGGCGGGCTTACTATTTCCAGGCCAGCTTCGTCATCAGGATCGTCGGGACTCAGGCTACTGTCGGGTTCTATGATCCACTGACCTTCTCTGCGTGTGGTGCTATGATAGTTGGTGCTGACTTTTATTGGCATGTCCACAGCATCCTGCAACAAGGCACCAATGGTTTCCCAGTCTCGGCTGCCTGAGTTACCGCGGGCATCCATGTTCCACACAGGCCAGTCCAAGTTGAACTCGTTGGCAATATCGCTCATCCAACGCAGGCCAACATCACTGAAGAAACTGTCATCGTCACCGGAATAGTCGTCGCGGTAATCATCCAAGGCTTCGTCCCAGTACCCATCTTGTTGACTCACACTGTATTCCACACTCTCATCCAGTTCTAGCTCGGCTGCGTCAAGGGCGTCTAGGTATGCTTGATAGTAGGGATTTTGTGCCGCATAGGCTTGTTGCTCTTTGCTGGTGGTAAATTTGGGTGCGTCGACACCAGCGGCTATGATCTTATCTGCTTCTTTGTCTGACATTTGTTCACTGTCAGTGAGATACATGTGTATGCGCTCGCTCATGGGAGTTTCTTCAAGCAGTCGTTCACGGATCAGGTCTTCAGCTTCGTTGCGGAAATCACTCGTGATCTTTTCATCACGCCAGTTCATGTAGGTTTCGTCCAGGCCATCTTCCAGCCTGCGGCGTTCTCTGTCGCTGAGTCCATAACCGTATTCGTCATTGTCAAAGAACTCAATGACCTGCTGTATGCTGTAGGCACGCTCGTCGGCATCGTAGTCGGGTTCGGGATCCATTTCATCGGCTTCGCCCTGGGTATCGCGGAATATGAGTTCGGCTTCAAAGCCAGCACGTATGCCTTTGGCGGCGTCAGACGTAGCAAACTTTTCCAATGCACCGGGACTCATTTTGACTTCGTCTAGTTCTTCGTCTTCATTCAAGTCTTGTTCGTAGAGTTTATAAAAATTAAATACTGTTGATCCACCGTATTCAGAAGAGTCTACTTCATAACCCCAGGCATTGGCATAACGCCGGACCAGACTACCGTATAAGTTTGTTCGACTATCCGCTTCTTGATCTTTAGAGGCACTGAAACGAATACGCTCTGGGTCTTCCATTTTGATAAACTGTTGGATAGCATTCAGTACCGTGGCAAATACTCGTTGGGCATCACCTTCACCTGTGACTTCTTGACTGTTGTTTCGCCAAAATTCAACATGCCAATCTTCTTCGTTGCCAAACATGTATTCTTTACTAAACATAATGCTGAGGTTGGTACCATCTGGCAGTTTAACCAGGGCATCGTGTGAATCTTTGCTGTGTTCCCAAGTCATTGGATAGGGTGCGTTGAATGCTTCCATCAAACCTGTGGCTCTACGCAGTTGCAAATCAAAGTCTCGATCACTCTCGTAGCTATCAATAAACGTTTCGTAATAGCGTCGTGCTTCGCCAGGTGTGTTGGCTTCAAATCTGTGGACTATGAAAGTGGGATCTTCAGCGTGGTATATTTCGTAGCCCTTGTTGAGTCTATCTCTGACCTGGGCCATGCGAGTCTGTCTGCGATCAACTTGCTGGCCAGCACGACCTAAATAACTACGGCGTAGTTCATCGCTGATTTCATTCAAGGCAGAGAGTTCTGCATCAGTCCAGCTTATAAAACTATCGCCGTTGATGTCACCACGGCGTATCACAAACGCACCGCCGGCTTCGTCTTCATTTTGGCCAATTTCCCAGCCCATGGTGGCCAGTAATTTTTCAACTCGGAGATCTTCATCACCGTTGTACCACTGGGCCGCATATTGACGCAGTATTTCTTCTTCGTCGGGACCGCGGTCGTCACGCTGGGCGCCAGGAGCGAATTCTGCCAACTTCTGCTGACGATACACTTGATACATTTTTACATAGTCTTGCTCGGCCCGAGTCAAGGGTCTGCCCATTTTGGCTTTGCCTACAATAAACTTATAGTATTGTTCAGCGTCCTTGCCTTTGGGCACCGGAGTCTGTATGACTTCATCCACGTTGTAAGTGGGATCAGTCTTGATCTTCTTGCCAGGCGGTTGTTGGGGATCTCGAGGATCAATGTCAGTGACATCCAAGCCTGTGGCTTCTAGATCACCGATGAACTTGTGTTCTTCATCTTCATCACCAAAGCTGATGATAGTGCTGGGTGGTCCCTTGCCAAAATCATGTTTTCCTAAGCCCTTCATGTTGGCAATGTGTTGGCCTAGTTTGTACCAGTCATACACATCGCTCACATCTACACGCACTGTGCCACGAGGCATGGTGGGTTTGAACTCTGGGCCTGGTGGTTCATCGGGACTGTAGTCTTCGTCGGCCAAAGCAAACAGCTTCTTTTCATCAAACTTTTCGTATTCCAACATCAAGGTTTCAAACAGGCCATTGGGGTTGGCAATCTGTGGCTGACCTTGCCGATCGGTTTTAAGTTTTAACTTGTTGGCTTCTTTGCCCACTTGTCCGGGTTTGATGTCTACAGTGAGGGCCATGCTGAAGCGTGGATCCTTGGCCTGCTTTTTTGTTGGTATGTATCCCGAAGCTGATTCGTTTTGTTGTGGAGGAGTCTGTTTTGATTGCTCCATTCTTTTTTGCCAACGATACAAGGTTGAAAGATTCTGTGCGTTGGGATCGCCGCCTTGAGCACGTATGAAGTTTCTGAGTTCCTGACTCATTTCATCTTGAACACCGGCACGTGTCATCTTGCTAATGGTCTGTGCGGTGCGACCCACATCTTGTGTGGTCTTTATGATTTGACCAGTACTGCTGCAACCCGATGTGCCTGCTATGCATGCCGCGGCAACCACACCAGCGGCTTTTTCTCGCCAGCCTTCTTCGATTTCGTTGCCAGACAGTTGTTTGGCTTGGCCGTGGGCAAAATATTCTGGATGAAGACGACCATAGTCACGCATGAGCACGCCAGCTCGGGCATTGGCTTCGTTTTCATAGGCACTGCCAGTTTCGCCAGCATCGGGTCCCATGCGATGACCTTCACGCTCGTGTTGATGTTTGTGTGTGAGTTCGTGTGCCACAGTGCGTAGCACATCCATGATGTGCCGTTGACCCCAGGCCACTTCTAGTGTTTTGGCATCGTCATTGTAGCGACCAAAGGTCTTGTGTACCGCGGGCCACTGTGGATCTCTGCGCAATTTCACACGTGGCATCTGCTCGATTTTCAATTCTTTTACACAGAAGTTTACGAAGTTTCGCAGGATATCTTCATCTGAAGTTTCGGCAGATTCTTTAATGCTTTCACCACCGTCACCACCGCCACCACCGCCATCGCCACCTTCGGTGCCAGCTGGATGATCTTGCCCAGCATAGGCAGTGCCTGGATACCAGTAGCCACCATAGCCGTATTTGGTTTTCTTTTTCTTTTTCTTGCGCTCATCTAGGCTCAACAAGCGATCTTTGGCTTCGTTGCGAGCCGCATATAACTTTTCGATCAGACCTTGTTTGCGCAGTATCTTGAATGCCAAGTTTTCAGGACCAAACTCACCGTGTGCATCTAGACCGGCTTGTCGATAAGTCTTGATCTTGTCGGCCAAGGCTGAAATCTTTTCATAGTCACCGGTGGCAATGGTATCTTCGATCCTGTGACCAAGATCTTCAAACTTTGATTTTACTGATATGTCGTCAACATCGGGCCGACGACGCTTGGGAACTGCGACCCAGTCATTGTTGAGCACTGAATAAATGCCTTGGCTGTGATGAGTCTTGTTGGCATCTTGCACATACAGTTCCACATCATATCCACCAATGGTGATATTGTGCTGATCATTATAGGCATACTTTTTGGCATCAAACAATTCTCTGTAGACTTCCGAAGCATCGGCTTCGGGCAAGTCTACCACCAGGTGTAGATCTATGTCACTGTGTGGAGTGTAGGTGTATGCGGCATTGGAGCCCGATACAGTGATGTCTTTTAATTCCAGGTCCTTGACGCCCAAAAACTGCTGAAAATCTTCGGCAATGGCCATGAGTTGCTCACGCACCTCGGGTCGTAGGCGTTCGTCCGGGCCAAACAAACGTGGGTTTAATCGGTCGTTGAACTTGACAGCGTCGCCAAGATCATAGGTGTCCAGTTCAAGAATGTTCATATGAACTGTATTTACCGGACGTTAGTTACTTGGCTTTTTTGCCTTTGTTGGGTTTGCTGGTGGCTAAAACCTTGGCTTCCACTGGTTTGAGAGGTTCTACAGGCTTGTTGTCCACAGGAGCAGCCACACCATTTTGCACAGCCAAGGCATGCAGGTCTCGATACAGTTGGTCCTGGGTTTGGAAATCAAACACATAGGTTCCTGTGTGCTTGAGCAGGACACGCTTGTCTACCCAGACCTTGCCGCCTAGATCACGCCAGTTTTCACAGAATGTCCAGTCTTCGCTGTAGTAACGATTTTCACGTACTGCTGTGTCAAAGTAGGTCTTCATGTAGGGGTTGAGTTCGGCAGGCAAACCAATGTCGTTGATGAATGGCTTGGTGGCTGGGTGGGCATTGAGTTTTTCAAACACATCACGTTTGATCAGCATGAAGCCAGTGCCAGTTTTTGATACTTCTTGCAAGGTACCATCTTCACTGACTTCTGCGCCATCAAAGCCATTGACACACCACTTAACCGGCAAGCTCTTCATTGGATATAATCCGCCGATGACATCTTTTTGTGCATTTAACATGACCAGCAGGTGCCAAGGTTCCCAGCCAATGTCGGCATCAATAAACATCAGGTGTGTTGATTCTTTGTTGTGTAGGAACTTGGCTGTGAGTGTGTTTCTGGCTCGTGAAATAAGGCTTTCATTGGTCATGGTTTCCATGGTCCAATCAATTCCCAGTTGACGACAAGTGTTTGACCATTTTATATAGCTCATGAAACAACTTTCTGTGAGCATGCCGCCATAACAAGGCATACAGATATGAACCCTTGTGGTGCGTAGATAATCTACGTTTACTTGTATTTGTTGTTGACCCGTAGCAACCTGGGCAGGTGGTGTTGTTGTTGGTACTGCGTCTTTGGTTTCAGCCATGAGTTCCTCTAGTAAATTGTGTGATATTTACTAGGAATTATACAGGCTGTTATTTTTTCTTGCGACCTGCGCAGTGTGCCTTTTGGCTGAATCCTCGGGGCCTGGCACAATTGATACTGCGTTTGTACTTGCGACTCCATTTTTCATCAATGTAGTCCAGGCCATCTCTGAGTTGACGGATGCGATCCTGCAGGAAAATTATGCTTTCACGCAGGCAGGCCAAGCGTTCTTCGCGCATGATATTGACTGGATTGTCACCGGCATATATGCGTTCTTGCCCGTAGATGATGCCTTCTTGTGGAGCATTGACTCCTAGTTGTTTGTCAAAAATAGCCTTTAGTTCTGGATCAGCGGCACCGTATAAATCTACAATGATCTGATCTCGATCATTGTCATTGCCCGCTGTATAAAGTTTGCGTATCTGGCTGGCGCTGTTGGCATCTGCCCCTTGTACTCGGAAGTTCACTGTGGGAGTTATGATAACATATCCATGCTGGGTCATTGGTTTCATGCCTTTTTCATTATCAGGCAGAGGTTGTAGATAAGAAGGAGAACCGTCGGCTTTGGGCCGATAATCAAAACGTTGGGCATCTTTGGCGCTGACAGCAAATACCAGCACTGTGTTGGCCTTTTCTTCATCTGACAAGGCCTTGGTGATTTCTGTGGCCTGATAGGGATTTTTTACCTTCTTGATGCGTCCAGCTGGCACACCCAACTTGGTGACCATTTTTACCTTGTCCTCATACCTAAAGGGACTGTCTTCGTCATTTTGCTTGTCGCTGCTGACTATGTAGACCGCATTTTCTCCAAACTGTTGGGTCAGCCAATCGTAGCTGGCCTTGTGTCCTAGATGGAACGGGTGGAATCTGCCGGGATATATTACAAGATAGTTCATTGTAATATATTTATGGACTACATGTTTTCAAGCAACCACATGTATGTGGGCGTTGAAAAATCCAAGGTAACAGTGCCATTACAACCCATGATGCTGTAAAATTTTTCTTGTGTCGGTGATCTAGAGCCGTTGAAATCGTGCTCATAAACGCTGTGCTCGGTTACCAGGTAATTCAAATCAATTTCATCAAAGGTCACTTTAGTAATGATAAGCCTAGCATCCTTGATCAATTCTCCTTCAGAATTGTGTTGTGTATGGGCTGATGTTTTGTTTTTCAGTACAAATCGTAGTTTGTGGTCAGCCTCTGTGTCAGCAATATCTACGCTGATGTCCTGAGCAGTCTTAACATGATCGGTGTCAAAAAATTTGTTGTCATCTATCCAGGCTTCAAATCCCAAGGCCACATCAGGATCAGTGGGTTCAAGATGGAATGCAATTTTAACTGTATTGGTCATTAATAACTTGCTGAGATTGTCTGTATGGTACCAGCATCGAAGCCTGTAATATGTGCTCGCAACCAGGTAAAATTGCCTACCACATTGACAGGAATAGTGCCAGTTTCCACGGTACTGCCGTCACCGTAAGTGGCCACTTCGAACCATGGGGCTGATTCTTTTTGATCATTTAGTGTGGCTTGGATCGTGATCACTCCCACAAAATCCTGTAGTCTATAGATTATAGTTTGCAGACTGCCTTGTCCACCATAGTAGTTGGCTGCTGGCACAGCATCACTATACCAGTCTTGGCTGCTGCCATCATAGTTGCCTGAAGGCGTGCCATAGGTCACGTCTGTGACCATGGTTTGTGTGCTGTACGCGGTCATGCTTGTTTGATCTCAACCAAGGTTCCTGCGCCGGCTAACTCGCCTACTACCGCTTCGAGTTGTGCTACAACTTCCTCGCTGAGAAGGGCTTGAGTGGGTGCGTCATCCTTGACCAACTGGCTGACCGTGATTACCAAAGTTTGTTCGTTGATTTTTGCCATAGTGTATTATTTAGCCGGGATTATCTGCACAGTTTTTCTTATTAGACCCGGGGCAACTAGTCCCAGCATGGTCAACCACTGCGGATTATCATAATCTACAAAAAAATAATCCTGTGTTCGGTTGAAATTCTGCCGCAGCCATAGTTGCAGTGCAGGACTGAGTCTTACGCTAATTTTTTGAGTTTCCAAAAATTTTGTCAATTGATTTTTTTGTTCAATCTGCAGTTTAGTGACTCTAAAATATCCACGATATTGATATTTGGAATTTTTTAATCTGATGGTATTTTTGGGTCGATCAATTTTGGCTTTGCTGTAATGTTTATACTTTAGAGCAGTCATCTGATCAATTTGGTCAATCAAGTACAAATCATTGGTATAAACCCAGCCTTGATCTACACTGACTACCAATTTATAATCGGTGTTGCTGATCAACAACAGGTTGGCCAAATCGTGTAAATTTTTTATAGTGTTAGCAGTGATTTCTTTCCAACGCCGTCCTACCAGGATGCTGTTTTTAGGAACCTGTTTCCCATTGCCCCATCGTTGCTGTGAGATTTCTCTCCAGATTTGACGGCGTCGTATAAATTCGTCGATGTTTTCATGACTTAGTTCTCGCAGGCAACTTACCTCGTCCAATTGGAATCCTATGCAATACGTGAATCGATCGTAGAACAGGCGATCTTTTACTACAGGTTTGAATTCTACGGTCACACTAGTCAAGCACTATGTATCCATCAGCATCTACCACTGGAGTGGATGCAGGAGTGTCAATGGTAAACACTACTTGCTCGTTGACCAGGTCTGCCGTGATGGCACAGTTTTCCAGGCGATCAAACAAGATGCGTTTGCTTAGAGGCACACGAATCAACTCGTCGATTTTGCGGCCCAAAGGTCTGGCGCCCATTTTGCTGTCATAGCCTTTGTCGGCCAACATATCAATCACAGGTTCGGTCAAGTTGAGTCGTATATTTTTGTTCAACAAACTGTCTTTGAGTTCGTCAATGAATTTGACCACAACTTTTTTCACAGCCAAGGTGTCCAATTTCTTGAACTTGCAGACCTGATCTATACGATTGCGCAGTTCGGGTTTGAAAAATTCCTTCATGGCACGATCTTCTTCGCCTGAGCGTTCTAGGCTGGTTGAAAATCCAATGTTGTTGCTTTCGTTGTCTCGGGCACCCAGATTTGACGTCATGATTATGATCGAGTTCTTGAGATCCACAGTCTTGCCATTGCTGGACGTGATTCTGGCTTCGTCCAACATCTGCAACATGATGTTGATCACATCCGGATGTGCTTTTTCAATTTCGTCAAACAATATGATGCTGAAGGGATGTTTGCTGATATCACTGATCAACTTACCGCCGCCTAGATTTCCATCTTCAAAGCCCACATAGCCCGGAGGTGCTCCAATCAATCCCGACACTGTGTGGCGCTCTTGATATTCGCTCATGTCATATTTCAACAACTTCATATCCAAGTATTCACACAACAACTTGGCCAATTCGGTTTTTCCTGTGCCAGTGGGACCCAGGAACAGGAAACTGGCAATGGGCCTTTTTTGATTGCCTATTCCTGAGAAGTTGATATACACACGTTCTAACACACGGTCTACGGCTTCATCTTGGCCATACAAACGTTGTTTGATGTTGCTGTCTAGTTCAACAATCTTGGCTGATCGTTCATTTTCTAATCGATCCAAGGGCACATCGGTTATTTTGCTGAGTTGTGCCATGATCATCTGTTTGTTTACTGTTACAGTGCCAGCGTCCTTGACCCGTTCACGGGCACAGGCTCCATCCAGCAAGTCTATGCTCTTGTCGGGATTTTTGCGATCATGAATGTAACGTCCTGATAATTCCACAGCGGCTGTGATAGCATCGGTGTCAATTAAAACATTGTGAAATGATTCTAATCTCGGACTTAGTCCAATCAAAATTTGTTCGGTGGTTTCGTGGCCAGGCTCGTCGATGCTGACTCTATGGAAGCGCCGCATGAGTGCGCGATCTTTTTCAAAACTTTCGTAGTATTCTTCCCAGGTGGTCGATGCTACAACTTTGAGATTGCCCTTGGTTATGGCCGGTTTTAACATGTTGGCCATGTCCAAGGTGCTTTGGCTGCTTGAGCCGGCACCCTTGATGGTGTGAGCTTCGTCAATGAACAAGATACAGTTTTTCTTGGTTTCCAAGGCCGTGATCACTGATTTGAATTTTTCTTCAAACTCGCCGCGATATTTAGATCCGGCCAACAAACTGCCTACCTCCAGGCTCCAGAGTTCAGAACCTTTTAAAAATTCCGGAACCCGACCTGCAGTGATTTCTTGTGCTAGGCCTTCTGCTATGGCTGTCTTGCCCACACCGGGATCTCCAACCATGAGCACATTGGCCTTGAACTTGCGGGCCAACACAGTGATCATTTCCGCCAGCTCGCCACTACGACCGATCATGGGTTCCAGTCGATCTTGCTGTGCCAGTTCAGTGAGATTGGTGCAGTGTTCACTTAATATTTCTGTGGCCTGCTGGTCAGTGAGCTTGACGTCGCTTTGACGATAGTTTGTTTGATAGAATTCTACAAATTCGGCTTTCTTAACGCCATACTTGAGCAGGTAATAGTGTGCATGACTGTTGTTCTCACTCATCATGGCCAGGTATAGGTCCAAGGTTGAGATAGTTCTGCGACCCGTGAACAGAACCTGTGTCAGTGCGCGATTGAACACACGCTCTAGGGCATTGGTCTTTTTGGGTTGCACATCTTTGTCTGTGATCAAAGCAGACATACTCTGTAGATAAGCATCCAGTTCTTGATCCATGCGACCAACTTCCACACCAAATTTTTCCAAGACTCGACGGAAAGGCTCATGACGCACCAGGCTCAACAACACATGTTCAGTCAACACATATTCGTGCCGGCTGTCACGTGCCAGTTTTACCGCATGGTCTACTATTTGCTCGATTTCTGGATTGTTTTGCATGGATTCCTTGTAGTATATCTATCCCAATGCTTTATTATAATATATATTGACGAATTTTGCAATCAATATGAATACTTATTGATTGCGTGTTTGAACAATGGCATCGATCAAGTTTTCGGGTATGTGATTGGGTATAATGGCTTGCACTTGCACAAACAGGTCTCCGGTAGTTCCGGATCTCTGTTGCAGTCCACGTCCTCGTAATCTAAAGGTAGTGCCGGGTTGAGTCCTAGGTGGTATGGTCAGACTCAAAGTTGTGCCCAATATATCACGCACCTGTATTTCTGCACCCAGCACTAGATCCCATATGCTCACGGTCTGCTCGGTGGTAAGATTTGGGCCGTTTCTTTCCCATCGGGGATTTGGATGTATTCTAAAAGAGATCAAGAGATCCATGCCCATGGGACCAGTTTTGGGATATTGCACAGTGTTGCCATCTTCTATGCCCAGTGGTATTTCTATTTCTACTGTGACAGTGCCTTGACTGGAACCAACACTGATGGTTTTCCTACCTCCCTGAGCCACGTCCTGTAGAGTGATCCACAAGGTCATTCGGGCCTGTTGTACACGTTGTTGATGTGGTTGTTGAAATCTGGCACCAAACACATCAAATATGGTTTGGAAATCAAATGGACCATTGGCCTGAAATCCAAATCCCTGCGGTTGTGGATTGTCATAGGCCGCACGCCGGTTGGCATCACTCAAGGTGTCATAGGCCTGTTGGATTTCTTGGAAGCGTGTTTTGTCTCCGCCCTTGTCGGGATGATGCTGACTGGCTAGCTTGCGATAGGCCCGTTTTATTTCATCGGCTGGTGCGTTGCGTTCAACGCCTAGAGTTTGATATGGATTTTGCATAGAAAGAAATGGCAGACAGCACTGTAATTATACTGTCTGCAGATCTCAAATGCAATTATTTCTTGGCTGATTTGTCAGGCACAGGTGTGCCTTCGAGCTTTTTATGAACTTTGATATCCTTGCACACTTCTTTCTTGGTCTTTTCATCAGTTTTGCAAACACGTTTGGTTTCGCCAGCAGCATTGGCAACTGTGATCAGACCAACAGCGATCACTGTGGCCCAACAGATTCTAATTATTGCGTTCATTTTTTATCCTTGATTAGTGCGGTGATCTTGGCCTGTATAGCACGAGCCCAAAAAGGTTGTGGGAAATTCCATCCTACAAATGCTCCTACTGCGATCCAAAATATGATGTCTAACATGATGAGTCTCCTTATGGTTTACTTGGCCAGACTATGTAGCATACACATCCTAAAAAAATCAGCCAAAAAATAGTTTCTAACATGGGTTCCTTATATCTCTGGGTGCGGTGGTTGCACTGGTGCACCAAAAGCAGGTGCAGGTGCAACTGCTGGTTTAGCAGCTGGTGCTCCAAACACTGGAGCTGGAGCTGGTGCTCCAAAGGCCGGTGCAGGTGCAGCAGGTGCGCCAAAACTAGGTGCCGGTGCTGTGACTCCGGCCTTGTCATTTAGTTTTTCTTGTGTGCGACCATATGCGGCGATACCAAGTATGGCACCCATGGCCATGTGGAACAGTCCGGCACCTTGTAGTGTGATTGGACTCCATTGTGTTTCCACACGTCCTCCACCTATAACCTGTACCAGACTCCACAACACTGGGAACAACACAAAGTCGGCCATGCACACAGCCATGTACATCCAACCCATGGCTGGACGCCATTTGGAATTCATCCAGTCTTCGTTTTTCTTAGCACTTTCGCTTTTGACTTCTTCGGCGGGCATGTCTGCTCCTTTTATAATTTTTATTATATGCTACTATTATTATACTGCTGAGGCCAAGGTGACCAAGGCAGTTATAGCTGTATTTAACCTTTGCTTGGTTTCAAATTGTGACATGTTTTCGGTGATGGTGATCTGGCGTTGTAGATCCAACAACAGCTCTGCGTATTCGCCAGGTCGGATATTGCCGGCACGCAGTTCTTCACCATATGCGTTTGTGGCAGTGGCCACCATTCTCGTGTTCTCATCATCAGGGTTGTTTAGGATATGTAAGACTTCTGTTTCCCATTGCGACCAACTCATTTCATTCTCCCTAATAAGTTTGCAGGTATCACGGCATGATATTCCAATGTGTCACCTGCGTTGTCTTTAACATTGCGATCAACATGTAAGAGTTTGGGATCCAAATCCGCTTGTGATATTTGTAATACTACAATTTGATCCAACCAGGCTTCGGGCACTGACTCTGCGGTTTCAGCATAGCTACGGGCCACTTCAGGATCACGGGCCAGATAAACAACACCTGGTCGACTGTCAGTCCATTGGCTTTGTGTTGTGTTTCCTAATCCACTTTTTTGAATGCTTTTCAACAAAGGCTTGTAGGTGGCGTGATACAGATATGTATTATCTGCAAGCTCTTGAATTTTCTTGGGCTTTTGCTTGTGGGTTTTGCCATAGTCATACCAGCGATCCACAACATCAAATCCTGGCCGGAAAAATATGGCCATGGGCACACCTTGATCGCGTCTGATCATGCCCACACGGGTTTTGCCCCGGGGCACGTCGGTTTTTTCTTCGCGACCCACTTGTTGTAACCAAGCATCCGGACGCAGTCTGACCAACCAGGTGTATGGGTGTTGGCTGGCAAATAGATCGCCACCGCGTAGATAAGTTCGCAAAGGGTAGAACCACAGTGCAGGCCGTCCCGACGGTCTGGGCAGGGCCAAGGGATCGTAGCCAGGATCGTCGATATCAGGTGTGCGACCAAAATGCTGGCGGGCACTGAATCCCAACTTGTCCTGATCTGTGAATCTCACAAAGTATTCATCAGGTGATCCCGGCAAGATGGTTGCCATGTTTTCTATCTCAGTTCTAGCGTCTTGGGCTTCTGAGATTTCAGTTTCCCAAACATTTTGTCCTGGTCTGTGCTTTTGCCAAAATGCCGCACCGGCATCGGTCTGTTGTCCACTGCGTCGGATTCTATATCCCAGACTTTTCACATAGTCATACATGGCAGCAGCGATGCCCTGTCCACGATAGCGTTCATCCACTTCCAGATCCTGCGGTAACAATGTATCACCTTCTTGCACAAAGGTCACATAACCCAATTCTCGTCCATTGGATTCAGCTTGTATCTGTATCATGTCATCGCCAAGATCCTTGAATACCATGTCTATGCCTTGAAATGACACGGTCTTGTATTCTTGAATGAAGTCTCGAGCTCTCATAGGCTGTAGGGATCCACTATGACCAAGTGGCCGTTGTTTCTGCGGCCAAGATTTTCCACGGCTGTCAAATCCAAGGGAGCTTGTCCACCCAGCACCTGTATCATGTCTTCGGTGGCCTGGATCAATCCAAATATTTCCGCTTCGCTCATTTCTGCTGGCACAGGATTTTTTTGAAGAAACTGTTCGCCCTGTTCACGGTCCACAGCACTCATGAGCTTTTCTATGTAGTCCAAGGTGGCTTCTTCGTTGGCCACATAGTTTACACGTTCCATTTCATACACAAAATAAGTTTCACCGTCCACTGTGAAGTTGCCCGAGTTGTATATTCGGGGATAGAATGGATTGCGTTGATTCTGTTCAAAGAATCGCACATATCGTTTAACAACTTCCTCACGCTCGTCTTCGCCTATGCCCAGCACTTTTACGATGGTTCCACGTGGACTTTCAAAAGCCATCTGATCGCGACCTTCGCCAGCCAGTTCATAACCACGCTTGAAAAAGTATTGTTGTATCTGGTCACTGACTGATAGTTCGTCAGGATAGTTGACTTCTTTCACTGCAACTTTTGTTTTGTGTTTTCTAAATATTGAGTACAAGATAGGGTAATCTTCGTCGCCTACCATGTCTTGTATGATGGGTCTCCGGCCACCTTCACGTTGAATAAAATCGTTATAGACTTGTTGGTATACTGCTTCGGGATCTCTGCAATAGTCTTTGGATGATTTGCAGTCATCGGTAAAGCCTTCAAAGTGTATGCGATATGGGCCAATCTCTTCTACACCCACATCATCTGCGGTCAGACCGTCAAGAAAATCTTCTATGGCTCTAGGCATGCGAGCTTCAGCCACCGCTTGTTTTTGTGCCACTGGGACCCAGGCATCAATATAATCACGATTCAGCAGGTATTTGGCAGCCCAGGCCCTGTGATTGCCGTCTATGATGTAGCGATCCGCATCAATCACAATGGGCTGTCGGTCCACAATGTCTTGACTGACTCGACCTGCATGCTTTGGATCTACTAACATGGCACGACCGTAGGGATCCAACTCGGGTTCATATTCGTCATAATCCACATCATCATACTCTTGATCAGGTATGTTGAGATTCAACAGGGGCACACGTTGTAATTCCCAGTGAGGATGTGCCGCCACAGCCTTATACATTTTTTCACCAGGTCGGAAAGGTACATGATGTGTCTTGTTGATATAAGACAACACTTGTTGTGCTGTGGCTGTCTTTGATTCTTTTAGGCTGTCAAACTTTTTTACCCAGGCAAATCTTGTGCTATCTGGAATCCACTTGATGCCAGTGCCAATCCTACGTCCAGGTTCTGTGTTGACTAGAAACCAGCCCGGATCATCGCTGAAGCCTACCTCATCTTCGTGGCGCAGGATCTGCACAATCTGACCAGTCTTTTCTATCTTGGCCATGACGTGGCCGGAGATGAATTCGCTTGCACGCATTATCTGACCTCAAAGGTTGGTATGCGGACAGTGCCCGAACGCCCAGGCCACACATTTTTGGCTGTAAAACGTTTTTGTTGAAGGTCGTTGATCAAAAATCCCACACTGACATCGGCGCTGTTGTCGTGCAACCAAAACTGTTGACCGTTGCCCAGCTGTTTGAATTTGCCACGAGCCTGTGGTAATTTTTTAATGACTTGTAATACTTGTTCTGTGGACACAGGTTCGCGTCCTTCTCTGCGTTGGCGCTGAATCAAATGGCTGTCGATGGCCACACGGTAGGAACCAACTTGTTCGTTGCCCACGACCCATTCGGTGATAAATTCTTCGGCTCTCATTCTGTTATTTACGCGGTCTGCCCGCTGTTACCCGTTGTATGAGCTCGGCACTGTGCTCAATGTTGTTGTATTTTAATCTGCAGAATGTGGCACTGACTATGCCTTTTGCGTAGGCAGTGTTGAGTCCTTGTGCTATTTCATTGAGTGCTCGAGCCGCTTTAAATCCATTTTCGTTTCGGGGAATCAGTTCCGCATATTTTTCAAACAGATCTGTGCGATTGACCATGGCCTGTGCGTTGACAGCTGATTGATTGAAGTTGTCACACTGCTTTCTATATTGTCCAGCAGTGGCACGGATTTCAGTGATCTGTAGGTATTCGTTGGCATCATAGGGTGCCATCATATAGGCATCCCAAAGGGCACAACTGCTCAGTAAAACACAGGAAAAAGCAAGGACAATTCGTTTCATGACAGTATTTACTTTCTCAGCGGACTTGTGGTAGATGTCCCACGCCGTGGGTTAAGCATCACCAAATCACTGTGATAAAATGTCCACGGAATCACCTGATCGCCCAGATGCTTGTCCACGGCTTGAGCACCACGCTGTTGTGCATCTGCGATGAGAGTTTGTGCCTGTGCTGGAGTCAAGGTATAAGCATGGGCACCTTTGCTCCAACGCCCAAAAGCAGGATTGAACTTGCATTCAGCTGTGCTAAAAAGTTTGACCAGTTGTTTATCTATATCTAGGTCTCGAGGCCAAGGGCCAGTGACCAAGGCATCGTGTTCCATGATCACCATGGGCTGATCAGAATCCACGGCCTGCTGCCACAAGGCAAAATGGCTCAGCCAGCAACCTTGAGCGCCAGGGCGACGTGTCATCTTGCCTTCTGTGCTCATGGTCACTCCTGCACGTTGCCAATCTTGCGATGTTACTGTACGTCCATCCACAGCAGGAAATATTTCGTATGACCAGCCCTGGCGCTCAAGACTTTGCACACAGTCGCCTATGACTCTAGACGACGTGTGTGCAATCACATAACACCTGGGTTGAATCATGTCCGTCCTGATGCCAACACAATCTTACAGATGTGTTCTAACCTTTCTATGTGTTCATAGGCACGCCATGGGCTAGTATCAATGGCTACAACACCGTGACCTTTGATGCCCACTATATCGTAGGCTATGTTACCTTGATCGTCGAGTTCTAACCGTTCAAAACATTGATCTGCCAGCTCTTGACTGATAGGGGGTACATCAGGCACATTGGCGGCCACACGGGTGTAACGACTGAGTTCTGGAAAATCCTTCACCAACTCATTTAGCTCGATGCCTGCATGCATGGCTGCCACACAGTAGGTAGGATGCACATGTAGAACCACTCTGACTTCACCACGGTGCTGGCCCATTTGCTTTTGCAAGCCAAAGTGCAAGGGTATTTCGCCACTGGGCTTCAAGGCACTGCTGATGTCTGTGTAGGGCAGTTCTTTCCAACCCCAACGATCAGCTTGGAAACCTGTGCCAGTTTCATTCCAACTATTGGGAGGTTTGATCAAGATCTTTTTGAACTGATCGGGTTGCAAGGTCTGCTTGCGCACACCGCTTGGAGTGATATAGAAGTGATCACGGTCATGATGACGTATGCTGGCATTACCATCGCGACTGGTGATCCAGTTGCGTTTGTAAGCGTCTGTCATAATGTCACATAAAGTTTCTAGCATGTTGATCCTGTCGGGTTAGTTCTACATCGTTCCATGTATTACGATTATGCACAACACTTTCTTTCAGCAAGCGAAAGGTATGTTCCGCATCTGTTTCCAAGTATTCAAAGTGACGTCCCCATAGTGGCGGACGTCCTGTGGTGGCATCATACAGATACTGATAATGCCAGTAGTGAGTCAACCACGTCAACCTACCACTGCTCATCCTTGTGGGCCACCAAGCAAATCGTCGCATCAGTGAAACTGTTCTTCCTCTGTGGAGCCTTTCAAGGCCTGTGTTGACGATGTGGCTTCGATGGTTGTGGTGACCCGGTCAAAATATCCCGTTCCAACTTCTCTCTGATGCTTGACCGCTTCAAAGCCCTTGGCGCCGTCGGTGAACTCTTTTTGTTGTAGTTCCACAAACGCCGACATGCCATTCCTAGCATAGCCATGAGCCAGATCAAACATGCCGTGGTTAAGACTATGAAACCCAGCGAGTGTAATGAACTGGAACTTGTAACCCATGGCTCCAAGTTCACGTTGGAAAATACTGATTGTTGTATCATCTAAGTTTTTCTTCCAGTTAAATGATGGTGAGCAGTTGTATGCCAACATCTTGTTGGGATATTTGTCATGGATCGCATCTGCGAAACGCTTGGCAAAATCCAAATCCGGTGTGCCTGTTTCGCACCAGATCAAGTCAGCGTAGGCCGCATAAGCAAGTCCACGGCTGACGGCTTGTTCAAACCCGTTGCGGGTCACATAAAAACCTTCCACAGTGCGCTCGCCTGTGAGGAATGGACGATCATTTTCATCCACATCGCTTGTTACCAAGTTAGCAGCTTCTGCGTCAGTGCGTGCCAGCAACACTGTGGGCACACCCAGGACATCGGCGGCCAATCTTGCGGCATTGAGTTTGTTTACTGCTTCTCTTGTGGGGATCAAGACCTTGCCGCCCATGTGTCCGCACTTCTTGGCCGAAGCCAACTGATCTTCAAAATGTACGCCTGCGGCGCCGGCTTCGATCATGGCCTTCATGAGTTCATAGGCATTTAACACACCACCAAAGCCCGACTCAGCATCAGCCACTATGGGTTGGAAAAAGTCTACTTCGCCTGAACCTTCCATCCACTGGATCTGATCGGCACGGGTAAACGTGGCATTGATCTTGCGAACCATTTCAGGCACTGAGTTAACTGCATAAAGGCTTTGGTCTGGGTACATCTGTCCGCTTGTGTTGGCATCTGCAGCCACTTGCCAGCCCGATAAGTAGATACCTTTGAGTCCGGCCTTGACCTGTTGTAGGGCCTGCATGCCTGTGAGTGCGCCCAAGGTGGCCACATAATCTTCCTCTAATAGGCTCATCCATAGTTTGTTGGCACCACGTTCAGCCAGGCTGTATTCTACAGGATTTGATCCTTGTAGATCCACTACCTGTTCTGCTGCGTAGTTTCTCTTGATATGGTCCCAGCGTGGATTGCTTTCCCATTCTTTTCTGATGTGTGTGGCTCGTGCTGTTTTGTTTGGCATTTTGTTTCCTTTCTGTGTGATTATTTGCCGATGCTGTTGTAAATCTTTTGCTGATTGTCGTACCACTGAGTCCATCCGTCAGCACGATTCTTGCACTCGTAGTAGAGCGCATAGTTGGCTACAACCACTTCCAGCAGCGTGCTGAGATTATGGTCTTGCGGGTTGACTTGTGCCAGGCTTGGGCAAGGTTCCCGGAGCTCCTGAGGAACTTCTGGAAACTTTATTTTGACTGGCACTGTTGAGCAGCTCGATAGCAACATCAGGCACACGACACTCAGCATCAATCTTGCTTGCATTAGCCCGCACAGCGGCTTGGTTTGCATTTTTTACATCCTGTGTTAATTTTTTGTTTTGCTGAAGTTGATTATCTAACTTCTTGTTTGCTTCAGCACTTTGTTTCTGTGCCAAGATTATCTTGGCTTCAAGTTCTGCCACACGTTCACGCCAGGCACGCTCTACATCTGCGCCGCCTTTGAAATACACACCCAACACCAAACACACAATGCCTATGAGTTGTATGGGTCCACGATATAGATTAAAGTATGGTACCCAGCGGGCGATCCATGCGGCTGATATACCTACTAGGCCCACTATGATGAGACCGTTGACCAGCACCGTGATCAACCAGTCAGGTATCAGGTTCCAAAGGAATGCCAGTTGCCACATCAATGACCGCCAAATACTTCTAAGGCATGAGCATAGTGTTTCATTCTATCCTCGAGTCCAATTGTGCCCCCGTTTATTTTTTTTGTCATTGTGAGAATATCGTTGGTGTCAGCAAAACGATTGAGATTATTTGTTTCCCAGAACCAGCAGGCACTTTGCACAGCACCTTCAAAAGTTTCCAGGTAAGCTGGAATTTCTTCTACTGGTGTTTCTATGCTTTCCGCAAAGTTGGTGTAGTTGCTCTTGCCTGTGAGCTGGATCAGTCCACGACCGCAATAGCGATAACCATCACCAGAAGCTTCGTCACCATTGCCCATCCTGTTGGCATAGATCCTGTTGGCTATGGCTTCGGCCTTGTTGGGCAAGCTGGCATATTGATTGGCCATGTCATCTGTGGGAAAATATTTTGGGAATATCTTGCGTAGGCTTGCGGCACGATAATTCAAGTTTTCTTTTAAAAATGTAAATCCGCCCGATTCGTGGGCGCACTGTGCCAAGAAACTGGCCACACGCTGTGGAGTGTCAATGCCGTAGTCAGGCAACAGCTTGTTTAAAGCACTACACCATTGGTCGATGTAGGGATTTTTTGGGATTATTTGTGCCAGTTGTTCTCTAGTGATTTCCATGGGTGATTCCTTGAATACCCATATTTAGCACTATTCTTTGAGCGTGCGGTTCAAGAAATCCACTTCGTGTTCGTAGTTGTTGAGACTATTCCAAGCCCATTTCACGGCGGATTTTAGTAGCTGATATGCTGTGTGTAGCATCGTCAAAAGTTTCCTGTTCAATT
>Ga0214921_10001926_pt1 | contig 34735 bp, 36 predicted proteins | sample LL1505_MetaG_FD_177992 | JGI IMG/M metagenome (GOLD analysis project Ga0214921, IMG submission 177992) | Freshwater microbial communities from Lake Lanier, Atlanta, Georgia, United States - LL-1505 | ecosystem: Environmental > Aquatic > Freshwater > Lake | place: USA: Georgia | collected... | reverse complement strand
CCGAAACAACGCAAATCCATACAACACATTTAATACAAGGAAAATATATGTTGATTCAAAAAGGTAAGAAGCAATATTATTTAGTAATTGCTGAATAATCAAATTCTTAGTTTGCTTTTTTTACCTAGTTTATTTTTACTTAATGGCTTCCCAAATTGCGTTTGCAACCAATTGATTCCCTGCATCATTTAGATGTACTCTGTCATAGGTCAGTATACCTTTATCCAATTGATTAGGATTATTTTTAGTACTGTACTCTATAAATAATTTCCTACAATCTACTAATGCAATATTTTTTTGAGCAGCATATTGACGAATCCAATTAGCATATAAATTGAGTTCTCCATCTTGTGGATTGGATTGATCATAGCGCTCTCCTATTACTGCGGGGGTTACTAAAATTACTTTCGCTCCCTTTGCTTGAATTTTTTGCACCAGTGCATCATAGAATAAACCAAATTTATCGTAATCTGTGCCTGTTCCCATCATAGACTTATGCCAGACATCATTTACGCCCACCCAAATCACAACAACATCTGGTGTTTTTTCCAATACATCACGCTCCAGTCTCAAGTATAAATCATATATCTTATTTCCGCCTATGCCCGCGCCTAAAAATTCATATTGATTGGACTGTCCGTTATTTGCAATTCGATTGTTCAATAGGTCGATATAGCCTCCTTTTTTAACCCCCAATTCTGTAATGGAGTCTCCAAAAAAAACAATTTTTTTCTTTCCGTCTTGTATAAAAGACAAAAGGCAAATAGAAGTGAAAATCAATAGATATGGGATGCTTTTAAAACGCATTGGTCGGTTGTTTAATTTTTAAAATAAAAATTTAGGTTTAAGTTAAGCCAAATTGGAGATATTGCTAAGTTAAGCCAACAAATATTTGGAAGTTTTTGAGTCTACCCCTATTTTTGCACTCCATTCTAAGAATGGCTAGAGGATTGCCTGATTGTGTAACGGTAGCACGACTGTTTTTGGTGCAGTTTGTCTAGGTTCGAATCCTGGTCAGGCAACCAACAAAAAAGAAGCCGCAACTAAAGTTGCGGTTTTTTTATGCCCGAAGAGATCCATTTAATAACTTAATACAATCCCTTAAAGCATCTTCCCAATGGCGAATATCAATTGCTATATCTTGTTCGATTTTAGAAGTATCTAATACTGAATAAGCAGGTCTTTTGGCAGGTGTAGGGAAATCTTTGGTCTCAATTGGTTGTAGGTTGCAAGTTAAACCAGCAATGGCTTTTATTGTAGCTGCAAAATCAAACCAAGTCGTCTCTCCTTGATTTGCAAAATGATATATCCCCTTGAATGATTTACCTGCATTAATGGCCTCGATGATGTTCATTGACGCAATCGCTAAATCCTTTGCATATGTTGGTCTGCCCTTTTGGTCTGCAACGATATTTAATTGTTCTCTTTCCTTCATTAAACGCATCATCGTCTTTACAAAATTATTACCATGACTACTAAAAACCCAAGAGGTTCTAATAATAATTGTGTCCTCATTGGCTTCCATAGCCATTGATTCCCCAGCAGCTTTTGTGGACCCATAAAAATTTACAGGATCCACTTTTGTTGAAGTCGCATAAGGCGCTGTTGACTCCCCATCAAATACATAATCTGTTGAGTAAGTAATAAAAGGGATCTTTATTTTTTTACAAATAACCGCTAATGTTTGAACAGCAGTGGAATTAACAGTATATGCCAAATCCTTTTCGGTTTCAGATTTATCGACAGCAGTGTATGCAGCGGTATTAATAATGCAATCTGGTGCAATAGTTTGAATGATTTTTTCAAATGTATCAGGAAACGATAAATCCAATTGGCTTCTATCAAAAAATACAAATTCAAATGCAGGATAAGTTGCAGCAATTTGGCTTAACTCCCAGCCCAATTGACCATTAGCGCCTGTTACTAAAATTTTGTGAATCGCCATATAGAATTACTAAATTGAATGATTGATTCTTATGATTAAATGGTTCCTAAATTATTTTGAAATAAATTCTTTAGGCAATTTAGTCCACTCAGATGGTGGCAATGCTTTAAAGTAATCGTAGGTTTTTTGTAAGCCTTCTGCTCTTTCTACTTTAGGCTCCCATCCTAAAATGGTTCTTGCTTTTGTAATGTCTGGTTGTCTTTGCTTTGGATCGTCCACAGGTAATTCCTTGTACACAATCTTCACGGTATTACCTGTTAATTTCAACACTTCTTCTGCAAAATCCTTTAAGCTAATTTCATTGGGGTTGCCTATGTTCACTGGACCAGTGTAGTCACTTAATAATAATCTATAAATCCCCTCTACTAAATCATCCACATAGCAGAAGCTTCTTGTTTGTGAACCATCTCCAAACACCGTCATATCCTCACCTCTTAACGCTTGACCTATGAATGCAGGTAATGCACGACCATCATTCAGGCGCATTCTAGGACCATAGGTATTGAAGATCCGGATGATTCTTGTTTCTACATGATGAAAAGTATGGTAGGCCATCGTGATGGATTCCATATAACGTTTTGCCTCATCATAGACCCCTCTTGGACCCACTGGATTTACATTGCCCCAGTACTCTTCTGTTTGAGGATGCACTAGTGGGTCGCCATACACTTCGCTGGTACTTGCCACGAGTATCCTTGCACCTTTTGCTTTGGCTAGGCCTAAGCAATTATGCGTACCCATCGCACCCACTTTCAATGTTTGGATGGGAATCTTTAAATAATCTATGGGACTTGCTGGGGATGCAAAATGTAAAATATAATCCAGGTCGCCTTTGATATCAATAAAAGTCGTTACATCATGGTGGATGAACTCAAAATTTGGATTCGAGCTTAAGTGCTCGATGTTCATCATGTCTCCTGTGATCAAATTATCCATCGCAATCACATAATAGCCTTCTTTGATAAAGCGATCACATAAATGAGATCCTAAAAATCCTGCAGCACCCGTTATTAATATTCTTTTTTGACTCATCTTGATTTTTGTTAATTAGCGCTTTGTGTGTTGAGTCTTTAGTTATTGATTGTATTTGAGTCTGCTCTTCCGATGCTCTCATAATGATACCCTAAGTCTTTCATCTTAGCTACATCAAATAAGTTTCTGCCATCAAAGATGATTTTGTGCTTGATCTCTTTTTCCATACGCTCAAAATCAGGCGTTCTAAACTCACTCCACTCTGTCGCTATAATCAATGCTGCTGCATTTTGCAATGCCTCATACTGATTAGGTGCATATTGTATCTTGTCTCCTATCTGTCCTTTTACATTTGGCATCGCCTCAGGATCATAAGCCGTAAACGTGGCTCCTGCTGCAGTTAACGCGTCAATGATACTCAATGCCGGCGCTTCTCTAATATCGTCTGTATTGGGCTTAAACGCTAAGCCCCACAAAGCAAAGTGCTTGCCTTGTAAATCTCCATTGTAAAATGCTTTGATCTTTTCTACTAAATGTAATTTTTGAATGGCGTTGACTTTTTCCACTGCTTTTAATATCTCAAACTCATAGTTCACTTCATTTGACGATTGAACCAATGCTTGTACATCCTTAGGAAAACAGGATCCTCCATAACCAATACCTGGGAATAAAAAACGTTTGCCGATTCTGTCGTCACTACCAATGCCTCTTCTTACCATGTCCACATCCGCGCCCATGCGCTCACATAGTTGCGCAATCTCGTTCATGAAGGAGATCTTAGTGGCTAGGAAACTATTTGCTGCATACTTGGTTAACTCTGAACTACGCTCATCCATGAATATCACAGGATTCCCCTGTCTAACAAATGGAGCATATAAATCACTCATTAATTGCTTCGCTCTTTCTGATCTTGTTCCTACCACCACTCTATCTGGTTTCATGAAATCATCCACTGCCACACCCTCTCTTAAAAACTCAGGGTTACTCACCACATCATATGCACCGCTGTAATTTTTTGCAATAGCTGCGCTTACTTTATCCGCTGTACCCACCGGCACCGTGCTCTTGTTTACAATTACCTTATATCCTTTTAAAATCTTTCCTAAATGATCCGCAACACCCAATACATATTTTAAATCCGCACTACCATCTGCACCAGGTGGTGTAGGCAATGCTAAAAATATAATCTCCGCATCTTCCACTGCTTCTTCAAGTTGCGTGGTGAATCTTAAACGCGCCTCTTTGATATTTCTTAAAAATATTTTCTCTAAGCCAGGTTCGTAAATGGTAATTTGACCTCCGCTTAATTTTTCCACCTTCGCTTTATCAATATCCACACAAGTCACTTTGTTACCCGTCTCTGCGAAACAAGTTCCTGTTACCAATCCTACATATCCTGTGCCTACTACTGCTATTTTCATTGATAATTATTTTAGCACTTTTAATTAAAAAAAGATTGAACACTTTCTGTAATATATTTTAATTGTTCCACTTCCATTTCTGTATGAATAGGTAAAGAACAAACACATGTTGTTAATTGATCGGTTATTTTTAAATCCCATTGACCCTGTTGTTCTGAAGCAAACATTTTTTGAAGATGCCCTGGTACAGGATAATAAATCATACAAGGAATTTCTTTAGCAGCTAAATGAGCAATGAATTTTTCCCTATCAACGCCTTTTAATTGAATTGTATATTGATGAAACACATGTGAACTATAATTGGCAACAGTGGGCGTTACGATTTCTTTAATGCCTGCAAATGCTTGCGTGTAATAAGCTGCAACAGTTTGTCTCGCCTTATTATACGTATCTAATTTTCCTAGTTTGATATTTAAGATAGCCGCTTGAATCGAATCCAATCTTGAATTACAGCCAACCACATCGTGATAATAACGTGCAGATTGTCCATGATTGGCAATCATCGCCATTTTATCCGCCAACACTTTATCATTAGAAAATATAGCTCCACCATCTCCAAATGCACCTAAATTCTTACTAGGATAAAAAGAAGTAGCCCCTATATGACCCATGGTACCCGTTTTTCTTACGGTACCATCAGAGAAGGTATAATCTGCGCCTATCGCTTGTGCATTATCCTCTATCACATATAAGTTGTATTGTTTTGCTATTTCTAAAATTTCCTCCATAGGTGCAGCATGTCCATATAAATGAACCGGTACGATGGCTTTTGTTTTTGGCGTAATTGCTTTTTTCAAGCTTTCAATATCCATGCAATAAGTAACAGGATCTACGTCCACAAAAACAGGGGTTAACTTTAATAATGCCACTACTTCTGTGGTAGCAATATAGGTGAATGAAGGTGTAATCACTTCATCTCCTGGTTGCAAGTCCAATGCCATCATTGCAATTTGAAGCGCATCCGTTCCATTGGCACAAGGCACGACATATTGTATACCTAAATAATCCCCTAAATTTTTTGAAAAATCTTGCACCGCTTTACCATTGATATAAGCAGCACTTTCCAATACATTTTGTATGGCTTGATCTACATCTTCTTTGATGGCTAAATACTGATTTTTTGTATCTACCATTTGTATTTTTCGCATCCATTGAATTTTGCCAAAATTACAATAAAATGGCCAAAAAGGTGGAAATACCCCCTTTGTATCCCATCTTTGCATTAGTCCATTTTTATGATACTATATCGACTGTTTTTATTGTTTTATCCAATGCTGGCAAAGCTTATTAGTCCATTTAATGAGAAGGCTAAGTATTGGGTGGAGGGCCAAGAAAAGGTTTGGGAAGAAGTTAGCTCCTTAAGTAGTCAAATAAAAGGCCCCATTTTTTGGATACACTGCGCCTCTTATGGAGAATTTGAACAAGGTCTTCCCATCATTAGTGCATTAAAAAAAACCTATCCAACACATCAAATATGGGTGACTTTTTTTTCGCCTTCTGGCTACTTACACCGAAAGCAACATGATGACGTTGACTTTGTGTCATACCTATCATTAGATAGTCCCACTGCCGCCAATAGATGGATGGAAATGGTGCAACCAAAATGTATCGTATTTATCAAATACGAATTTTGGTACTATTATTTAAAGCTTGCTGATAGGCATAAAATTCCAACGATTTTGGCATCGGCAATTTTTAGACAAGATCAAATATTTTTTAAATACTATGGTGGATTTTATCGTACCATGTTGCAATTATTCACTGGTATTTTAGTACAAGATATTCCTTCACAAAAATTAATTGCTCCCCTTTTAAAGCACACACATGTAGATATAAGTGGCGACACGCGTTTTGATCGTGTGCTGGATATTGCTGCAGCAAAAATATCCATTGATTGGGTATCAAAATTAGCCAATGTGAAAACCATTGTTGCAGGGAGTACTTGGGAAGATGACCATCAAATCATTGGATCGGTTTTGGAGTATTGGGATCAATGTAATTGGATCATTGTACCGCATCATGTAGATGCCGCATCCATTAAAGCATGTCTAGCTCATTTTACAAATGCGATATGTTTATCCGAATGGTTGACTCAATCTAATTCCATAGAAAAGCCAATGGTATTGATTGTGGACCAGATTGGTTTATTAAGTCATTTATACCAATACGCCAATATTGCATACATAGGTGGCGGATTCACGAAGGATGGGATTCACAATGTACTTGAAGCCGCTGTATTTGGAAAACCCGTAATTTGGGGACCGAATGATTCAAAATATCCTGAAGCGATTGGGTTACGCAATGCAGGTGGAGGGATTCAAATAAAAGATGCTAGTACTTTAAATAAAACTTTAGAAAAACTTTTGAATGATACTGCTTTTTCTAAAGCAACAGGGGACGCTGCTTTAAAGTATGTTCAAGAAAATGCAGGTGCTACTCAAAAAACAATGGATTGTATTAAGCAAATCTACGTTTCACCAATAGATCAAACGCTTTAACAACATCATCTGTATCGTCCCATTTGTTTTGTTCCCTTAAATTAGATTTGATCCAAAATTGGGCCTCTGCATATATTTTAAAACCATTGATGGTTTTGACTGCTTGTTCAAAAGCTTTTTCATCTCCACCAAAAAGTGTTGCAATAAACTGGAATTTGTCATTGATACCTATCGCTGATTTCAAATCTTTGATGGGTTCTAATGCTAATTTTTCTTGTAGTTCTGTACTTGGAATCATCACTGATACATTGTTTGGAAGATTGTTAAATTGATCTGATTCAGATAATGCTGCTAACAATTGGACCGCCGTTTGTTTTAATTGGCTTTTGTCTGCATTTTCGGCCAATTGTGTGGTTAATTTTTCAACCAAAGCGGCAACTCTTTCCATAGGAATGTCTACTTTTGAAGGAATTAAAGAAATAGGATTTATTTAAGAACGAAAAAGAAATTGCATTATTGTCTATGTTTATTGAACAAAACTTTTCAAAAGAAAAAAGAGGCTGGCTTGAAGTCGTTTGCGGTAGTATGTTTAGTGGTAAAACCGAAGAGTTGATAAGAAGACTTAAAAGAGCGCAAATTGCAAATTTAAAAGTAGCAATTTATAAACCTGCTACAGATACTAGATTTGATAAAGAGAAAGTCGTGAGTCATGATGCCAATTCCATCCCTTCTATTCCAATTGAAAACGTCAATGATATATTGTCACTTGCTACAAATGCAGATGTAGTTGGTATTGATGAAGCGCAGTTTTTTGAACCAGAAATAATAGCTATTTGTGAAGCACTGGTGATGCAAGGCAAACGTGTCATTGTTGCTGGTTTAGATATGGATTATTTAGGCAAACCATTTGGTCCAATGCCACAACTTTTAGCCATAGGAGATTTCATCACTAAATTGCATGCTATCTGTGTGCAATGCGGGCACCTAGCCAATGTATCTTATAGGACAAGTGCCGAAGAAGGCACAGTTGTATTAGGTGAAAAAAATAATTACGAGCCAAGATGCAGAATCTGCGCTGCAAAATAAGTCTATTCGCTTTATGAAAGCATCTTTAAAAAATATCACCGCACTTTTAAAAAAAGATTTGCTTCTTGAATGGAGGCAGCAATATACTTTTTTTGGGATCCTGATTTATTTAGCTTCTACTACTTTTGTGATCTATTTAACCATGGGACTTCCAGAAGATAAAGTTTGGAATGGACTCTACTGGATTACCTTACTTTTTATATGCATTAATGCAGTAGCAAGAAGTTTCTTGCAAGAAGGGAGAGGAAGAATGCTTTATTTTTATTCCATCGTAAGCCCTGTTCATTTTATACTTTCAAAACTCATTTTCAATAGCCTACTTATGTGCACGATGAGTGCATTGAGTTTGATGCTATTCTTGGTTTTACTGGGTAATCCATTAACCCATATTGTATTATTCTTTGGACTAAGTTGTTTGGGTGGAATTAGTTTAAGCTTGGTATTTAGTTTTTTAGCCGCCATCGCAGCTAAAGCACAACAACCCTCAGCTATTATGGCGATCTTAGGATTTCCTTTGATTATTCCTCAACTTCTTTTATTGATGAAAATTGCTAATATTGCTTTTTCTGATATTGTGCAAAATGGCTTGCCTCAATTGGTTGGCCTATTGGTTGGATTTGACATTATGATTGTCGCACTTGCGTACATTCTTTTTCCATTTTTATGGAAAGACTAATACAAAAAGTAAAAACTCTTTTAGAATTGTAAATGTCGCACGGTCAATCCGTCGTTGATCAATTGTTTCAATGATTCAATTCCAATAGATAAATGGCGCTCTACAAATTCAGCAGTGACTTTACTATCGCTTGCTTCTGTTTTCACCCCCTCAGGTACCATGGGTGAATCACTCACCAATAACAATGCCCCTGTTGGAATTTTATTGTAAAACCCTACCGTAAAAATGGTGGCTGTTTCCATATCAATGGCATATGCCCTCACTTTCGTTAAGTAGTTTTTAAATTCTTCATCATGTTCCCATACTCTTCGGTTGGTCGTGTAGACAGTTCCTGTCCAATAATCTACCTTGTTATCTCTAATGGTGGTTGAAATTGCTTTTTGTAAAGCAAATGCTGGTAAGGCTGGCACTTCTGGTGGAAAATAATCATTGGAGGTACCCTCTCCTCTTAAAGCTGCTATTGGTAATATTAAATCTCCAACTTTATTTCGTTTTTTTAATCCTCCGCATTTTCCTAGGAACAATACTGCTTCGGGTTGAATCGCAGTTAACAAATCCATCACAGTGGCAGCGCCCGGACTACCCATTCCAAAATTAATAATGGTAATGCCTTCTGCTGTGGCGCATTGCATTGGACGATCTATGCCAATAATTTCTACTTGATGTCTTTCTGCAAACATCTTGACATAATTACTGAAATTGGTTAAAAGGATATATTTTCCAAATTGATCTAAGCTCGCTCCTGTATACCTTGGTAACCAGTTTTCTACAATTTCTTCTTTTGTTTTCATAAGCTTATCTTTGGCTGAGGACTGTATAAAAATAACTTATTTTTTTTAATTCATGATTTTAGTTGATTTTCCATCTTATGACTTTAAAGTCCAATCGATTAAAGGAAAAGACCAAATATTTGACCCTTGTAGAAAAAAGTGGGTGACACTTACTCCAGAAGAATGGGTAAGACAGAATGTATTACAGTACCTCATTCAAATTTGTAAGTATCCGATTGAACTCATTGCGATTGAAAAAAAAATTCAATTAGGATCGCTGGCTAAAAGATTTGATATCCTTGTACATCGCGGTATAACACCTTGGATGATTATTGAATGTAAAGAAGCCAATACACCACTTAATGAAAAAACCATTCTTCAGTTATTACAATACCAGCAAGCTTTAGATGCAACTTATTTAATTGCATCTAATGGAAAAGAAACCATTGGGGCAGAAATAAAAATGGGGAACCTGCATATGTTGCATCAGTTCCCCAATTATGTTGACCCTAATCTTTAAAGATTATGGGAAAATTCCTAATTCAGTATATGAATGTGCTACCTTGTTAATTGCACAAACATAAGCTGCAGTTCTCATATCTGGTATAGTTGGATTTGCATTCCAAATTTCCATGATCTCTCTAGTAGCAGTGATCATTGTTTCTTCTAATCCACTATGCACTAAATCGATTTCATCTGGACCATGGGCAATCACTGCTCTTTCTGCATCACTTACTTTCTTACCTGTCAACTCTTCAATTTGATTGATGATATGTATATTGGCATTTTCTGTAAAACGTTTTTCTAAACGTCCATATCTAACGTGACTTAAATTTTTCAACCACTCAAAATAAGATACAGTTACACCGCCCGCATTTAAGTACATATCTGGAATAACCAATACGCCCATTTTTGATAAAATTTCATCTGCATCAGGTGTTAAAGGACCATTTGCAGCTTCACCAATCATTTTAGCTTTAATCTTAGGTGCATTGTTTTTATCAATCACATTTTCTAAAGCTGCAGGAATTAAAATATCACAATCCATTTCTAACGCATCTGCACTTTTTTCAATATTGGTAGCGCCAGGGAAATTCAAGATACTACCTGTTGTTTTTCTATGTTGGAATACCGCTTCTTCATCCAATCCAGCCTCGCAATAAATTGCACCTTCGTATTCAGCAATAGCAATAACTTTAGCGCCATGAGATCTAAAGAACTTTGCAGAGAAATATCCTACATTTCCAAGACCTTGAACAATGACACGCTTATTTTCAATTCCAACTGTTAATCCTAATTTCTTCATCACATCTTCCATCAAACAAACTTCTCTTACTCCATAAAACACACCCAATCCAGTGGCTTCTTTACGACCTCTTACACCACCTAATGAAACTGGTTTTCCAGTAACACAACCAGCTGCATCAATCTCACCTGGCTTTAAAGATTGATAGGTATCCACAATCCATGCCATTTCACGCTCTCCTGTTCCGTAATCTGGAGCAGGTACATCGATACCAGGACCAATAAAGTTTTTCTTGACTAATTCAGCCGTATATCTTCTTGTAATTTTTTCCAATTCATAGGCACTCAAAGCTCTTGGGTTAATTTTAATTCCCCCTTTACCTCCCCCAAATGGCACATTCACAATAGCACATTTGTAGGTCATCAAAGCAGCTAGCGCCATTACTTCATCTTGATTCACTGCCATACTAAAGCGGATACCACCTTTACAAGGAGATTTATGTTGAGAATGTTGTACTCTATATGCTTCAATCACTTCAATTCTGCCATCATCCATTTTTACTGGAAAACGCATACTATAAATACTATTACAAGCTTTAATTTGCTCTAATAGTCCGCTTTCCCAATTAGTATACTTTGACGCTTTGTCGAAACTTTTTTCTACACTCTGAAAAAAACTGTACTCTGATGTTGTTGACATATCCTTTTATTTTTCTAGTTGTTTAATTTTTTTATCAATAGATGCGACATATATAAAAAGACCAATAAGCACAATACAAACGACTGACATCACTAAGAAAATTTTTCCGTTCTGCAACATAATACTTTGTGGCGCTGCTTGTTGTGCTTGTAATAAGGTTAACATATATTTAATAATTGTAGGGTTATAAGATGCCTTCTTTTTTTAACTGCATCATTTGTACACGAATTTTTAAAGTAGTAATCCAAACTCCCAATAAAGTCCAGCCAATGACTGCTGGATAAAATACCGTGCGCATATTTGCAGACATATCTTTTCCGTTAATGCCTGGATTGCCTTCGCTACCCTGTCCTCCAGGATGTAAAGATTCGGTTAACCTTGGTAAAATCCAAAGTGTAGGAAATAACATGAAAAAAGAAAAAATATTATAGACTGCAGATAGCCTTGCTTTTTTTTCAGCATCCACCAAGCTTCCTCTTAAAACAAAATAAGCAAAGTAAATCAGTAAGGCAATAGCAGCGCCATTCTGTTTTGGATCGCCTACCCAAGGGCTTCCCCATTGGAAATTGGCCCACAATGCTCCAGTAATAATGCCTAAAACACCAAAGATCAAACCCATGGCTGCATAAGCTTGTGCATATACATCATGTACTAAACTAGATGACCTTAAATATTTAATGGAATACACTAAAGAAACAAATAATAAAATCATCATACCAAACCACATGGGCACATGAAAAAAGAAATTACGGATGGACTCCTGCATGCGGTCGTCTAGCTTAGGCACTTTCACCAAAAAACCATAGGTACAAGTGTACAAAAGCAAAATAAAAGACAACAATTTCCACCACTTTTTATGCAGCATAGCTTCTTAATATTTAATCGATTAGCTCTAAAACTAACGGCTGTTTGGCAAAATTACAGCTTTTAGGTGAACCGCCTAATTTTTGGGCAAATCTTATATTGGCAAATTTACGGCGATTTTGTACATTTGCCTCCATAATTTTCATGCCGTAACATGAAGCGAACTGCCCCGTAAGGCTGTAGTAAACTTAATGTGGCTATCATTTTAAATATAGACACAAATGAAACTCTCCCAATTTAGGTATGACCTACCTCTAAACTTGATTGCCCAGTATCCCACAAAAAGAAGAGAAGACAGTAGACTGATGGTGGTTAACCGTAAGAACGGCCACATGGAAAATCGTCATTTTTCTGATTTATTGGAGTATTATGATGACAAGGATGTATTTGTAGTGAATAACACTAAAGTATTCCCTGCCAGAATGTATGGACGAAAGGAAAAAACAGGTGCAAAAATTGAAGTATTCTTATTAAGAGAATTAAATAAGCCTAACCGTTTATGGGATGTGATTGTTGATCCCGCAAGAAAAATTCGTGTGGGTAACAAATTGTATTTTGGTGAAAACGAAGAATTAGTAGCTGAAGTCATTGACAACACCACTAGCCGTGGACGTACTATCCGTTTTTTATGGGAAGGCGATGACGAAGGATTTAAAAAAATGTTAGAATTTTTAGGGGAAACTCCATTGCCAAAATACATTAAGCGTAAGCCTGATGAAGATGACAAAGAAAGATACCAAACAGTTTATGCTAAGCATGAAGGTGCTGTAGCTGCGCCTACCGCAGGATTACACTTTAGTAAAGAATTGATTAAGCGTTCCGAAATTTTAGGTATTCGTTTTGCAGAAGTGACCTTACACACTGGCCTAAGCACTTTCAGACCAATTGAAGTAGAAGATTTAAGTAAACATAAAATGGATGCTGAATACTTTAAGATAGACGAAGACGCTTGTAGAATTATCAATACAGCAAAAGAAAATGGTCGTCGTATTTGCTCCATTGGTACAACTGCCATGCGCGCAATGGAAAGTAGTGTAACAGCGCAACGTTTATTGAAACCAGCAGAAGGATGGACAAACCATTTTATCCACCCACCTTATAATTTCAATATTGCCGATAGCTTGGTAACCAATTTTCATTTGCCAAAAACAAGTTTGTTAATTATGTCTTGTGCTTTTGCGGGATATGAATTAGCAATGGAAGCATATAAAAAAGCGATTAAAGATAAGTACCGTTTCTTCTCTTATGGAGATGCGTTATTGTTTATTTAAATCCATTACCCCTTTAGCTCAAAAGATAAACCCATCTTTTGAGCTAAAGTTTTTAAATCAAGTTGAACAGCTTCGACAATTGGAATACCATTTTGTATTCTTTCTTTTTCCATGCTACGTTCTATATCTCCTGCTACATATACTTGTTCATGTCCTTTTGAAGGGGTAGCATTTCTAAAACGATTCAACCACAAATCCATATTGGATTTAAAATCTGCTGCGGGTCTAAAAGCATCAATACGCATGGCACCAATAAAATGTCCAAGGCCTTCACCTGGCATATTTTCTGGCATGGGGACATAAGCAGGAAAAGGTGGTGCCCATGGACCAAAACTTGCACCACTTAAAACTGCCGAAAATATATCTACAATCGATCCTAGTGCATATCCTTTATGACTACCCAGCTCTTTCTCAGAACCTAATGGCAATAATGCTCCACCATTTTTTAAAATATTGGCATCCTGTGTAGGATTACCTTCTGCATCTTGTGCCCATCCCAATGGAATACTTGTATTATTTCTTTGTGCAATCTCTAATTTACCATTTGCTGCAGTGGTCGTTGCAAAATCTGCTACAAAGGGTGCTTCTTGACCAGCTGGAATAGCAACTGCAATTGGATTGGTACCTAATAATTTTTCTGCCGCATAAGTGGGTGCTACTAATGCACTTGCATTGGTCATAGCTATACCAATCATTTCTTGTTCCAAAGCCATCATCGCATGGTAACCAGCAATACCAAAATGATTGCTATTTTTAATACTCACCCAACCAGTCCCAACTTGTTTTGCTTTCTCCATGGCTATCTCCATGGCTCTTGGAGCCACTATCAAACCTAAACCTCTGTCTCCGTCAATCACCGCCGTAGATGGTGTTTCATGAACAATCTTAATAGTAGGTGTGGTATTGATTCTGCCGATTTCCCATAATCTTACATAGCCAACCAATCGAGCAATGCCATGACTATCAATCCCTCTTAAGTCTGCAGATAATAAAACTTTGGTAGCCAATGCCGCATCAGATGCAGAACAGCCCATCTTTAAAAAAACAGCTTCCGCAAATGCATAGAGTGCTTGGTATGTATAATGATTCTTTGATTCCATGACACAAATTTACAAATAAAAAAGGTGTACTGGACACAGTACACCTTTAGCGCTATTGCTTAAATTAAATCAGATATTATTAGAATGGTAAATCATCCATTGCTTCATTGCCATCATTGCCTGCAGTTGGTGCAGGATTATAGCTTTGAGTAGGATTGGATTCACCACCATAGTTGGGTTGTTCTCCACCAGAACCTGAAGGCTTAGCCCCTAATAATTGTACAGATACAATTCTTAAGGTCAATGAAGCCCCTTGACGGCCATCTGTCGTGGTATAAGATCTTACATCTGGTGTACCTTCTACATATACTTGAGTACCTTTCTTTAAATAAGGTGCTACAGCAGTTCGATCTGTCCAATAAGAACAATCTACCCAAGTGGTTCTATCTTTTTGTACGCCTTGCGCATCTTTGTATTTTTCTGTATGCGCAACATTAAAATTAATTACAGACTTACCGTTTACATTGTTCACCACGGCGTCCTTGCCTAAATTTCCAATCACTTGTAACTTTATCATATTGTATATTTTAACTTTCTAAGGGAATGAAGATAGTAATTTTTTATTACTTTTGTGCCAAGCCAACTTTTAACTGGCCACCGAAAAATGAGCAAAAAAGGAAAAGTACTCGTCGCAATGAGCGGCGGAATAGATAGCACAGTCGCTGCAATTCTCTTACACAACGAAGGATATGAAGTAGTTGGTATTACCATGAAAACATGGGACTACTCCACTAGCAATGCTAACGGCAAGGAAACAGGCTGTTGCAATATCGATTCATTCAACGACGCAAGAATGGCGGCGGTGAACAATGGATTTCCACATTATATATTAGATATCAGAGAAGAATTTGGTGACTTTGTCATTGAAAATTTCGTAGAAGAATATTTAGCTGGCCGAACGCCCAACCCATGTGTGATGTGCAATACCCATATCAAATGGCGCGCCTTACTTAAAAGAGCCGATGCATTGGGCTGTGAATTCATTGCCACAGGTCATTATGCTAAAGTGCGTCAACACGATAATGGCCGTTATGTAATTTCAAAAGGATTGGATGAAACAAAGGATCAAAGTTATGTTTTGTGGGGCGTGGATCAGGACTTATTAAAGCGTACGATCCTTCCACTAGGGGGCATGCATAAAAAAGATATTAAACAAATGGCCATTGATATGGGCTATCCAGAACTCGCTAAAAAAAGTGAGAGTTACGAAATATGTTTCGTGCCTGACAATGATTATAGAGGGTTTTTAAAACGTCGAATAGCTGGATTAGAAGAAAAAGTGAATGGCGGATGGTTTGTGGATACCAAAGGAAAAAGATTAGGCAAACATAAAGGCTATCCATTTTATACAATCGGACAAAGAAAAGGATTGGAATTAGCAATGGGCCATCCAGTCTATGTTACATCAATTGATCCTGAAAAAAATATTGTGGTAATAGGAGAAGAATCAGATTTAGACAAGAACGATATGTTAGTTGCGAAAATGAATTGGATCAAATACGATCATCTTCCAACAGACATGGACTTGATGGCAAAAATCAGGTACCACGATACTGGTGCATTGTGTACCCTATCCCATACCGACATGGGCGTACAAGCAAGGTTCTACGAAAATGTAAAAAGTATTGCACCCGGACAAAGCGCAGTATTTTATGAAGGTGACGATGTGGTTGCTGGAGGCATTATACAGAGCGGCGTTTTAGTATAGCACCAAATAATGTATCTGCTTGTTGGGTGTATCCAATAAAATATTTTTGCTCCACTAATTCAAATTGACCCTGTGAAATAATTGCTTGAACATGCGCTTCATTTTCTGCAGCATATACAGAACAAGTTGCAAGCAGTAGATGTCCATTTAATTTTACAGTTGGTAGTATATTAGCAATGATTTTAGATTGTAAATCAGTATAATGATCTAAATTCTCCTTTTTGAAAAAAGCAATTTGCTCTGGTGTCCTACCCCAAGTTCCAGAACCAGAACATGGTAGATCTGCAAATACAAAATCAAAAGGCTTCTTGATATCAAATGGCTCCGTTAAGTCAATCACCTGAACACTTGCTGGACGAATACCTGCTTCCTGCAAACGTTTATCTGCATTGAATAAAATACTTTCTCTTACATCCGACACATGCATTCGAATGTTCTGCATGGTATCAAACATTAAAATTGTTTTTCCTCCACTTGCAGCACATGCATCCCAAACCTGAATGGGTGTTTCCATACTAGTTGGAACAATAGTTAATAACTCAGCCAGTGCTTGAGAATTTAAATCTTGAATTACCACCTCTTTATTGAGTGCTAATATATTTTGTAAAGAAGTGGTATTTGAAAATGCAAAGCAATGTTCATTTACCTGGGTGTATTCAATAGACGCAGCAAGTAATGCAGCAATCACTTTCTCCTTTTGCCAAGGCCTTATGCGAATAAACAATAAAGGCTGTATGGCATGTGAATGAATAAATGTTGGAATATCTATTTCCTTTGAAATAGCCTCCTGTAAAGGAAAATTTGCATTCAAAGTCCTAAAATGTGCATAGCAAAATGCACTGATGCTTTTACGATCCTTGCTTCCGTGTTTTTTATTTGCAGCAAAATATTTCTTCAAATAAACAGCCAAGGGCTCCTGCCCTTGATAAGCCGATACTAATTTTTGAGCAACTTCTTGATGTTGATTTTGATGCGTCATGCTATAAAAAAGAAAGTCATGCAAAACATGACTTTCTTATATTCGTTTTTCTTTTAATTACAATTCTAATAAACTTGCTACAGGGTCTTTTGCAATTAATAAAAGTGCTGGATTTTCTAACAACTCTTTCACTCTTACTAAGAAGCCTACACTCTCACGTCCATCAATGATTCTGTGATCATAGCTTAATGCTAAGTACATCATTGGTAAAATTTTAACTTCACCATTTACCGCCATTGGACGATCTTGAATTTTATGCATTCCTAAAATAGCAGATTGAGGAATATTAATGATTGGCGTACTCATTAAACTTCCAAATACCCCACCATTGGTAATGGTGAAAGTGCCGCCTGTTAATTCTTCGGCAGTTAACTTACTATCTCTTGCTTTACCTGCTAATTCAATCACTTTTTTCTCGATTCCAGCCATGCTTAAACTCTCTACGTTTCTGATAACAGGCACTGTCAAACCTCTTGGCGTACTTACAGCAATACTAATATCTGCATAATCATGGTATAACAATTGATCTCCGTCAATGAATGCATTGACCGATGGCCATTCAGTTAAAGCAATCGCACAAGCTTTTGCAAAGAAACTCATGAATCCTAAATTCACACCATGTGCTTCTTTAAACTTATCCTTGTATTGTTTTCTGATCTGCATGATGCCTGTCATATCTACTTCATTGAAAGTAGTTAACATGGCAGTTGTATTTTTTGCCTCTACTAAACGACGGCTAATTGTTTTTCTTAGGTTAGACATTTTTTCTGGACGTACATTGCGAGAGAATAAGTCTTGTCCAGCAAACTGAATTTTACCTGGATTATTTAAAGCATCTAATACATCTACTTTTGTAATCTTTCCAGCAAAACCACTCGCTTTAATTTGATTGGTATCTATTTTTTTATCTGCAATGATGGCAGCAGCAACTGGAGTTGCTTTTACATTATTTGGAACACTGGTTACAGGTGCCGTAGACGTAGGTGCTGGTGGAGTCGTTGGAGTCGTTGGAGCTGACGCAGGCGCAGGCTTTGGTGCTTCCCCAGCTGGCTTAGTTGCAGTTTCATCAATATCCGCTAAGATAGCTCCAATTAAAATACTATCTCCTTCGGTTGCTTTATGATGCAAAGTACCCGCTTGTTCGGCGTTCACTTCGAAAGTTGCTTTTTCACTCTCTAATTCAGCAATCACTTCGTCGCGATCAACATAAGCGCCTTCTGGCTTAGTCCACTTTAACAAAGTTACTTCTGTGATAGATTCTCCTACTGTAGGTACTTTAATCGAAATCATGTTTTAATATTTTAGATAGAAAACGCCGTTGTGATTATTTCATTTTGTTCTTTCGCGTGCACTTTAGCATAACCAGTTGCTGTAGCAGCACTTGCTTGTCTACTAATGATACCATATTTAATTGCCTTTAAATTCATTTGCAAGAAACTTGCAGCACCCATATTCAAAGGTTCTTCTTGTACCCAGAACCAAATTGCTTTACCATATTTTTGATGTAATTCCGTAAGTTGTTGTACCGGTAAAGGATATAACTGTTCTAGACGAACAATAGCGATATCTGTTCTTTGTTCTGTCTTTTGTCTTTCTGCCATTTCATAATAAATCTTACCAGAGCAGAACAATACTTTTTTAACGTCCTCTACTTTTTGCACAAATGTATCATCAATCACTTCTTTAAATCGACCATTTGTCAAATCAGACATCGGACTAAATGTGGCCGGGCTTCTTAAATTTGCTTTTGGTGAGAAGTTAATCATTGGTTTTCTGAATGACCATGTTAATTGTCTTCTCAATGCATGGAATAAATTAGCCGCAGTGGTCACATTGGTAATGACCATATTATTTTCAGCACATAATTGTAAATAACGCTCTAGTCTTGCACTACTATGTTCTGGACCTTGTCCTTCGTAGCCATGAGGCAATAACATGACTACCCCATTTTGACGTTGCCATTTTTGTTCACCAGCTGCAATGAATTGGTCGATGATTGTTTGAGCACCATTTGAAAAATCTCCAAACTGCGCTTCCCAAACAACTAAAGCATCTGCGTTGGCCAATGCATAACCATATTCAAATCCAAGCACGCCATATTCGCTCAATAATGAGTTGTAAATTCTAAAAGGTTGTTGCCCTTCTGCAACTTGATTCAAACGGTTAAATTGTTCGTTGGTATTTTCATCTACTAACACAGCATGACGATGACTAAATGTACCACGCTTCACATCCTGTCCACTCATTCGAACCGTTTTGCCTTCTGCTAATAAAGAAGCATAAGCCATTAGTTCACCGGTCGCCCAATCTATCTTTTGTTCTGTCTCGTATAATTTTACTTTCTCTTGAATTAATTTATCCACTTTTTTCAATGGCGTAAAACTAGATGGCCATTTCATTAAAGCATCAAAAATAGATTTTGCTTTATCAGCAGTAATGGAAGTGTCAGGCGAACTAACAAAATCTTCGTTCGTAGCTTTACGCATTGCTTCCCAAGCTAATTCAGGTGCTTGGTATTTATATGGAAGAGGATGTTGTTTTACTTCATCTAATCTTGCTTGAAGATCGGACCAGAATTTCTTTTCCATTTCCTTTGCTAATTCCTGTGCACTTGCTTCCCCATTTTGTAAAAGATATTCCGCATAAGTTTCTCTTGGATTCTTATGTTGCTCAATTAAACTATACAATTGAGGTTGTGTATATTTTGGATCGTCACCTTCATTATGGCCGTGTTTTCTGTAACAAACCATATCAATGAAAATATCGTTCTTGAATAATTGTCTGTATGTCGTTGCTATCTGCACTGCTTTCACTACAGCTTCAGCGTCATCTCCATTCACATGTATTACAGGCGCTTGAACCATTGCAGCAATTGAGGTACAATAATTTGCACTTCTTGCATCATCAAAATCTGTTGTGAAACCAATTTGATTGTTAATGACAAAGTGAATCGTACCGCCGGTCTTGTAACCGTTCAATTGGCACATCTGTAATATCTCATACACAATACCTTGTCCTGCGACTGAGGCATCTCCATGAATCAAAATTGGTAATATTTTAGATACATCAGAATCATACAAAACATCTGCTTTCGCTCTCGCAAATCCTAATACAACTGGATCTACTGCTTCTAAGTGAGATGGATTCGGCATCAATTTTAGATGCAGTTTTTTATTGTTGAAAGTAGTTACTTCAGAAGAGAAGCCCATATGGTATTTCACATCACCACTACCCATGGTTTGATCCAATACAGCGGTACCCTCAAATTCACTAAAAATTTGCTCATAGGTTTTGCCCATGATATTTGCAAGCACATTCAATCTTCCACGATGAGCCATACCAATCACCACTTCTTCTACGCCATGCTCCCCTGCAGTATTAATGATTGCATCCAATGCAGCAATCGTAGACTCCCCGCCTTCTAAAGAGAAACGCTTTTGTCCAATGTATTTTGTGTGTAAGAATTTTTCGAAAATCACCCCTTGGTTTAATTTTTCAAGGATGTGTTTTTTCTGTTCTAAAGGAACTGGCTGACTGAATTTATTTTCAAATTCATCGGTTAACCAATCAATTACTTTTTGATCAGAAATGTATTTAAACTCAATACCCAGACTATGCGCATAAGTTTTTTGCAAATGAGCAAGAATATTTTTTAAAGTAGTCGCACCTAATCCGATAGTAGATCCTACTTGAAATGTTTTATCTAAATCAGCAGCTGTCAATTCAAAGCTTGCTAGATCCAAATTAGCCCCTCTGTCTTTTCTGGTTCGAATTGGATTGGTTGTAGCAATTAAATGTCCCTTGTTTCTGTAGCCCAATATCAAACGGTACACTTTGATTTCATTGGCCCAGTCCGCACTCACACTTGTTAAGGGAGATGCAGTGCTTTGCGCAGGTGCGGCTGTTCCGTTTTGCATGGCAAAATCGAAACCTTCGAAAAATTTAATAATATCTGGGTCTACTGATGCTGGATCAGTTAAAAATTGTTGGTACAAACCTTCTATAAAGGCTGGATGGGAGTTGGTGATGTAGGTGAAATCCTTCATTGTATATCCTTACGTTTATTTGTCAAACAAGGTGAGCAAATATCGGTTTAAATGATTGATTAATAAAGTAAAATGCGCTAAAAATCTATGTAAAATTTTGATCTACAACACCCCTATTTTGTATGATTTCACGAATAGGCATTAATTTATAGGTGAATAGTTCAAATATAAGATTTTAGAATCATTATAACTAGCTGATTTTCAATAATTTATATTCAATTTTTATTTTTTTTCATTTAAATTTTTAATATTTGCACAAGTCCCTTACCTTTGCCCTCCTGAAAATTAATTAGTACATGGCAAATCATTCGGCTACAAAAAAAGATGTAAGACAAGCAACTAAACGTCGCGATAGAAACCGTTATTACGGTAAAACGACTCGTAACGCTATTCGTGATTTAAAGACTTTGGAAGAACAAAAAGCTTACGACGAGAAGTTACCAACGATCGTTTCTCAAATTGATAAATTAGCTAAGCGTGGCATTATCCACAAAAACAAAGCTGCTAATTTAAAGAGTAAGTTAGCTAAGCACGTTGCTGTAAAGCAAGTGGTTAAGAAAAAGTAATTGAATACGCTTTTTAAGCGTCAAGAACTCATACAGAAATCCTGCCTAAAATGGCGGGATTTTTTTGTCCCCACCCCATGTGAAATACTCCCTTTCATAGACATCTATTTTCATTGTATCTTCGCTTTATGACTGAAAAAATATTAATCCTAGATTTTGGTAGCCAATACACACAGTTAATTGCAAGAGCAGTTAGAGAAGCGAATGTTTACTGTGAAATACAACCATTTCATAATGCAATTGTATTTGATGAACACCTAAAAGGCGTGATTTTAAGTGGTTCCCCGGCCAGTGTGAACGAAGACGAGGCCCCAAATGTGGATATTCAAGCAATTTTAGCCAAGCTGCCCCTATTAACGATCTGTTATGGTGCACAATTGAGTGCTAAGAACTTTGGTGGAAAGGTAGAAAAGTCCAATAAACGCGAATATGGTCGTGCCCAATTGCGTATCAAAAAGGACGATATCATCTTTAAAAATATTCCCGACAATAGCCAAGTATGGATGAGCCACAGTGACTCCATCACTATATTGCCTGAAAATTTTGAACTATTGGCAGATACGGAGAGTATCCCAGTAGCCGGTTTTAGGAAAAAAGCCGACCAAGGGAATAGCTTACATGGATTCCAATTTCACCCAGAAGTTTACCATTCATCTGAAGGCAAGACTATGATCCGTAATTTCTTGGTAGAGATATGTGGTTGTAGTCAAAATTGGACACCTGCATCATTTGTCAATGAGACCGTTGCTCAGTTAAAAGAGCAGATTGGAGACGGTCATGTGATTATGGCTTTGAGTGGCGGTGTGGATAGTACAGTTGCAGCTACTTTAATTCATAAAGCTATTGGCAATCGACTTCATGGTATTTTTGTAGACAATGGGGTTTTAAGAAAGGACGAGTTCCAACAGGTACTTGATATGTACCAAAAAATAGGATTGAATGTAAAAGGCATTGATGCTAAAAATATGTTCTATGATGCATTAGCAGGTAAATCTGACCCCGAAGAAAAGCGCAAAATAATTGGAAAACTATTTATAGATGTATTTCAAATAGAAGCATCTAACATGTTGGAAGCCAAATTTTTAGGTCAAGGAACAATTTATCCAGACGTCATTGAAAGCGTAAGCGTTCATGGACCATCTCAAACCATTAAGTCACACCATAATGTTGGTGGCTTACCAGATACCTTGCATCTTAAATTAGTGGAGCCTCTTCGTAGTTTATTCAAGGATGAGGTACGTAAAGTGGGCCTTGAATTAGGCATCCCTTCAGATATGATCCAAAGACATCCTTTCCCAGGACCAGGCTTGGCAATTCGTATCTTAGGTGAAATCACCCCTGAAAAGGTGGACCTATTACAAAGAGCAGACGCAATCTATATTAACGGATTGAAAGAATTTGGATTATACGACAAGGTTTGGCAAGCAGGAACCATCCTATTACCAGTTAAAAGTGTTGGGGTAATGGGAGATGAACGTACCTATGAGTTTACCGTGGCACTTAGGGCTGTGACTTCTGTGGATGGGATGACTGCAGACTGGGCACATCTACCTTATGAATTCTTAGCACATATGAGCAATTCCATTATTAACCAAGTTAGAGGTATTAACAGGGTTGTATACGATATTAGCAGTAAACCACCTGCAACCATCGAGTGGGAATAATTGAAAGTAAATAATTCTAATTTAATATTAAATAAAATGGGTTAATTCATTGAAAAATAATGAATTAATCCATTTTATTTTAGTTCAATTTCTTTTGAATAGACGTGATTTGATCCTGTAAAGTATTCACTACACCAGCCAGTTGATCTACATTCCACATAGGTTGTGTGCCCGCTTTATGTATAATATAAACTGCCTTCCAAACCTCTACAATATCCTTGGTATTTACTTGATATGGCTCGTATAAAGGATTGTCGCTCAACAAAGTAAGTTTCTCTCCAATTGAATCGACTGAACGATCATCGTTGGTAATAATACGCTTGTATACCACCCCGTCAGTATTAGAAATAACAATATAGGTATTGCTGCTTTTCACCTCTTTTAAACTCACCACACGCTCTCCCACAATCACACTTCCACTTGGGGTTGGCAACATACTGTCTCCCACAATCTCAAATGCGCGGTATTCCCCAGGCGCCAACATAGGTAAGGTAAAGGTATTTAACTCGTCTATGAACTCCGGGTCAGCATAGCCAGCTAGATATCCTGCAGCAGCTTTCACTGGAACAAATGACACAATCGCAGCACTATTTGAAGTATCTGTTTTAAGAGAACGACGGCGCTCTAAATAAGAGCCTCCCATATTATATCCCTGGTTTAAGTCAAATTCCTCCATCTGAGAAAGATCTTGAAATAAGAAGACCTCTAAACTAATATTAAACAAGGCACAAATGGCTTCCTGCACTTCTAACCTCGGTTCTGCCCTGCCTTCCTCGTAGGCACCCACTAAGGAACGCTTTATTTGAAGTTGGTTGGCTAACTCCTCTTGAGTCCAATCACGTTGCTTTCTAATGAATTTTAAATTCTTTCCTGCGTATGACATAACTAATAATTTTAGTGCAATTTACTAATTATTTTAGTTTTTCCAAATTTATTTAGCAATTTCTTTTTTTGAGGCCATCCGCCTTCTTGGTAACTTGCAGTATGGCAAAAGTAAAAAAGGAACAACCCGTTATATTAATTACTAATGATGACAGCATCGGTGCACCTGGCATCCACGCACTTGTAAAAGCAGTTCAAGGATTAGGCAAAATAGTAGTAGTCGCCCCAGATAAGCCCCAAAGTGGCATGGGGCATGCCATCACACTAGGCCAACATTTGAGATTAACAAAAGTACATTGGGACGAGGATCCAACTGTGGAAGCTTATTCTTGTAGTGGCACCCCGGTGGATTGTGTAAAATTAGCAGTGGACAAAGTGCTGCATCGTAAACCCACTATTTGTTTGAGCGGCATCAACCATGGAGCAAACCACTCCATTAATGTGATTTATTCTGGCACCATGTCTGCTGCAATGGAAGCATCTATCGAAAGTATTCCTAGTATTGGTTTTAGTTTATTAGACCCTAGTATTGATGCCGATTTTACAGCAGCGAGCCATTATGCCCGCATCATTGCTGAACATGTATTGGCAGATAAAAAATTGGATAAGCATTTATGTTTGAATGTGAATATTCCTAAAGTAGAGACGAAGCTGATTAAAGGGATTAAAATTTGTAAACAGGCTTATGCAAAATATGATGAGAAATTTGTAGAACGCACAGATCCTCATGGTAAAAAATATTATTGGCTTACTGGGGAATTTGTAAACTTTGACAAATCAAAAGACACCGATGTGTGGGCACTTAAAAACAATTATATAAGTGTGGTGCCTGTTCAATTTGATTTGACCAATCATGCATTGAAAACGCAATTAAGTAAAAAATGGAAATGGTAAATCAATGCAATTAGAAAAAGACAATTATATCATTGGCGTCCTAATTGGTCTAGCACTGCCCTTTTTGGGGTTTGTTGGATTTTATCAATGGAAGTTTAGCATGGTGCCCTTGCAAACATTTATAGATTTATTGGCAAATCAAAAATCGATTCTCTCTGCCATGATCAGTGTGTCTTTATTATTAAACGCTGCGGCATTGACTTTCTTTTTTCAAAAACAAATTGATAAGACTGCGAAAGGCATATTTTTCACCACCTGTATTTATGCAATTGCGGCTATTGCAGCTAAATGGTTTTTATAGATGAAATATTATATCATAGCTGGCGAAGCTAGCGGAGACTTACACGGATCCAATTTAATTAAAGCCATTTATAAAAATGACCCAGCTTCAAGTATACAATGTTGGGGTGGAGATTTAATGCAATCAGCAGGAGGGCATCTAGTGAAACATTATCGCAATTTAGCTTTCATGGGCTTTGTAGAAGTTTTGATGAATCTAAGGACCATCTTATCTAATATCGCATTTTGCAAAAAGGACATCACCACATTCAAACCAGACGTTTTAATTTGCATTGATTATCCTGGCTTTAATTTACGCATTGCAAAATGGGCGAAAGAAAAAGGATTGAAAGTGGTCTATTTTATTGCACCACAAGTTTGGGCATGGAAAGAAAACAGGGTGCCTGCCATGCGCTTATCAATAGATCGTTTATTGTGTATCCTCCCTTTTGAAAAACAATATTTTAAAGATAGATGGAACTGGGAGGTTGATTATATTGGACATCCATTGATGGAAGTGATAGATGCTCTTGAACCCTTAGCGCATCCCATCCCTTCATTACAAGGACAAGCATTGATTGCATTATTACCTGGCAGTCGCAAACAAGAGATTCAACAAAAATTACCCATCATGCTTTCAATGGCGAAGGAATTTCCCAATGAACATTTTGTTGTCGCACAGGCGCCTGGTATAGATTCAACTTGGTTTAATACACTTATTCCTGATTTACCCAATGTGCATGTAGTCGCGGCAAACACTTACGCTATTCTACAACATAGCAAAGCCGCACTAGTAACAAGTGGAACTGCCACTTTAGAAACTGCATTGTTAAATGTCCCTGAAATTGTTTGTTATAAAGGCAATCCAATTACTTTAGCTTTGGCAAAACGATTTGTCAAAATTAAATTCATTGCATTGGTCAATTTAATTATGGACAAGGAAGTAGTGAAGGAATTGATTCAGGAAGATTTAACAACAAAAAATCTATCCATTGAGTTAAAAAAATTATTGGAAGACCCTGCAAGACAAGCTGCTATCAAAGCAGATTATGCAGCACTAAAAAAAGCATTGACTACAGGACACAAAGCCACTGAAGTCGCTGCGAAAATTATTCAAGAAACATTGAATTAGCACTCAATAATGAATTGAGTTAGCGAATAATCGCTTTATTTAAAAAGCGGCAAGATAAATACCCTGAATAAAGTAAAGAGGATAGCAAAAATAAAAACCAACAACGAAATACGATTCATGCCATGCATGTACTTCATCCATTGTGTTCTAGGTTGGTTTGGATCTCTTTTTTTTATGAATAAGTACTCTCCAAATTGTCTTAAAATACCCATAGTCAAATTTTTATTGTATGAATGATAGCCTCAAATTAAATTAAGCTATGAAGCCAAGTTTTTAAATGTGTTGTAATTGTTTTTGTTTCAATAATGAATCCATCATGTCCATAATTTGAGTCAATGGCTACCAAAGTTGCATTTGGCATATGGTTTGCCATCCATTGTTGTTCTTGCAATGGACATAATAGATCACTCTGAATGCCAATGATTAAAGTGGGTGTTTGAATAGAAGCCAAAGTAGCCATTAAGTCTCCCCCACGACCTCGCGCAAGGTGATGACTATCCATTGCCTTAGTCAATAACCAATAACTATAAGCGTTAAAGCGATTTACCAATTTATCGCCTTGATAATTGATATAAGATGAAGCTTTTAAATCATCTATTTTTTCGGGATCTGCGTCTGTTTGTTTTTCTTTAAAAATGGTATAGTTGCGATAGGTTAAGATCCCAATTGCCCTTGCTGCTTTTAAACCTTTTGCTCCTGCATTTGGCGTTGCATCTTTCCAAGTACTGTCAGCTTCTATAGCCAATCTTTGTGCGGTATGTATGGCAATGCCCCACGCACTTTCAGAAGCGGATGTAGCTAACAAAAACATTTTCTGAATGACTGTAGGCTCCATGAGCGACCACTCTAGTGCTTGGTATCCACCCATGCTTCCTCCTAATAAAAGGTCGATTGTATCTATCCCTAAATGTTGTCTTAATAAAATATGCGCACGCACCATGTCTCGAATGGTAATCAATGGAAATTGATCGAGCATAGTAGTTGGACCTGTAGATCCATAACATGACCCTATGATATTCGCACAAACAATAAAATAATCATTGGGATGAATAATGGCATCCTCCCCTACAAATCCTTTCCACCAATCTGCCGCATCGGAATTCGCTGTAAGTGCATGACAAATCCAGGCCACTTTTTTACCAGGTGTATATTCCCCATAATAATGGTAAGCTATTTTGAGCTTAGGCAAACAAGTACCAGATTCAAGGGTAAAAGGTTGATGGTATGTATATATGATTGGATCCATTTTATCGCATTCTTGTGCTAACTAAGTGGCTATTTGAATTACCTTTGCAAAGGTACAATATTTATAATTCCAATACTGAACACAAAACAACCAAATGGCAACCATCACACTTAAGCGCACGGATTCCAATTACCAATTTCAAACCTTAGACGAAACTGGTCAGCAAATGACAATGGATATTCCAAAAGACCAAGGTGGACATGGCAATGGAGTAAGACCAATGCAGGCTTTATTAAGTGCATTAGGTGGATGTAGTGGCGTGGATGTAGTGATGATTTTAAATAAACAAAAAGAAACGATCGATCATTATGAAATGGTGATTACTGGAGATCGTGCAGAAGGTAAAGAGCCCTCTTTATGGGAAACGATTCATATTGTTTTTAAATTAAAAGGCTCTATGACAAAAGAAAAAGCAGAGAAAGCTTGTGCATTGTCTATAGATAAATATTGTTCAGTGGCTGCAACATTAAGAGCTGCTGGAGCGGTGATTACTTGGGAGGTTGAAATTTTATAATTTTTTATTGCGTATTCATGAAACACGATCAGTCTAAATTAATTCGTACTCAAATCAAAAGAACTGCAGAGGGTGAACATTCAAGCCCTATGTTTCTAACAAGTAGTTTTTGTTTTGATGAAGCAGAGTCTATGCGAGCTGCATTTGCAGATGAATCAGATGATAATATTTATAGCCGTTTCTCGAATCCTAATGTACAAGAGTTTGTAGATCGATTGGTGGTATTGGAACATGCGGAGGCAGGCTTTGCAACAGCGAGTGGTATGAGTGCTGTGTTTGGTTCTTTTATGGCTTTGTTAAAAAAAGGCGATCATTTATTGTCTTGTAATGCTGTTTTTGGAAGTACCCATAACGTGGTGTCTAAATACCTTCCTAAATATGGCATGGAATATAGTTATGTATCCGCAAATGCAACTGCTGCTGAATGGGAAGCTGCGATACAACCGAATACAAAAATGATTTATTTAGAGACACCTACCAATCCAGGATTAGAAGTGTTAGATATTGCAATGATTAGTGCCATTGCAAAAAAGCATCATATTATTTTAAATGTAGACAACTGTTTTTCTACCCCAATTGGTCAAACACCCATTGATCTTGGAGCTGACTTGGTGGTACATTCTGCTACCAAATGGATTGATGGACAAGGACGCGTATTAGGTGGTGCAGTTGTAGGTAGAAAAGATTTGATTCATGAAATTTATTTATTCTGTAGAGCTACCGGACCAGCACTTTCCCCTTTCAATGCATGGTTATTGAGCAAGAGTTTAGAAACATTAGAAGTTCGAATGGAAAGACATAGCAAGTCGGCTTTTTCGATTGCACAAAAATTAGAGGGACATGCAAAAATTAATTTTGTAAAATACCCTTTCCTAGCATCTCACCCACACCATGCCATTGCAATAAAACAAATGAAAGATGGTGGAGGAATTGTATGCTTCGAAATAAAAGGCGGATTGGAAGCTGGACGTCATTTTTTAAATCACCTTAAAATGCTTTCCTTAACGGCGAACCTTGGAGACACCAGAAGCATTGCTTCACACCCCGCCAGTACCACCCATTCTAAGCTATCTGAAAATGAAAGACAAGCTGTTGGTATCACCCCAGGACTCATCAGAATTTCTGTTGGTTTGGAACACGAAGAAGATATTTTGAATGATATTTTACAAGCGCTTGACGCCTAATTTAAAATGAATATAAAAAGCCCTATTCAAATGATTGAGTAGGGCTTTTTTATGTTTGTATATGATGACGTATTATACTGAATTTTAGCCCCCTCTTTGTGTCCTTTTTACAATTTAGTTTGTATATTGAATTCGCTTTAAAATAACCAACGATTAAAACAAAACCTATGAAATTAAAAACAGGTGTATTATTATCTCTAATGATGTTTCTCCAATATTACATTTGGGGTGCTTGGTATGTAACAATGGGAACCTATATGGGTGAAAAATTAGGTGCTTCAGGGGTTGCTATTGGAGCAGCTTATGGTGCTGGTGCAATTGCTACAATCATCTCTCCTTTTTTTGTAGGTATGATTGCGGATCGCTTTTTTGCTGCTCAAAAAATCATGGGTGTATTGCATATAGTAGGTGCTGCTTTACTATTTTATGCCACTAAAGTGGATAACAGTAGTTTTTATTGGGTAATTCTTGTTTACTCTTTATTGTACATGCCTACCATTGCCTTAAGTAATAGTGTAGCTTTTGCGCAAATGACTGACCCAGGAAAACAATTTCCTTGGATTCGTGTATTTGGAACATTGGGTTGGATTACTGCAGGATTAGTGATTAGCCAATTGGGTATCGAAAAAACGGAAGGAACATTTATTGTTGCAGCAGGTATTTCTGCAGCTTTAGGTCTTTTAAGTTTCGCTTTACCAAATACACCTCCAAAAGCAGCTGGTACACCATCCTCAATGGGTGCCATTTTAGGAAAAGATGCATTTGTATTGTTGAAGAATAAATCTTTCTTAGTATTCTTTATTTCTGCTATTGCTATTTGTATTCCTTTGTCTTTTTATTACGGATTTGCCAACCCTTTCTTAAATGAAGTTGGATTAGATAATGTAGCTGGAAAAATGACCATGGGTCAAATGTCAGAAGCGATTTTCATATTAGCTATCCCATTCTTATTCAATAAAATTGGCGTTAAAAATATGTTGATTTTTGGAATCACTGCATGGGTATTACGTTATGTATGTTTTGCATACGGTAATATGGATGCAAGCTGGATGTTGTATGCAGGGATTATTTTACATGGTATTTGCTATGACTTCTTCTTTGTTACAGGTTATATGTATACAGAAAAGAAGGCGGGCGAAAACATTAAAAATGCTGCGCAAGGTTTATTTACATTTGCTACTTATGGCGTGGGGATGTTCATTGGAACCAACTACAGCGGATTTGTTGTAGAGCAAAATAAATTAGCAGAAGCCACTGGCCACAACTGGACGAATATCTGGTTAACCCCGGCAGCCATTGCTGGCGCAGTGTTGATAGCCTTTATTTTATTCTTTAAAGAGAAAAAAGAAGTCGCAGCTGCTTAAGCTATGAATTTTAAAAAAGCCTATCCCCTTGGGTAGGCTTTTTTATTTGGACTTTAAAATTCTATTTTTTCATTTTTCATTCTTTCAATTATGAGAATCGCAATGTTAGGTGCAGGGTTTATTGGACGTTTTTACACAGATGCATTACAAGGCTACAGAAGTAAAGACAAAGTCGTTAGTATTTACGCACGCCGTGAGGAATCTGCAAAGAAATTTGCAGCAGATTACAACTGTGCCCACTGGACCACTGAAATGGAGGAAGCCATCGCGCATCCTGATGTAGATATTGTTTGTATCTCCTTACCAAATAATTTACACGAAGCAGCGGTGATGATGTGTTGCAAGCATAAGAAAGCAGTCATGACCACCAAACCACTTGGCCGTAATGGTTCCGAAGCAAAGCGTATGCTAATTGCTGTTGAAGAAGCAGGAATATTTAATGGTTATTTAGAAGATCTAGTATACACTCCTAAATTTATCAAAGCCAACCAAAGTGTGAAGGAAGGTGCATTGGGTCGTGTATTATGGGCTAAATCACGCGAAACACATCCTGGTCCTCATAGTGAGTGGTTCTGGGATATTGAGCAAGCAGGCGGTGGTTGTATTTTAGATTTAGGTTGTCATTGTGTAGAAATCTCAAGATCTTATATTGGCAAGGATATCAAACCAATTGAAGTGATGTGTTGGGCCGATACGCAAGTCAAACCAATTGAAGCAGAAGACCATGCCATTGGCTTAGTAAAATATGAAAATGGTGCGATTGGTCAATTTGAAGTGAGTTGGACTTTTAGAGGCGGCTTAGATTTAAGAGACGAAGTGATGGGTACTGAAGGTACTATTTGGATCAATAGTTTTTTAAGAACAGGCTTTGAGATGTTCACTACTGGAAAAGGTGGAGATTATATTGCAGAAAAAGCAGAGAGCGATAGAGGCTGGTTATTCCCTGTAGGAGATGAATTAAATGAACTTGGATACAATCATATGTTCATGGATATGTTCAACTCCATTGAAAAAGGGGAAGCTCCAAAAGAAACATTTTACGATGGCTATGTGGTGAATTGTATTTTAGATGCTGCCTATAAATCTGCTAAAACAAAATTATGGGAACCTGTCCAATTAGATATTTGGAGAGGAAAAACTGGCCTAACTAAAGAAAGTCATTTAGTAGAATACGATGCAGACCATTATTTAGTGAAGGAGGAAATGACCCATTATGGTGCTAAGAAATTAATACTTAAGCATAAGACAACAGGAAAAATAACAGAACAAACAATCAACTAAATCTTTGGCGACTACTAGTATATGGCTAAAAAAAATGAACTCCCCCTTTCGTTAAAAGAGTTGCTTGAAAAAGGTGACTTACAATACCAAACTGGCATATCAGTAGATTGCGTGATTTTTGGTTTTCATGAACAAAAATTAAAAATGCTACTCTTAAATGTGGATGCAGTAAACAAGTGGGCGCTACCAGGAGGATTCATCAAAAAGTCAGAAACTATCGATGAAGCTGCATCTAGAGTATTGAATGAAAGAACAGGTGTAAAAGATATTTTTCTACAACAGTTTCATGTATTTGGAGCACCTGATAGAGCGGATCCAAGTATCCACCAAAAAAGATACCTCAACTTTGGGATAAAAATTCCAAAAGACAATTGGTTGATACAAAGATTTATTACAGTAGGCTTTTATGCATTAGTAGATTTTAATGAAGTGCTTATTAACACAAGCCAAGAAGGTGCTCAATGTCATTGGATGAATATTGAAGACAGCTATGATTTAATGATGGACCATAAGGCTATTGTTCAAAAAGCATTAGAAACACTAAGAACACAATTAGCCTACCTCCCTATTGGTAAAAATTTATTACCAAAAAAATTCACGATGCCTGAATTACAGAAATTATACGAAACCATCCTCAATGAAAAATTAGATCGTCGTAATTTTCAACGTAAGCTTTTAAGTTTTGGCATTTTAAATCGTTTGACAGAAACAAAACAAGGAGGCGCGCATAAAGCAGCCTACTTATATACTTTCAACGAGAAGAAATACCAAAAAGCCCTTAAAGACGGATTGTATGGTAGTTGGTAAAGGATAGTATCATAATATACCATGAAATGGTTTAAAAATTGGTAAGTTTAGGTATGCATAGCTTGGCCCATAAATTTCAAATTCAATTACTAGGAGATCATGCCATCTCAATTAAAATAAGTGCTGGTTTGAATGAAGGCATTGACCAAGATTTACTTGCCTTATCACAATACCTAAAAAGTATACATATCAAGGGCGTTAAGGATATTATTTTAGCTTATGACAATATCACCTTGATCTATGATATTCTTGGCTTTGATCATAACCCCTATTTTTTTGTCAATCAACTTGTAGAAAATTATATAGCTGATATTAAAAATAATACAATCGCTCAAACTGCATCCAGATTGATTGAAGTCCCTGTATGTTATGATTTAAGTTTAGGAATTGATTTAGAAGCTGCTACAAATATTGCAAATTGTAGTGTCGAAGCATTGATACAAAAACATACCGAACATATTTATACCGTATACTGTCTCGGATTTTTACCTGGCTTTGCCTATATGGGTGATGTAGCTAAAAGTATTCAATTACCAAGGCATCCACAGCCTAGAACAAAAGTACTTGCAGGTAGTGTGGGTATTGCAGGAAAGCAAACTGGCATCTATCCAATGGATTCGCCGGGGGGTTGGCAAATTATTGGTCGTACACCCTTAAAAATATTTGATCCAATAAAACTCTCTCTATTTAGCGCTGGAGATCAAGTAAAATTCAATGCCATCGACTTGGCCATGTTTCATCAATTAAACAACCAAGCAAATGTCTATTAAGATTATTAAAAAAGGCATGTATGACCGTATTGTTGACCAAGGAAGATTTGGTTATCAAGATATGGGTATTCAACCATCTGGACCTATGGATTATTTATCGGCTCAATTGGCAAATCAAATTTTAAGCAATGATTTAAATAACCCAGTTTTTGAATTGCATTTTCCTGCTTCAGTTTTTGAATTCCAAGAAGCCATGTATATCTGTATGACTGGTGCTAATTTTGTACCAGTCATTAATGAAAAAAGTGTTAAGCTCAATACGCCTATTCAAGTACACCCTAAAGACCAGCTTCGTTTTATGCAACCACTTGAAGGTCGATCTGCTTATGTTGCTTTTAAGGGCAAACTTGATGAAAATAAAAAATGGTTGAATAGTTATGCTAGTTTTAATACTAATTTAAATAAAGAGGATCATTTTGCTATTGATACGGATATTGAATTTGATGGCAAAGTACAACCTATGCAACAAGATTTAATTCAACAAGTTCAAACGTCTATATTTAATGAACATGAAATTAGATTTATTCCAGGCCCTGCTTGGAGTGATTTAGCACCTGAATCTATTCAATTATTCATGCGGGAATCCTTCACAATTGACGCGAAATCGAATCGAATGGGTTTTTTGTTAAATGGCCCATCTATCCAATTAGCTGCACCCAAACAATACCTTTCTAGCGCGGTGACGATGGGTACTTTACAATTGTTACCCAATGGACAAATCATTGTCTTAATGGCTGATCATCAAACCATTGGGGGTTATGCCAATTTGGGTCAAATAATTTTGGTAGATTTACCTAGGCTTGCGCAATTAAATAACCATAGTCAATTTAAGTTAAGCATTACAAATGTTCAAACAGCACATCAACTCTTTCGAACCAAACAAGCATGGTTTATGCATTGATATCAACTGTGATATGGGAGAGGGCATGTT
>Ga0214921_10001925_pt1 | contig 34738 bp, 36 predicted proteins | sample LL1505_MetaG_FD_177992 | JGI IMG/M metagenome (GOLD analysis project Ga0214921, IMG submission 177992) | Freshwater microbial communities from Lake Lanier, Atlanta, Georgia, United States - LL-1505 | ecosystem: Environmental > Aquatic > Freshwater > Lake | place: USA: Georgia | collected... | reverse complement strand
CTTCCACCCAAATATTCAAAAAGAGGAATTTTTTTAGAAATCGCGCTTGCTTTTGCAGCAGCTAATGAAACCGCTAAAATAGCATTTGCACCGAGATAATCTTTATTTTCCGTGCCGTCTAATTCGATCATTAATTGATCGATTTCTTTTTGTTTTTTGGCATCAAAACCAATTAACTTAGAAGCGATTTTTGTATTTACATTTGCAACCGCTTTTAAAACACCTTTGCCTAAAAATCTGGCTTTATCACCATCGCGAAGCTCATGAGCTTCCAAGCTTCCAGTTGAAGCGCCAGAAGGAACAGCGGCAGTTGCGATAGATCCATCTGCCAAATGAATTTCTGCTTCCAGAGTTGGAAAACCACGCGAGTCAAGAATTTCGCGCGCTTTAAGAGCCGTGATTTTAGTCATGAAAAAATTTTGAATTGATGTTTGAAATGTAAATGTAAGGTAGATCAAGTTTTCTCTTGTTGTAAGAAAATGTCAATTTCCAAATCTAACGATAACTTATGTATCGCATAATTTTACTGATCATCTTGATTTTAATTGCCATTCCATTTTTCAATAAGGCAAAAAATTACGCCAAGGAAAAATCTGGCGAAGTCAAAGCCATCACCAAAACTGCAGAAAAAATGTTTCGCTATAAAAAAGATAATTAACCAATCACATCAAAAGTAATCCTCGAGCCTTTCAGATCGAGGATTTGAGGAACATCCTAAACTCCGTGTCAAATTCCAGGATTTGCAAATATTTATTTTCTTTCGCCTGAATTATTTTGATTTGGCTCCATATCAAACCCCGTAATTTTTTTCATCTCTTGACGATGACGCTCTTGCTCCTTCTTCATGCTTTCTCTTTGTTCAGAAGAAAGTTTTGACATCATTTCTTGACGCTTTTCCATTCTAGCTTTTTCTTCTGGAGAAAGATTCTGTAACTTCTCTTGTCTGGCATCAATTTTTGCCTCCTTTTCTTTTAATTTTTCTTCTTTCTTTTGCAGAATTTCTTTCTTTTCTTCAGGGCTAGAACCACGCCATTTTTCTTTAGCTTCTTCTCTTTTTTCTTCATGCTTCTCATCGCGTCTTTCATCTTTTCTTTCAGCCCTATTATCGTCTTTTCTATCATCTCTTTTTTCTTCGTAAGTTTTTATCATTTTTTGACGCTCTTTTGGACTCATATTTTTTGTATTATTAGTAAATTGTCTGTCTTCATTTTCGCCTCTTTGGCTTCTGTTATCTTGATTCACTGGTTTTTGTTTTAAACCTTCTTGCGGTTGCTGTCTCCATTTTGCATTTAAATTATCTCTTTTTTGATTAGGGCGCGGATTGTTGGTTGCGGAATTTGGAGTTGTTGGCTGCTGTTGATTTGTAGTTGTCGGAACAATTGGTGCTGGAACATTTACCGGAGATATATCTTGAGCGTTTTGAGAGGCTGAAGTGTTTCTTTGTAAATTTTGTGCATTTGCTGAAATTGAACAAAGTGCTGCAATTGCGAATGAAGTAAATAATTTTTTCATAAAATTTGGTTTATTTGAAATAAAACCTTGAAAATTAAGGCTTCGTTCACAAGTAAATTGAAAATTTTTTCAATCAATTAAAATCTCTTGCGAAGTCTCATTTTGATTTTCTGTAAAAAAACTTTTAGCAAATTCAGTAAAAGTTTTTTCTTCAATTGCGCTACGAATATCGCGCATTAAATCTTGGTAATAAAAAATATTATGTTCCGAAAGTAACATCGCCGCCAAGATTTCACCCGACTTGCTTAAGTGATGCAAATAAGCGCGACTGTGGTTTTGGCAAGTATAACAACCACATTTTTCATCAAGTGGTTTTTCATCATCACGATGTTTGGCATTTTTAATATTTATGGCGCCATGTCTGGTAAACGCTTGTCCGGTGCGGCCGGAGCGTGTGGGAATTACACAATCAAACATATCAACACCGCGCGCAACTGCGCCAACAATATCTGACGGTTTACCAACACCCATTAAATAACGCGGCTTATCTTGTGGTAAAAAATCGGGCGTATAATCAAGAACTTCAAACATTGATTGTTGCCCCTCGCCTACAGCCAAGCCACCAATTGCATAGCCATCAAAACCGATTTCGATTAATTTTTCGGCAGAAATTTTACGCAAATCCGCGAAAGTTGAACCTTGAACAATGCCAAAAATTCCGTAGCCGGGTCTTTTTTTGAAAGCGGCTTTTGATCTTTGCGCCCATAGAATTGAGCGGTCCATTGCCGTTTTGGCTTGTTCAAAGGTTGCAGGATATTGAACACATTCGTCAAAAATCATTGTAATATCGCTGCCAAGCATGTGTTGAATTTCAATTGATCTCTCGGGACTTACAAAATATTTTGTGCCATCTAAGTGCGAGGAAAATTCAACGCCGGCATCAGAAATTTTGCGGATTTTAGAAAGAGACATCACTTGAAATCCGCCGGAATCGGTAAGAATTGGCTTGTCCCAATTCATAAATTTATGAAGTCCGCCCAGCTTTTGAATAAGCTCTGCGGTTGGGCGCAACATTAAGTGATAAGTATTGCCCAAAATAATTTCGGCACCTGATTTTTTAATGTCAGAAAATTTTATGGCTTTAACGGTTGCGGCAGTTCCAACTGGCATAAAAGCCGGAGTTTGAATTACGCCGTGAGCAGTTGAAACTTCGCCTCTTCTTGCTTTATTTTCGGTGGTTTTTAGTTTGAAAAAAAAATCTTTACTCATGAAATTATGAAAAAATTCTTACCATTTTTAACGTTAATTTTTCTAATCAGCCTAATTGGATTTTCTACTTACAAATTAAATAAAAAACAGGCTGATGGCTTTGATGTTACGGTTAGCGAAGATGGTAGCGAGCCAAGCATCCACTTCTCCAAAGTACAAATTGAATTGCCGGAATTTTCTCTTCCTGATTTATTTGATAAAAACGAAACTTTCTCCAAAAAAACCCTAACCGGAAAATATTCGATAGTTAATTTTTTTGCTTCTTGGTGCACAACTTGCCGCGCTGAACATGAGATTTTACTACGCCTGCATGATTCCAAAATTGTTGATGTCTATGGAATTGCTTGGCGCGATATTGATGAAAATACTAAATTATTTTTACAAAATACCGGCAACCCTTTCACAAAAGTAGCAAAAGATAGTAAAGGTATTTTCAGCAAAATAACTGGTATTCAAGCAGTTCCAGAAACTTTAATTATTGATCCGAAAGGTAATGTTGTAAGACGCTTTCGAGGAAATTTACAGGAGTTTTCGATTGGTGAGATTATGGAGTTTTTGAAAGAGAATGAGTAATTCTAAACTTCTTCTGAGTCTGTCGCGTAAATCAAAATTTTCTAAGAAATTTTTGTGATTCTGATTTTTTTAAAGGTAAGCGCACCTATCCAAAAAATCTATCTCTTGATAGCACTAACGAAGTATTTTTGAGAAAAAATTGCGACCAAAAATATAAGCTTTATCAAGTGATACAGCGTCATTTTCTGAGCAAATTTTTACCAAAAAGACAAAGTTAGCTCTATCAAGAGACAGATGTTTTAATATAGATGTACGTTCGTTTGAGAAAATCAGAATTACAAAAAATTCGACGAAAAGTTTGATTTACGCGACAGGCTCCTTCTCTATTCAAGTTACCAATTTTATACCAAAGTAAAAACTGCGTCTTCGAGATGATGGCTCGATCGCCCAACCATAATTTTGACGACGCAGGTTCGATGATCTGACATAAAAAAAACCGACTCCTCATTTTTGAAGAGTCGGTTTTTTCATTTTTTGCCTCAAAAAAACTAAGCAGCTGCTTTCGCTTTAACTGCTTTTTTTGGAGTTTCTTTTTTAACCTTAACAACCTGAACTTCGTCAAGCTTACCAAGTTTAATCAATTTTCTTTTGATTTGTCTTCTAAGTTTTTGAGCTGATTCGCTAAGTTTGTTAGCACGATAATTCACTAAGAAGTTATCAATGTTACCATACTTGTTGATTGTTCTAAGAGTAGAAGTAGCAACTTTCAAAGTAAGTTCAGATCCAAGAGTGTCGCTCTTGAAAGAGATTGTTTTTAAATTTGGTAGAAATCTTCTTCTGGTTTTGCGGTTTGAGTGGGAAACTTTGTTTCCAACCATAACGCCAACAGAGAGCAAATCGCATCTTCTAGACATGGAAAAACCTTATTAATTAAATTTATTATTGACCGCAGTCGTAAGCACCTTTACCGCTGATTGCAGAAACGATTGAAGGAGCGCCAAACATTGCAGCAATACCAGCCGCAACACCGATCATCAAACCCCAAGAAACTTTACCAGTGAAGAAACCGATACCAACTGAGATGATTGCAAAAGCTGCGAAAGCTTTACCAGCATTTCCCGTAACGATCTTCATAGCATAGCACATGGTGTCAACTAATTGGTTTGAGCTAGCTGAGGTAGTAATTGTACTGGCAGATTGTGCATGAGCATCAGACGACAAAACAGGCAGAATTGCTGGTGCGATCGCTAGAAAGAAAAAAGACAAAAGAGCGATTTTTGCCAAAAAAGAAGAGAGTTTTTTCATAGTTTTTTAATTTATTTAAAAAATTTTTTAAAGGAAAGTCTTTATAGAACCCAGTAACAGGTAAAGTGAGGCGCAACTTGCCTGAGTTGTTTTAAAATTGCAACAGAGAATTTTATTTAATCTGTTAAAATTTTTTCCCGACCCAAATTGAAATCGGATAACTGCAGAATGAATATTTTAAAACAGGTTATTTTAATTTGGCAGCAAGAATTTTAATTATCCTAAAATTTTAATTTCCCATTCCAAATCTATTCCCGATTTTTCCTTCACTATTTTTTTTACCTTATTTCCTAAATCAATCAAATTATTAGCTGAAGCCTTACCAAGATTGATCATAAAGTTGCAATGCTTCTCAGAAATTTGCGCATCGCCTTCGATCATTCCGCGACAACCTGCTTCGTCAATTAATTTCCAAGCGCTGTTATTTTGCGGATTTTTAAAAGTGCTGCCTCCTGTTTTTGCACGAATTGGCTGCGCTTGTTCACGCTGTTTATTTAATTCAGAAATTTTTTGAGACACAATTTCTGCAGTTGATTTTTCGCCTTTTAAAACTGCTTCCACAAAAATAAAATTTTTAGAAATTTTATTACCGCGATAAAAAAAACCAAAATCAGAATTTTTTAACTCAATTAAATTTCCATCAAAATCAATTACCGTTGCGCTAATTAAAATCTGTGACACATCAGAACCATAACAACCGCCATTCATTGCGATTGCACCACCAATTGAACCAGGGATTCCGGTTAAAAATGCTAATTTATCAAGCGCGGCATTTCGCGAAAATAATGCCACATTGCCACAAAGCGCAGCAGCGCCGGCGCGGATATTTTCTTCTTCTTGCGCGATCTTTGCAAACTCACCGCTTAAGCGAATTACAACACCTTTTACGCCTTCATCACGAACGATTACATTAGAAGCGGCGCCGAGAATATTAATTGGAATTTCTTTTGGACAATTTTTTAAGAAATCCTGCAAATCAGCAATATCAGCGGGACGAAAAAGAATTTCGGCTTTTCCACCAACATCAAACCAGCTTTTTAATTCAACATTTTCGCGGTAAACTCCGCGAACCTTTGGCAGTTTTTTTATGAGTTCTGACATGTGTGTGTTAAATTAAAAATTACTGATGTGCGACCTTCTTGTGCAGCCTTTTTTTGATATTTTGTAGTTACCCAATCTTGGGGAAAAACCTGCCAATCTTTTTTAGATTTTGCATCCCAAGTAAATTTTTTACTATTGGCAATTTCAGCTAAAATCCAGATTTTATATGAATCGTGATCGGTTGCAATTGTAAGCTTAGAGCCCAGCTTCATTTTTGAAGATAAAACTGTATCAAGAAATTCTATATTAATTAAACGGCGTTTAAAATGTTTTGATTTTGGCCAAGGGTCGGGAAATAAAATATAAACCTGGTCGAAGAATTTTTCAGGAAATTTAGCGAGTAAAAGTCGCGCATCTTCGCGAGAGATTTTTAAATTTGGCAAAGGCTCAATTTCAAGCTTGGAGAGTAAATTTATAACGCCATTAATGTGCGGTTCAGAGCCAAAAAAAGAAATGTCGGTATTTTGTTTGGCTTTTTCAAATGTAAAATCACCGAAGCCAAAGCCGATTTCGAGGCAGTTTTTGGTGGAGATAGATCCTGAAACAAGTTCAGAATGACGGACTTTGTGTTTATGGTCGAGTTCCGAATTTTCTACATCGTCATCCTGAACTTGTTTTAGGATCTGTTCGCTTAACTCATATTTCGACATAAGATTTTCAAACAGGAAATTCTTATGATCAGAAAGCTTGCGGCTTTTGATGCGGCCGAAACTGCGGATTAGACGATTATTTTGAGAGTTTTTTAATTCTTGCTGCATGTCTTTCGCCTTCAAATTCTGTAAAAAAAAAGGCCTTCACAATTGCCAAAGCCATTTTGCTGGTAATAACTCTGGCGCCAAGACAAAGCACGTTAGCATCATTATGGGCGCGCGATGCTTTGGCGGATTTTACATCATGACAAAGTGCCGCTCTGACATTTTTAAAACGATTAGCCGCAATTGAAATGCCAATGCCACTTCCGCAAATTAAAATTCCGTTATTTTTTTCAGTTATTTTTTTGCAAAGTTTTTGCGCGTAATCAGGATAATCGACTGATTTTTCAGCAGAATCACAACCCAGATCAATTGGCTCAAATCCAAGTTTAATAATTTTTTCGATAAGGAATTTTTTTAAGACAAAGCCTGCGTGATCGGATGCCAAATAGACTTTATGGGAGTTTTTGGAGAGATTTTCTTTAATATTTTTTTTTACGGATGGGTTTTTCATCTGCTATAAAAAAAGTAAAAGCGGCTCTGGATTAAACCAAAACCGCCAATACAAATACTATCTCTTACGGTAAGTTTGAGCTTTACGAGCTTTTTTCAAGCCGTATTTCTTGCGTTCAACAACACGTGAATCACGAGTCAAGAACCCGCCAACGCGTAGAGTTTTATGAGTTGTCGGATCGAAAGCAACAAGTGCTTTACTGATTCCGTGAGCTAGAGCACCAGCTTGACCAGATTTTCCGCCACCAGCAATCGTTGCAACAACGTCAAATTTATTTTCATTGCTAGTCGCGCCAAATGGAGCTTTTGCAATATTGAAAAGAATTTCTCTTCCTAAATAAGTTAAACCATCGCGGTCGTTAACCGTGATTTTTCCTGTTCCCTTTTTAATCCAAACGCGCGCAGCAGCATTTTTTCTTTTGCCTGTTGCGTAAGCACGACCTTGAGCATCGATTTTTTTCTCTCTAGGAAGAGCAACGTTTTCTTGGTTTTGGGTTCCAAGAACTTCGAGAATTTTTTCTTTTAAAACTGAAGACATAATTTAGTTAGTTTTTTTGTTTTTGCGGTTCATAGAAGCAATATCCAAAACTTGTGGATTTTGTCCTTGATGTTTGTGCTCTGCACCTTTGTAGATATGTAATTTAACCATGATGTCGCGCTGTAAAGGTCCGCGAGAGATCATGCGAGAAACTGATTCTTCCAAAATTCTTTCTGGGAATTTTCCTTCAAAAATTTGACGAGCAGTTCTTTCTTTGATTCCACCTGGGTGGCCGGTGTGCCAATAATACATTTTTTCAGCGTATTTTTTACCGGTTAATTTTAGTTTTTCGGCATTGATAACAACAACGTGATCACCGCAATCCAAGTTTGGAGTGAATGTAGATTTATGTTTACCACGTAAAAGGTTAGCAATGATTGTAGAAACTCTACCAACAACTAGGTCCTCGGCATCAATCAACCACCATTTTCTTTCGATTTCGCTTGGTTTAGCGACGTAAGTTTTAAGCATATTTTATTTCCTATCGTTTGAACTGAAATTTTATTAAAAAGTTTTGGGAAACTGTAAGCGGGAAAAGAGGCGGCGCATTAAAATCAGCAATTGCCAAAAGTCAAATTAAATTTTTAATTACTAGTTAAATTTGCAAAATCACTTTTGAGTAAACTGAATGAATAAACGTCAACATAAGCTCCGCGATGATATCTATGCTGGCGCAAAATGCCTTCTAAAACGAAACCACATTTCATCAACAAATTTTTTGATGGCAGGTTGGCGGTCGAAACAAAAGCTTCAACTCGATTTACTCGTCCATAATAAAATTCTTTAAAAGCATATTTTGTAACTGCTTGAATTGCTTTGGTCATGATGCCACGATTCCAATATTGATGAGCTAGATCATAACTTATTTCAATTCGACCTTGATAAGCATTGTAACTTGTCAGGCCAATTGAGCCAATTAATTTATTGGTTTGCTTGTCGGCAATTGCGAAATAAATTCCGTCATTTTGGTAAAAAACGTTACGCCAATAATTTAATTCACGCCTTGCTTCTTCAAGCTCGCGCGGAATTTCGCAAAGAATATATTTATTAACTTCTGGATCAGAATAATAAGAAAAAAAATCTGCCACATCTTCGTCACATTTTTCACGCAAAACAACATCGCCAAGATCAATTATTGGAAAGTTTTTTGGGGGAATTTGCATATTATTCTTCGCTTATTTTTGATATTTCAACCAATTTTACTACACGATTATCGGCATCAATAATTTTGAAATTAAGACCATATTTTTTAGCCTCTTCATCAATTTCAGGAACACGCTTAAATACCGACATTGCAAGGCCGCCAACGGTTTCAAATTCATCGTCGTCGTATTTTATTTTTTGATCGAGAATTTCTTCAACTTTCTCGATTTCAACGCGGCCACCAAAATGAAATGCTTTTTTGTTTATTTTTTTAATGCGAAAAAATGAACTATCTGACGGCAAATCATGTTCATCTTCAATATCACCAACTATTTCTTCCATGACATTTTCAATTGTCACAATGCCGTCAACGCCACCAAATTCATCGAGCACGATTGCAACGTGAATGCGCGCCATACGCATTCGCAGCATCACATCCACTAATTTCATTGAACCGGGAACGAATAAAATTTTACGCAAAATTTTGGTAATCGCAAAATCCTGACTTTCATCACATAAGAATTTGGCTAAATCTTTACTGTGAATAAAACCGGTTATTTCATCAAAATTTTCTTTAAAAACTGGAATTCTGGTGTGACCATCAGTTGTGATTAATTCTTTCACTTCTTCCAAACTTGCACCCTGCTTGATTGCAATAATGTCGCTTCTTGGAGTCATTACCGCCGCAACTCTTTTGTCACCAAAAGAGGCGATATTTTTAAACATCTTTTTTTCTTCGGCACTAATCAAATCTTCTTTTTCATAGCCATCAAGCAAATGAGAAATAACCGAAAAAAATGATTTTTTAGTTTTTTTACCAAAGAGATTCAGCAGAAAATTCAGCAGGTTTTTACAACGTAATTGTAGTTCTTTATTTCTCTTTCTCGATGCACCTTCCATTGATTAGAAATTTAGTTGATATGGATTTTTGATTTTCAATTTCTTTAAAATTTTCACCTCAAGATCTTCCATAATTTTTGCCATTTTTTCTTCTTCATGATCATAGCCAATCAGATGCAAAATACTGTGCAAAATTAAGTGAGTTAGATGATCGTGAAATTTCTTTTTTTGTGCAAGAGATTCTTTTTTTAGAGTTTCAAAAGCAATTATAATATCGCCAAGAAACAAGTATTCACAAGCTCCAACGAGTTTTTTAAGACCAATTTGGCGAATTAAATTTTCATCCAAAGCCGGAAAAGATAATACATTCGTTGCTTTATTTTTGCCGCGAAATTCCAAATTTATTTTCTTCATCTGCAAATCTGAAACCAAAGAAACCGAGATTTCGAGAATGAAATTTTTTTTGAGGATTTTTTTTAGATCCGTAAGTGGAATTATTTTTTGAATGGTTTTTTCAACAAAATTTTCGATATTTTTTATTTCCACCCATTTTTTGCTTTTTACAACAATATCAATCATGCGGGGCAACTGTTTTGATTGGGACAAAACTTAAAATTTTTCGGACAAATTCTTGCCGTTTTTTGCCCCGAAAAAATCGTCGCGTCGTTGCCTTCAACCGCTTTACAAATTTGTACCAAGCTTTTAATAAAATGCCCTTCAACATTTAATGCCGGCACGCGCAAATATTCTTCTACCCCCAATTTTTGCGCCATGTTTTTATAATCGATATCCAATTCTACCAAAGTTTCAGAATGATCGGAAACAAATGCGACGGGAATGATTACTGGAATTTTTTTATCCAAAGCGACTTTTTTTATTTCCTGATCCAAACTTGGCCCAGTCCATTCCAATGGACCAACTTTGGATTGGTAGCAAATTTTAAAATCAATTTCACTTTCTGGTTTTTCAAGAATCTCCGCCATATTTTGTAGAATTTCTTTGGTAGTTTTTTCCACCTGAAAAACATAAGGATCTCCATCATTTATCAGTTTTTGCGGCAAACCATGAGCTGAAAATAAAAAACGAAAATCGGATAAATTATTTTTATAAGTCTTAGCAATTGTTTGTTTTATGAGAAGGCTATGCGACCTTATAAATTCTACTTCAGAAGGATAACAACAAACAATTTTTATCGTAGCTTGTTTTAAGTCAGACAATGATTTTTTCAAGAAATCCTGAATCGATGATTCTGAAGTAGTGCTAGAAAATTGCGGATAAAGCGGCAGTAAAATTACTTGGCTTGGATCATATTCTTTTACTTTCTTAATCACTTCTTCGCTGAAGGGATGGAAATAACGCATCGCCACAAAAACCTTGAAATTTCCACTAAATGAAAGTTCTTTTTCTAGGGCATCAGCCTGTGCTATTGTAGTATCGAGCAAAGGAGATTTACCGCCAATTTGTTGATAAATTTTCTGCGCTTTTTTTACTCTTCTTTTGGAAATAAATTTCGCCAAAAGAAAACGAAAAGGTTGCGGAAGACCGATAATTGCTTTGTCGTTAAAGAGATTAAACAAAAATGGCTCAACAGATTCTAATTTGTCCGGACCGCCCAAATTGAATAAAATTACTGCGGTTTTTTTATCAAAAGATTTCATGAACGAATAAATTTTTTAATTATTAGGCTGGAAATAAAAAGCAGTGAAAATATTGCAATAACCGTAGAACTAACCGTTAAATCATAATTCCCCGCAACCTTGAAAGAAAAGGCTGAAATAGAGATTCCGATTATAACACTAAGTAATATCATTTGCTTGGCAGAAATCGAAAAAATACGCGCAATTGCGGCCGGTAAAATTAACAGCGCCGTCATTAAAAATACGCCGACAATTCGTACAGATAATGCAATTACAAGAGCTAGTAAAAATAAAAATGAAAGATTCCAAAATTCGGTTTTTATTCCTTCTATTTTTGCTAAATCTTGATTGGTATTAATCAGCAAAATTTTTTTGAAAGCCAAAATTGTGTAAATTATTGTTGCTATTGTAACTGCGATTAAGGCTTTTATTTCGCTGTTTCCAACAGTTAAAACATCGCCGAAAATATAAGAAGTAAAGTAGAAATTTTTAATCCAAATATCATTGGCAATAACCGCGAGCGCGACGCAGAAATAGGACATTATCACAATTATAGTGTCTTTTGAGAAATAGCGGTTTTGCGAAATCAATCCGACAAAAAATGAAAAAATCAGCGCAAAAATAATTAATGCTGAAAGTTGATTAGTTTCAAAAATTACACCCAAAACTAAACCAAGAAGAATTGAGTGCGATAATGAATCGCCGAAATAAGATAGTTTTTTCCACAAAACAAAAACCCCGAGCAAAGAACAGGAAATTGCAATTAAAATTATGGCAAAAAAAGGTTTGATGAGAAAAGCTTCTAACACTTATAACTAAAAAATTGTTAATATTTTAAAATAACCTAAACGAGAAAATGTCTGAACAAGCTAAAAAATCGCTACTTCATTTCATGAAAAAGCAAATCAGTGAAAAATCTAGCAAAATAAACGCAGACCATAAATTAGCAGCGTCACATCATAAATCGCATAATGAAAAACATGACGACTCAAAAGAGACGAAAGATGAAGAAGAAAAGGCTGAAGAAGAGTTGGAAGAAGCAAAAAAAGAATCGATGAATAAAGCTGCAGAAATTAACCAAACTGAAATGATGAAAAAATTAGCTTTGGAAACCGTTGTCAAATATACAATGTTAGTCGCCGTTTGCGTTATTTTCGCCATCGGTTTAATTCAATTTGGCCCTGCCATTGCTGAGTTTTTCAACGGCGTTATTTTTAAAGCTTTAATGGCGACATTAAATACAGGCTCTAAAGACTAGCTCGTTTGACTTTTAATTTTGTCAAACTATCTAGCCCGTTTCGTTTCATCTTTAGTCACTTTATGACTTAATTTTCCCCTTTTAATAATGGTAAAAAAATCTGATCCAAAGCTGTTTCATAATTCAAAGAAAGATGCTGAGGAATTTTCTAAAAAAGAACTTCTTAGTTTCTATCGCGAAATGCTTCTAATCCGACGCTTTGAAGAAAAAGCCGGACAACTTTATGGCATGGGTCTAATCGCAGGCTTTTGTCACCTTTACATTGGACAAGAAGCAATTGCTACGGGCATGCGTCACACAATGATTGAAGGCGACAAAGTTATCACAACTTACCGCGATCACGGCCACATGATTTCAGTTGGCTCTGACCCAAAAAAAATCATGGCCGAATTATTAGGACGCGCTGATGGCTCGTCAAAAGGCAAAGGTGGTTCAATGCATCTTTTTGATTTAGAAAATCATTTTTACGGCGGACATGGAATTGTCGGCGCTTCAGTTCCAATCGGCGCTGGTCTTGCTTTTGCTGATAAATATCGCGGCACAAATAATGTAACTTATTGCTATTTCGGCGACGGCGCCGCGCATCAAGGTCAAGTTTACGAAAGTTTTAACATGGCAAAATTGTGGAATTTGCCAGTTCTTTTCATCATCGAAAATAACCATTACGCAATGGGAACTTCGCTACAACGCTCTTCGTCAGTTGATGAACTTCATAAACGCGGCATTGGTTTCAACATTCCGGGCGTAAAAATTAACGGCATGGATGTTTTTGATGTAATTCGTGATGCCCAAAAATGTGTAGATTACGTTCGCGCTGGCAACGGTCCAATGATTTTGGAAATGGATACTTATCGTTATCGCGGTCACTCAATGTCTGATCCGGCGACTTATCGCTCGAAAGAAGAATTAAGCGACAAAAAAGAAAAAGACCCGATCGATTCTTTGCGCGCCTATATTTTAGGCGAAAAAATCGCATCCGAAAGTGACATCAAAAAAATCGACGATGAAATTAAAAATGAAGTTAATGAAATCGTAGAATTTGCTAAAAATAGTCCAGAACCGGACGAATCTGAACTTTTAACCGAAATTTATAAATAACATGTTGAGAAAATTAACCGTTCGCGAAGCGCTAAGAGAAGCAATGGCAGAAGAAATGAGAACAACTCCGGAAGTTTATGTTATGGGTGAAGAAGTTGCCGAATATAACGGCGCTTACAAAATCACTCAAGGTTTGCTTGCTGAATTCGGACCAAAAAGAGTAATCGATACTCCAATCACCGAACAAGGTTTTGCTGGCCTGGCAATTGGTTCGGCTTTTGCTGGTTTAAAACCCGTTGTTGAATTTATGACTTTCAACTTTGCCATGCAGGCAATTGATCAAATTCTAAATTCTGCCGCCAAAACTTGCTACATGTCAGGCGGACAAGTGAGTTCTCCAATCGTATTTCGTGGACCAAATGGCGCGGCTTCACGCGTTGGCGCACAACATTCTCAATGTTATGCTGCTTGGTATGGCGCGATTCCGGGTTTGAAAGTTGTTGCTCCTTACAGCGCTGCTGATTGCAAAGGTTTGTTGAAAGCGGCGATTCGCGATCCTAATCCGGTAGTTTTCTTGGAAAATGAAATCACTTACGGTCTTTCTTTTGAAGAAGAATATGATGAAGATCACATTGTTGAAATCGGCAAAGCCAAAGTTCTTCGCGAAGGAAAAGATGTAACAATTATCGCCTTTTCTTTAGTTGTTAAATATGCTCTTGAAGCCGCAGAGGAATTAGCCAAAGAAGGTATTGAAGCAGAAGTTATCGATCTTCGTTCAATTCGTCCAATTGATCGCGAAACCATCGTTGAATCGGTTAAAAAAACTAATCGTTGCGTTACGGTTGAAGAAGGATTTCCATTCGCCTCAATCGGCAGTGAAATCGCTTCAATTTTAATGGAAGAAGCCTTCGATTATCTTGACGCTCCAGTTAAAAAATTGGCATCAGTTGATGCGCCTCTTCCTTACGCCGCCAACCTCGAAAGATTGGCGCTTCCAAAAACCAACAACATTATCGCCGCCGTTAAAGAAATTTGTTTTAGAAGCTAATGAAAGAGAATTTTCTCTATCAATTTGTCAGGAAATATCGCATTAAAAAACCGCTTTTCATTGGCTATTGCGTTGCTTTGTCGATTATTTTTTATTTCGGATTTTTCACTTTTTTCGGCGATAAAGGTTTAATTCAACTTTTCGCCTTAAAAAAACAAATCGCCAATAAAGAAATTACAAAACAGGAAATTTTTGCCCGCATGCAAGCCAAAAAAAATATGGTTGATGGAATGAATTTAGAATCTTTAGACCTCGATCTTCTCGATGAACAAGCCAGAAAAGTTTTAGGCTACGCTGGAAAAAATGAAGTAGTAATTTATCGCGAAAAAAACCTAGAAAAAACTGATCTTCAAATCAAAAAATAAAAATAAAATGGAACAAATTTCGATGCGAAATGAGTTAATTCGCAAAGCCCTGCATTTCTTGCTAATATTGGTTCCAATCGGCTATTGCGTTTTGGGAAAATGGCCGAGCCTGATGATTTTCGCCATATTGACCTCAATAATTGCCATTCCCGATTATTTACGTCGCACCAATCCTAAAGTTAAAACTATTTTCGCCAAAATTTTCGGCATAATTTTACGCCCTCACGAACTTACTGGCGATAAATTTTGCGGAGCAACTTGGGTTGGAATTGCCGCTTGCTTAACTTTCCTACTTTTCAAAAAAGAAATTGCCGTTACTGGTTTTACCATTTTAGTAATTTCCGATGCTTTGGCGGCGATTGTTGGTCGTAATTATCCCAGCCAACCATTTTATGAAAAATCAGTTTCAGGTTCTGCGGCATTCGCTGTGAGCGGATTGATAATTCTAATTGCTTGCGGAATGATTTTTCATGTTCGACCATGGTTTTATATTTTCGGACTTTTTGCATTATTCTGCGTGACTATGTTTGAATCACGCCCAAGTTTTTTGGAGGTTGATGATAATTTTACAATTCCCATTGGATTTGGAGTTATCATGACATTTTTTGATATTGTTTGGAATTACACATATTAGAAGCCGTTAGCCAATCAATCAAAAGCAGCTTTGGTTGATTAACAATTTTTTTAGTTTTTGTTTTATTGATGCTTTTCCCTAAAGAATTTCCAGAAAAATTGCGTTCTAGCATTTTGACTTCGGAAGTTATTGGCAAAAAAGTAAAGTTGAAAGCGCGCGGCCACGAATTTCAAGGTCTTTGCCCTTTTCACAATGAAAAATCTCCTTCTTTTACCGTTAATGATTTAAAAGGTTTTTATTACTGTTTTGGATGCGCCGCTCATGGCGATATCATTAGTTTTGTGATGAATAATGAAGGATTAGATTACAAAGATGCTGTCGTAAAATTAGCTGATGATTTTGGTATTCCAGTTCCGCGAATTCAAGTTGACGAAGTTAAAGAAAACAAGATGGAGCGCGATTTTTTAATTTTAGAAAAAGCCTGCCAATTTTTTGAAAAAACTCTTTACGAAGAAAGCGGTTTTGAAGCGCGCAATTATTTAAAAAAACGTAGTTTAAATTCCACTATCGCTAAAAAATTTCGTCTTGGCTTTGCGCCCAATTCCTACGAGGCTTTAAGCAATTATTTAAAATCCGAAAATTTCACTGATTTAGAAATTTCGCGCAGCGGAATTATCGGTCAAAATGAACGTAAAAAATTCTACGATAAATTTAGAAATCGCGCGATGTTTCCAATCACCGATAAAAAAAATCGTGTCATCGCCTTTGGCGGCAGAACGATTGGCGACGATATGCCGAAATATTTAAACTCTTCTGAAACCGACGCCTTTAAAAAAAATCAAACTCTTTATAATATTTTTTATGCCCGCAAAGCCATATTTACCAAAGGTTTTGCCGTTGTGGTTGAAGGTTATATGGACGCGATCGCTCTTTTTGCAAACGGTGTCGAAAATGTAGTCGCCAGCCTTGGAACTGCGCTTGGAGCGGAACATTTAAAAGAGCTTTTTTACATCACCGATAAAATCGTAATTTGTCTTGATGGCGATGCCGCTGGAATTCGCGCCGCTAAACGCGTTTCAGAAGTTGCGCTGCCGTTAATTAATACCAAAAAAAATATCACTTTTGCAATTTTGCCCAACCAAATGGATCCCGATGATTTTATTAAAGAATTTGGTGCGCGTGAAATTGAAAAAGTTTTTAGCAACGCCACGCCGCTTTCAGAAAGCCTGTTTGACTTTGCTTTGATCGATTTGGGAATTGAAAAAAATCAGAAAATTTCTGCCGAAAATAAAGCTAAAATTGAAGCTAATTTAGCCACAAAAATTGCCACTATTTTAGACACTTCGACCAAAAAATATTTTTCATTTTATTTTAAAGATTTGCTCTTTTCACTTGGTCGCAATCAAAAAAAACCAGCTAAAAATTTTAGCAATTTTGCCAGCAAAATTTATATAAAACCGGCAAATAATTTAGCCGATTCTTTAGCTAAAAATATTATCGCCTTTATTGTCAAATTCCCTGAATTGGCAAGGTTTCGCGATGAAAATTTTGATGTGCATGAATTGCATTTTACCAACGATAATCTCACTCATTTAAAAGAGTTAATAATTGATAAAATTGACGAAGGTGAAATAAATTTGCTTTCCGCCCTTGAAAATCCTGATTTTCATAATGATATATCCGATATCAAAAATATCCTTGCAAGGCTTGGTACAAGTGATTTAGACTCTGCTTTAATTAAATTTCGTGTTCTACTTCTAAGAGATTTATTACTTCAGGTAGATCTGCAATATAAAGATTCTTTAAGCCGAATCGACGAGATTGAAGCTCATCAAACCATTTTTGATTACAGAACTTCTCTGGAACATAAAATTTTATCTTTGGAAAAAGAAATAACTTAACAAAACTTGAGGCACTATGGTAGCTAAGAAAAAACCAGTAAAAAAATTACCTGCTAAAAAAGTGGTTGTAAAAAAGCCGATAAAAAAAGAGGTTAAAAAAGAGGTTAAAAAAGATGTTAAAAAAACCGCAAAGCCAGTAAAAACGCTTAAAAAAGCTGCTATTAAAGTGGTTAATAAGGTTAAAGTTGTAGAGCCAAAGAAAAAGATTAAACCAGCTGAAAAATCTAAAAAAATTGAAAAAAAATCTGTGAAAACGGTGGTAAAAAAATCAGTTAAACCTGAGAAAAAAGTTAAAGCCGCAAAACCAGTTAAAATTAAAAAAGCGCCGAAAGCAAAAAAAGAACCAAAGCCAAAAAAAGAAAGGAAAGTTAAACTTGCAGTTAACGACAGAACTGGCGCACTTGCAGAACGTTTCCAATTAATTCAGGATGTTCGTAGCGCTCTTTTGAAAAAAGATGATGACGGCAAAAAATTATCCAATGATTTAGCTGACAAATTAAAAAAGCTTTTAGCGCTTGGAAAAACCCAAGGCTTTTTGACTCACGAACAAATCAATGAAAATATCGACGCCGATATTGATCCGCGTAAACTTGATCGTATTCTTGATATTTTAACTGAGTTCAAAATTCAGATCGTCGAAAAAGAAGATGATCTCGACAAATTAACTGAAGATGGTTTGGCAGCGAAAGACGAAGAAAAAAGCCAAAAGCGTTCGGAAGATTCGGTAAAAACCTATCTCAAATCAATGAGTACGGTGAAACTTCTTACTCGCGAAGATGAAGTTGCAATCGCGATGCGTATTGAAGAAGGTCGCAATAAAACTGTAAAATCTCTCTATCAAAGTCCAATTATCATGCGCCACTTTATTGAGTGGTATAATGGCTTGGCGAACGGAACTATCTTGCTTCGCGACATCATCAGAATTGATGAAACTTATAATTCTGAATTAGAAGAAATTATTAAAAATAACGACGCTCAAGCCGCTGAAGAAGCTGCGGCGCAACCAACTGGCGAAGAAGATTTAACTGCAATTATTAACGATCAAGTTGATGCTTCAGCTGAACCGGCGGAAGAATCTTTATTTGAAGATGAAGAGTTGGAAGAAATCGATGAAAGCGTGGTTTCTTTCGTTTCGATGGAGCGCATTTTGATGCCGAAAATGTTGGATTTATTCCAAAAAATTTCGCATATCTGCCAAAAAATTCTCGATAAATCAGACAGCAAAACTTACGAAGAAGTTAAAACCGACAAAGACATCAACAAGTTAAAAGCTGATTTTGAAAAACTTTCACTAGAAGTAAGCTTCAATGATTCCCTGATTAAAGCTCTTGTTGACCAACTTTATGAAGCACAACAAAAACTTATTGCCATCGAGCTTGATTTGCTAAAAACCGCAATGTCTTACGGAATCGACAAAATTGATTATTTAAAACAATATCCCGGAATTGAAGAAGGTGAAAAATGGCTGAAAAAAATCAGTGAATTAAAAGATAAAAAATGGCAGGCTTTTTCTTCGCAAAGTGTCGAAAAAATTCGTGAAATCCAAACTAAAATCGGCAAATTCACCAGAATTATGGGACTTGCGATCGCTGATTTCAAAGTCTTGATTAACATTTTGCGCCGCAGCCAAGAAGAAGAATTAAAAGCTAAAAAAGAAATGATTGAAGCCAACTTGCGTTTGGTGGTTTCGATTGCAAAAAAATATACCAATCGCGGTTTGCAATTCCTTGATTTGATTCAGGAAGGCAATATTGGCTTGATGCGCGCCGTTGATAAATTTGAATATCGCAGAGGTTACAAATTCTCAACTTACGCCACTTGGTGGATTCGCCAAGCCATTACCCGCGCAATTGCCGATCAATCTCGCACGATCAGAATTCCAATTCACATGGTGGAAACAATTAACAAAATTGTTAAAACTTCGCGTCAATTAACTCAAGAATTGGGTCGCACGCCCGACGCGCAAGAAATTGCCGACAAACTTTTAATGCCAGTTGATAAAGTTAGAAAAGTTTTAAGAACTTCAAAAGATCCCGTGAGTTTAGAATCTCCAGTTTCGGGCGATGATGAAGACAGCGTTCTAGGTGATTTCATCGAAGATAAAACCGCAGTTTTACCTTTTGACGCCGCTTCGCATTCAAAGTTAAAAGAAGTTACAGCCCAAATGCTTTCTTCCCTAACTCCGCGCGAAGAACGCGTGCTTAGAATGCGCTTTGGCATTGGCATGGTGACGGATCATACTTTGGAAGAAGTTGGTAAACAATTTTCCGTTACAAGAGAAAGGATTCGTCAAATTGAAGCCAAGGCTTTGAAAAAATTACAACATCCAAAAAGAGCAAAATTGTTGAAAAGCTTTTTGAACGACGTTTAGAAATCGAAAAAAAACGGCAAATAAAAACCCCGTAGTCATGCTTTAGCCTGTCGAAGCATGAATTCGCCTCGAACCCTATAATCATGCTTCGACAGGCTTAAGCATGACTATGAGTTAGTTTAAAAATTTTGAGAAACAGCTTTTTTAATTACGCCCGAGAAGGATGGGATTACCGATAGATCCTGAAACAAGTTCAGGATGACAACGGCAACGGAGGAAGATCTACCAGACTCTGTCATCCTGAACTTGTTTCAGGATCCATGCAATCTCACATCACAGGAAAATAAACAATTAAACAGAGCTCTTGCGCAGGACGGGGTTTATAAACCCCGTCCTGCTTAAGGTTTTTACACTTTATCTCAGATTTTTAGCCTCTCTTTATTCGAGCGAACCCAGAATCTGAGCGACTTCATCAAAATGAATTGCAAAAATGAACAACCTGAATTTGACGGAGCCTACAGTCTGTTTGATTCTTAGTTGGACAGTAGTGATTGCAAACCCAGTCCTGCGTAGGGCAAGCAGCTTTATTTAGGTAGATAGAAAGCAATCACGGAATTCAAAAATCCAATTAGCATTTCTATAACTAAAAATTTAATGGTTTTGTGAAAACCATCTTTGTTTTTTTTCTTAATTTCAGAAATGAGGTTTCTATCGCCGGTTGTGAGGTTAATGGAGGATAAATGACCCAAAGAATCTATTTCGTTTTCGATTAACCTACCGATTCTATAAATAATTTCTCTCATTATAACAACTTGTGTCAGGCTAATAATTGCAAACTTTGCAAAATCCGCTAAAGTCCCACTTTGTAATTTTTCATCGACGCCCAAATAAATTGTGCAGGCAAAAACTATTGTAAAAATACCAACAAAAATAGATGGAATTCTATCAGAATATTTTTGAAAAAATTTGAGAGTATCACCTTCTTTTGATGCCTTCATTGTCTCGAACCAATCTTTGACAATGTTGATAAAATTTTGTGCAACAGTGTAATCAACGTGCTCAACTTTTACGTGACCAGTGATGCTGGAAAAGGCTCTCATGAACTTAGGAAATGCCATAAAGTCATCACCAGATAGTTTGGAGATAAGATCTATGCTAATTTTATAGCTTCCGTAGTTTTTTGTTTGCGGATGTTGTATGGCAATGGTGTATTCTAAAGTTATGGATTTAGTTGAGCTAGATGTGCTTCTCACTCCGACATCAAAAGTATCAAAGGAATTAAAAACCCTTTTACTTTTATCGGTATAATAAGCGGTAAAATTACAAGATATTCCTTTGGTTTCGTAGCTTTTGGATACAGCGATGATTTTATGGTGAATGGTTTCGATATCAGAAAATTCATACTGATACGCTTTGCTAAAACTTTTATTAATAGTTTCCGGTCTGGTGGTTACGTTTTTCCAAAATTCTTGAAATTGCTGCCAGTTAATACCTCCAGATTCTGAAATGATTTCAGAATTATTTAGTTTCTCGATTTTATTGTTCATAATTGAAGTCTCTTTTTATTAAAAATTCTTACCCCGACGCAGGGCGGGATTTGTAATCCCGCCCTAAATTTCATGTCGTGTTTAATTAGGCTGAATATGTGGAATTTATAAATCTATTCCAGCTAATGTTTTGTTGCAGAGTCTGTATTTACAACATCTTCGCCATAAAATAATTATCGATAAAATCACCTTCGCGGTTTAATAGTTTTTTTCTAATTCCCTCAACTTCAAACCCGAATTTTTTGTAAAAAGAAATCGCGCGGATATTGTCAACTTCAACGCCGAGTTCGATTTTTCTGAAGCCTTCTTTTTTTAAACTATCAATTATTTCGCTGAAGAAAATTGTTCCCAAACCCTTACTCTTCAAGGATTGGTTGATTGCCAATTTATCAATATAAGCAATGTGTTTTATGCGATAAGTGCCTTTGGTAATTACCGCCAGTCCCAAAATTTCTAAATCTTTTTTCCACAAATTTAAACGCGGAAAAATATCGAGCCAAATTTCTTGAAACTCAATTTTTTCTAGCACCGGATAATTCATGAACATATTAACATCCTCGTGCATGAGAATGTCGTAGACTTGGTCGAAATCTTGTTTTGTTGCGCGCTCCAAAGTAATTTGCATTACTTGCGCAACCTCTTAAATCCTGCTTCTAGATCATCTTTTAAATCTCGAACATCTTCCAAACCAACATTGATTCTCAAGCAAGTTTTATTGCTATAAGCCCATTTCGTAACTGAACGGACACCGCTTGGATCAATTGGCAGAATTAATGATTCGTAGCCGCCCCAAGAATATCCCATCGCGTAATAATGAAGTTTGTCAACCATACGCGCCAGTGATTCGTTGGAATATTTGCGATCTAAAATGATGGTGAATAATCCTGCCGCGCCAGTAAAATCACGCTTCCAAATCTTGTGATTTTCATCTGATTCCAAAGCTGGGTATAAAACTTTTTCTACTTCTGGTCTTGCTTCAAGCCATTGTGCCAATTCCAACGCCGATTTAAAGCAATGATCCATACGGATTTTTGTAGTTCTCATGCCACGCTGAACCATGTAAGAAGAAAATGGAGCTGCAGTTACAGCCATATATCTAAATGCTTCGTACATTATACGAAAATGTTTTTCCTGAACTGTAATTGCACCCATCATCGTATCGGAATGACCATTAATATACTTAGTCAATGCAGTTACAACCACGTCAGCACCGTGCTCGAGAGGTTTAAAATAAATTCCACTAGCCCAAGAATTGTCAATAATAGTTACAATTCCCATTTTTTTGGCAACTTTGCAAATTGCGGGAACGTCTTGAATCTCAAAACTCAATGATCCTGGGCTTTCAAGGAAAATTACTTTGGTGTTTTTCTTGATTAGTTTTTTAATATCTTCGCCAATTTTTGGATCGTAATAAGTGGTTTCAATTCCAAGTTTTTTCAAAAATTTATCAGCAAAACTACGAGTTGGCGAATAAACATTATCCACCAAAAGCATGTGATCGCCCTGCTTTAAAAATGCTACAAGCGCAGTGTTAATTGCCGCAGCGCCTGAAGAAGTTACGAAAGAATTGTAACCGCCATCAATTTCAGCAATGGCTTTTTCTAATGCAAAATTAGTTTGAGTTCCATAACGACCGTATTTCAATTCATATGGTTCAACCAAATCATTGTTGGAATAGCCGCGTTCAGCGTAGATTAAATCTTTCAACGTTGGAAAAACGATTGTTGAAGATTGATAAATCGGCGGATTAACCATCCATCCTTGCTCTTTTGGATCACGTCCCGCATGTACGATGTGGGTTGCTTCATGCATTTTTTTATCCATTTTTACCTCAACAAATTGTCAGTGGAAAGAAGTGGTCCTAATTTTTTTCCCGCCAGAATATGCACATGAAAATGTGGCACAGTTTGGTGTGAATCAGAACCAATATTAGAAATTAAACGAAAGCCTGTTTTATCAACTCCAACTAAGGCGGCAATTTCGCCGACCTTTTTAAAAAAGTAAGAAATATCTTCAGGATTTGCGGTCGAAACAAAAGACTGGAAATCAGAATATTCACCTTTGGGAATTATCAGAATATGAATTGGCGCGGCTCTGGAAATATCGTTAAAAGCCAAAACTTTTTCATCTTCATAAATTTTTTGCGATGGAATTTCACCGCGAATAATTTTGGCAAAAATATTATTTTTTTCGTAAGCCATATTTGTGAAGATTTATTTTAAAAACTGATTGAAAAAGTCGATTTTTAAGAACGAAAAAATTATTGCGGATGCAGCGATTTAGTCGCTACGCAGCAATTTGAAATTTACCAAATTCGACAAAGTCGAATTTGATTTATTATATTATTTCACTCTTTCAACATCAGCTGCAACGCGAACTTTAAACATCGCGTCTGGATCCTGAACTTTTCCATCGCGACCAGCGCCTTTTTTAAGTTTATCAACCAGTTCCATGCCTTTAATTACACGACCCCAAACTGTATATTGATTATCCAAAAATCTTGAATCTTTGGTTACAATAAAAAATTGGCTATTTCCACTATCAGGATTTGCGGCGCGAGCCATTGAAACTGCACCACGAATATGAGGTTCATCAGAAAATTCTGCTTTCAAATCAGGCAATTTGCTGCCACCCATTCCAGTTCCCGTAGGATCGCCAGTTTGTGCCATAAAGCCATCAATTACGCGGTGAAATACAATTCCATCGTAAAATTTTTGACGGGTTAAAGCTTTAATTCTTTCGACATGTTTTGGAGCAATTTTTGGCAACATCTCAATTACAATGCGACCCGATTTAAGATCGATATAAAGAATATTTTCCAAATCCTGAGTGGCTTTTGGTGCTGCTGACGCTTGATTCATAACAGAAAAAAATAAAGTTAAAAAAGTAAAAATATTAAAAAGTTTTTTCATAAAATACGAAATGGAGTTTAGAAAAATTGACTTGTCGTGCGGATTAAAAGTTTTTAGGTAGATGAAAGAAATTTTTCAAGCTAGAGATTTTCTCAAAAAAAATCACTTATAAAAAAAGCTCGATAAACCAAAAATTGCTCTTGAGTCTTCGTTTCGTATTTTTAATTTCCGAAATCTGTTCACATATTATTTCCGCACTTATAGTTTTTCCCATACAGAAGCATCATTCATTTTTAATAAAAATTATCATCAACAATTTTAAGAGGTTATTCAATGTCTATTAATAAAGTGATTTTGGTCGGTAACGTTGGTCAAGATCCTGAAATTCGCACAACTCAAGACGGTCGCGAAATCGTCAACTTCTCCCTTGCTACATCTGAAAGCTGGAAAGACAAAGCTACCGGTGAAAAAAGAGATAAAACTGAATGGCATCGCGTCGTAATTTTTTCTCAAGGCTTAGTAAATATCGTTAAAAGTTACGTTAAAAAAGGTTCAAAACTTTATATTGAAGGTTCGCTTCAAACCAGAAAATGGACTGATAACCAAGGTATCGAAAAATTTACAACTGAAATTGCTTTACAAAATTTCAACTCAACTTTGCAAATTCTAGACACTAGAGATCGTCAATCATCCGCAGATTCTTATTCTTCCAACTCATCTTCAAAGCGTAATGACGTTTCAATTGAAGAAAATGATGATGAAATTCCGTTTTAAAATTAAATTAAAACAAGTTCGAATTTAGGGAATATTGAATTGCTACTTAGGCGAGCAAATTTCTGAATTCGCAATTAGTATTTTTTGGGTTATTATTCCTTAAGACACAATAGATATCACCCTGAGCTTGTCGAAGGGTGACATCGAGTTTTTTTGTGAATCAAGGGATAATCACCATTTTTTGATAGAAAAAAAATTTTGATTTGAAAAATTTTTAGTTTAGAAAGTTTTAGCGCATCTGACGCAAGTCGGGTGCGCTATTTTTTTGGTGAGAATATTTTATAATCTCCCCCATCCCTCTAAATAGGAGGAAGTCACGCATGCGCGATGACGAAGTGCCTCGAATTAAACTATTCAACTATTTTTTAGGGCGCGCAATAACCTCGAATTAAATCTTACTTTCATGCCTACAGTTACAATTAACGGTAAAACTACTTCAGTTCCTGAAGGAATTACAATTATCCAAGCATGCGAAATTGCTGATGTTGAAATTCCGCGTTTTTGCTATCACGAAAGACTAGCCATCGCCGGAAATTGCCGCATGTGTTTGGTGGAAGTTGAAGGCATGCCGCCAAAGCCTGTGGCGTCTTGCGCCATGCCAGTTACTGAGGGAATGAAAGTTCATACTGACACTCCAATGGTGAAAAAAGCCCGCGAAGGTGTGATGGAATTTTTGCTAGCCAATCATCCACTTGATTGCCCAATTTGCGATCAAGGTGGCGAGTGTGATTTGCAAGATCAAGCTTATCAATATGGATCTGGAAAAAGTGAATATCACGAACATAAACGCGCAGTAAAAGAAAAAAATATGGGTCCTTTGGTTAAGACTCAAATGACCCGTTGCATTCAATGTACGCGCTGCATACGCTTTATTGAAGATGTAGCTGGAACCGTGGAAATTGGTGCTGTAAATCGTGGTGAAGGAATGGAAATTACCACTTATTTGGAACAAAATTTAAAATCAGAATTATCAGGAAATATTATCGATCTTTGCCCAGTTGGTGCTTTAACTTCTAAGCCTTACGCTTTTAAAGCCAGAAGTTGGGAATTAAGAAAAATTGAATCAATCGACATCATGGATGCGGTTGGAAGCAATATCCGCATTGATTCGCGCGGCGTTGAGGTTATGAGAATTTTGCCTCGTTTGAACGAAGAAATTAACGAAGAATGGATTTCCGACAAAACCCGTTTCTGCTATGACGGCTTGAAATATCAGCGTTTAGACAAGTCTTACGTTAGACAAAATGGCAAACTAGTTGAAGCGGATTTTGATGCAGCTTATGGTGCAATTATTGATAAAATAAAAAGCCTTAAAGCCAGCGAAATCGCGGCTTTAACTGGTCAACTTTCGGCTTCAGAAGAAATTTTTGCTCTTAAAAAATTGCTCGAAAAATTAAATATTTCCAATTTCGATTGCCGTTTAAAAAATGAAAAAATCGACGCCAAAGATCGCGCTTCTTATCTTTTCAACACAACAATTGCCGGCATTGAATCGGCAGATGTTTGTTTATTGATCGGCGCTAATCCAAGAAAAGACGCACCAATTTTAAATAGCCGAATCAGAAAAAGATTTTTATCCAAAAAATTACAAATTGCGACAATCGGTTGCAACTCGGATTTAACCTACGCGCATCAATATTTAGGTGATGAAGTTGCAGTTTTAAAAGATATTCTTGATGGAAAATCTGAGTTTTGTGAAATTTTAAACAAAGCCGAAAAACCAATGCTGATATTGGGTCACGATATGGTTAGCAACAAAGATGGTGATTTAATTTTGACTTACGCCAAAAAAATCGCTGAAAAATTTAACCTGATTCAAGATGGCTGGAATGGATTTAATTTTCTTTCTAAATCTACCGGCTTATTAAATGGCTTGGAACTTGGATTTACAAGCACTTCAAGCGTTTTAGAAATCATGAAAAAAGCTGAATCTTCTGAAATTAAAATGGTGATTTTGCATTCAGTTGATGATGATTTGGATTTCGATAAATTGAAAAATACTTTCGTGGTTTACATCGGATCTCACGGCGACAAAGGCGCGCACGTTGCAAACGTAATTTTACCAGCCGCAGCCTACAGCGAAAAAGATGCAATTTATGTAAATCTTGAAGGTCGACCACAAAGCACGTCTCGCGCTGCTTTTGCACCAGGAAAAGCCAAAGAAGATTGGCAAATTTTTGTAGAATTAGCCACAAAACTTGAAATTGATTTGGGCTTTAAAAATCTTGCTCAACTTAGAAAATCAATGTTTACGGAGTTTTCAATTTTTAAAAACTTAGAAAAAATTTCTAAAACATCTTGGCAAAAATCTGAAGAAATTAGAGGTGAATTTTTACAACAAAAACTGCAAACCCAAGATTTTGATTTTTATTTAACCAATCCAATCGCTAGATCATCGCGCACTTTGAATAAATGTAGCATTGAGTTAAAAATTTAATTTATGATCAATTCTGCATATGAAGGATTGGAAAATGTTTCAGAAAAAAACTTAAAAGATCAATATTGGCAAATTGCCCGAACTTTAATTTCTGTGGCAACTTACGTTGCTCCATTATTTTTTCTTGATGAACGTCGAAAAAAATTTGACGGTAATAGCGAAAAAGATGTTATCGCAACTTTTTTGTTCTGCGCCTCAATGCTTACAAATGCTTATGAGGTTGTTTCAAGCTCTCTCGAATCTTGCAAATCGCGCAATAGCAACATCAAAAGTGATAAAAATTCACCAGCAGAAAGTTCCTCCGACATAGAATCAGAAGGACAAACGTTGCTTCAAAATTCTTCATCTTGCTTCGAACCAATTCAGCTTCTTGAATATTGCCGAAACGGTCTTGGATATTGTGTTTTACCCGCTGCAACTATTGGACAATCCGCTGCCGTAGCTGCTCAAATTCTCAATCCAAGCCAAGAAATTATCGAAATGACTAATCTCGCAATCCAAGTTTTTTCGATAGTTGGCTTGCCCTCATCTTCTTTATTCACAGCGATGGATTTAAAAATTCAGGAACACATAAAAAATAAAAAAGAATCTGAGGACGAAACGCCGCAACAAGAAAATGAAAAAAGTTTAATAAATTGCAGCAACGCAAGTATATTTTTAAACATTGCCGCTGCCATTGCTTCGGTGGCACTAATAACTACAATGAACAAAGAAAATGAACTAGCAAATACCTCCGTAATCACAGCCTTTACAACATTGGCAAAACTCGCCGCCTGCTATTCAAAAAACCAAATGTTGCCGCAAAAAGCACAAATTGCGGAATCTGCCTATACTTTTGCAATGGCGGTAAGCGCTGGCATCGCTTCTTCAATTCCCTTTTTTAGTAATAGCGATATTAAACCAATCGCGATTATGTCGGCGATTGACATGGGTTTAAGTGGATTAAGACCAGCGGTTGATAATTATACTGCCGAAAAAGTTGCTGAAGAAAAACGCGGCGATATCGGAGAAAAGCCGTCGCCAAGTTTCTCGTTCACAAATTTAAAAAAAATCAAAGGTCGCCTAGATCATTTTTTATTTGAAGAAATTGAAACAGATGAAAAAAAACCTACTACAAACCGACTTTAAAGATAAGAGCCTGTTTATAGAAAATTTAGTTGCAAAAAAATTCCACCTTACTAGTTTGCGCCACTCCTCAAAGTCGGCTAAGTGTCATTTAAGTTAAAATCAAAAAAACCAAATGTTAAAAATTCGTCTTTCTCGCGGTGGAAGAAAAAAACTTCCTTATTATCGCATTCTTGTTACTAACGCTACTTCACCTAGAGACTCTAAGTTCTTAGAGAAAATTGGAACTTATAATCCACTTCTAGCTGATGAAAAAGAAAACCGCATCACCGTAGATAAAGAGCGCGCCGAACATTGGCTTTCGGTTGGCGCACAACCAACCCAAAAAGTTGCAAAATTTTTGTTAAGCCTTGGTGTTAAAGGTGCTGAAAAATTTGCTCCCAACTTCAAGCCAAAAAACAAAGGCGAAGGTCTTAAGAAAAAAGCTTTAGCTCGCGTTGCTAAAGAAAAAGAAGCTGCAGCCGCTGCTGAAGCTTTAAAAGCTGAAGAAACTACTGCATAATTAGTTTTCCTAGTCCAAAAGACTTAAAGAAAACGAGCCCTCCGGCTTAAAGTCGGAGGGCTTTATTTTTTTCTTTTCCTCATGTTTTCTATTCCCAAGCAGTTGCTGATTGCCACCAACAATAAAGGTAAATTTTTTGAGATCGAATCTCTTTTAAATCAAATCAACATTAAAGCCGTTCCTACTTTTCAATTTAATATTGAAGAACCAGAAGAAACTGGCAAAACATTCGCTGAAAATTCCCTGCTTAAAGCTCGATATTACGGCTCTACAACAGGTTTAATGGCATTAGCAGATGATTCAGGATTATGCGTTGATGCAATGAATGGCGAACCCGGAATTTATTCAGCGCGCTTTGCCAAAAATGAGCGCGGCGAAAGTGATTTTAATTTTGCTTTTGAAAAAATTTCTGCTGCCATAAAAAATAATAATTACGCAGCGCATTTCATTTGCAATTTGGCTCTTTTTGATCCGAAAACCAATTTTGAAATTTCTTTTGAAGGTCGCGTTGACGGCAATTTAACTTTCCCAGCCCTTGGAAATAAAGGCTTTGGCTATGATCCGATTTTCATAAAAAATGGCATGAATCAAACTTTTGGTGAAATTGATCCTGAAGAAAAAGACCAAATTTCACACCGCGCTGATGCATTTTTAAAGCTGGTAAATTGGTTAAAAAATTCTGGCTTGTAAAAGCACTTATCTAAATTATGTAAGTATGAATATGCGTTAGATCCTGAAACAAGTTCAGGATGACGATATTGGAAGATTGATCCCAGAAACAAACTCCTTCATCCCGAACTTGTTTTGGAATGACGACATTGGAAGATTGATCCCAAAAACAAACTCCTTCATCCCGAACTTGTTTTGGGATCTAACCTCACAATTAAATAATTATTACTAATGAGCAAAAGAGATTATTACGAAATTCTTGGAGTTTCGCGCAACGCTTCAGCTGATGAAATAAAAAAATCTTACCGCAAATTAGCGATGCAATTTCATCCAGATCGCAATCCCGGCAACAAAGAAGCGGAAGCTAAATTTAAAGAAGCAACCGAAGCTTATGAAGTTTTAAAAGACGATCAAAAAAAATCTGCTTACGATCAATTCGGTCATGACGCATTTTCACAAGGTGGGGGCGGAAGTCGCGGTGGAAATGGTGGCGGAGCTGGAATGGGCGATTTTGATTTCAACGATATTTTCAGCAATTTCTCCGATATTTTTGGCGATTTTGGCGGCGGCAGACAAACTAAAAAAAGAAGCGCGGCGCAGCGCGGCAGCGACATTCGTTATAATCTAGAAATTTCTTTAGAAGAAGCGTTTCGCGGCGTAACCGAAAAAATTTCCTTCTCAATTCCTTGCGCCTGCGAAGGATGTAAAGGAACTGGCGCCCAAAATGGTGAAAAACCAACAGATTGTCCAACTTGCAAAGGCAGTGGAAAAATTCGCGCTCAACAAGGATTTTTTGTGGTTGAACGCGCTTGCACAAGTTGCGCTGGAGTTGGTCAGATTATTAAAAATCCCTGCAAAATTTGTCATGGTCAAGGTCGCGTAAATAAAGACAAAACTTTAGCCGTAAAAATTCCCGCTGGCGTTGAAGAAGGCAACAGAATTCGTTTAACTGGCGAAGGCGAAGCTGGCGCGCGCGGCGGTCCGGCGGGCGATTTATATGTTTATATCTCAATTCGCAAACACCAATTTTTTAACCGAAAAGGTGATGATGTACATTTTGAAATTCCACTTAAATTCACAACAGCGGCACTTGGCGGCGCGATTGAAATTCCAACGATTGACGGCGCAAAAGCAAGTTTGAAAATTCCTGAAGGCTCGCAAAATGGCGATCAATTTCGCTTAAAATCGAAAGGAATGAGTGTGATTAATTCGGGCGGTCGAAGAGGTGATATGTATGTTAAAATCAATATTGAAACGCCGGTAAAATTATCCTCCGAAGAAAGAGAATTGCTGACGAAACTTGATCAATTGATGAATAAAAAAACAACAAGCAATCCAAAATCGGAAAGTTTTTTTAAGAAGGTTGGTGATTTGTTTTCTTAATTTTTTGCGATTAATAGCCTATACCAAACGGTGATTATATATTTAGCACAGGTGAGAAGATTTTTAAAATTTTTTCATCAAAGAAATAGAATAGTAAAATCAGTCCGAATAATTTTAGCAAAACTCAAACAATAAACTTTTTTCTAAATGTCAGTTAGCGACGCCAGAATACTATTACATTTTGACATACATGAGCCAATAGAATTGACAGAACTTACTTTGTCTTTTGGCTCTCTTGCAAAACAATATAGAAAGCATCTAACAGATGAGCTGCGATCTCAAGGCAAAAAAGTTAAAGACATAAATGACATCAAACTATACATAACCAAAATAGAAAATAATTGCATTCTAGCCGAATTGGCTGGCGCGGTAGATGTCTTGGGAACATTGGTTAGTGTTGCAAACTATACAGAGATTTTTGTCAAGTTTATTGAAAATGTTGATAAGGCTATTGGGTTCTTCAGAACTTTATCTAAGAGGGATGTAAAAAGCATTAAAGCTGAAGAGATCGAATACTCTAAAAAACAATGTGAAGATGTAGCGCAGTTCTTGCAGGTAGCTTCAAAAAAAGGAAAATTAGGTCTCTCAGTTGCGGAGTATTCAAATGAAACAGAACGCAAAACAATTCGTATAAAATTTGAATACAAAAGTGATGAGGTTTTTGAAGCTCAAAAAGGCGCCCTATTGGCTCAGAGTATTTTAGAAGAAAAAAGCGATGCTGATTACAAAGATGTTTTGATGTATTTCTATCAAGCTAACATAGATAAATCAAAGGCTGACGGCAAAACCACAGAAAGAGCGATAATTAAAGCGATCTCTGGAAAAGATTTGCCGATATTCATCATTTCTGAAATTGATAGAGACCGCGTAATGAGCCTTAAAGATGATCCAAAGATGAATCCTTTTAAGGCTTCTTACCGAGTAGATGTTAATGTAGAAACAGACAGAAATAACGTCCCTAAATTTTATCGAGTTCTATCAATAAAAGAGATTATTCCAGGGGAAGATACCTAAAAAGAAGCAAATATATTTGTAAATTTTTGTTTCAAGATAAATCACCCTAACTTTAAGCTATTTTTTTCCTTTCTCTTTCTGAATCTGATTTTAATTGCCCGCAAGCTGCCAAAACATCATCGCCGCGCGTTTTTCTAATTGGCGCAATTAAGCCCGAATTTTTTAGAATTTGCTGAAATTTCAGAATTTGTTCAATGTCGCTGCGACCATATTCGCAGCCGTCCCACGGATTAAAAGGAATCAAATTTATTTTTACGTTCACATTGGCGCGGTTGATTAAATTAATTAATTCGCGCGCGTGTAAATCTTGGTCATTTACGCCTTTTAACATCACATATTCAAAAGTGATTTTCTGGTTCGGATTTTTGTTATTATAAGTTTTGCAAGCTGCCAATAATTCTTGCAGCGGATATTTTTTATTAATCGCCATAATATCGGTGCGCAGCTTGTCGTTTGTAGCATGCAGCGAAATTGCCAAATTGGTTTTTAATTCATCAGCGCAACGCAAAATTTCAGGCACCAAACCCGATGTTGAAATGGTGATTTTGCGCGCCGAAATGTCGAGACCATCAAGATCATTTAAAACTTTCACCGATTGCGCCACATTTTCATAATTAAAAAATGGCTCGCCCATGCCCATGTAGACTATGTTGGTGAGTTTGCGGTTATTTTTATCCCAATCTCCGATCAAATCTTTGGCAATTAAAATTTGGGCAACAATTTCGTGAAATTCTAAATTTCTAACCCAAGTTTGCGTGCCGGTGTGACAAAATTTACAAGCTAGCGTGCAACCGACTTGCGATGAGATGCAAAGCGTGCCGCGGGTTTCTTCGGGAATGTAGACAACTTCAACTTCTTTGCAGTCAGAAAATTTTACTAACCATTTTCTGGTGCCGTCACTTGATATAATATCTTTGGAAATTTCGGGGCGAGAAAGAGAAAAATTTTGCGCCAAAGCTTGGCGAATTTCTTTGGAAATATTGGTCATTTCGTCGAAAGATTTTACGCCGCGCGCATAAATCCAATTCCAAATTTGTTTGGCGCGAAAAGACTTTTCGCCAAGCGCCACAACTGCTGTTTCGAGATCTTTTTTATTTAAATGTGTGAGGTTTTTTTTGAGTTCAGTCACAAATTTTGTTTAAAAAACTTAATTTTTATTAATCGCATTTTTTTGCATTTCAAAAATTTTAGCAGCAGCTTTTTTTGCCAATTCATACATTTGCGAAACTTGTTCAAAGCTCATTGCGCCTTGTTCTGCGGTTCCTTGAATTTCAACTAAATCAAAATTCTGGTTGATTACAAAATTGGCATCAACTTCGCATTTGCTATCTTCATCATAATCCAAATCCGCGACAACATTGCCGTTAAAAATTCCGCATGAAAGCGCGCAAACCAAGCCAATTAGCGGGTTTTCTTTGATGGTTCTTTTGTCCATAATTTTTTTAACCGCTAAAGCCAAAGCAACATAACCGCCCGTAATTGAAGCGCAGCGCGTTCCGCCGTCAGCTTGAATAACATCGCAATCAATTATGATTTGACGTTCGCCCAGTTTTTTAACGTCAATTACCGAGCGCAAAGAACGACCGATTAAACGCTGAATTTCAATATTGCGACCATTTGGTTTCATTGGATCGCGACTGTTTCTGGTGTGAGTTGAACGCGCCAACATATTATATTCCGCAGTTACCCAGCCTGTGCCTTTATTGCGCAAAAATGGCGGAACTTTTTCTTCAATTGTGGCGGTGCATAAAACATGAGTATTGCCGAATTTTATTAGACAAGATCCTTCGGCGTAGGCGTTAACATTGGTTTCAATTGAAACATTGCGGATTTGATTTGGGGTTCTTTTTGATGGTCGCATTTGAGAATTGAAATTATTTATTTGTATAAAAAAGCGCCGGAGAAAATAAATCCTCCGGCGCTAAGGCGCCAAATACTTTTTTGTAAAGTAGAAGCTTTATTCTTCTTGAACGAAGTCAAATTTGGCTTCTTTGCTTCTGCCTAAACGTTTGCGTTCGTTAGAATCTAAGAATTTTTTACGTAAACGTAGAGATTTTGGCGTAACTTCAACCAATTCATCATCGCCAACGTAAGTTATCATATCTTCCAAAGTTAATTCACGAGCTGGAATTAAGCGAATTGCTTCGTCAGTTCCAGAAGCGCGAACGTTGGTAAGTTGCTTTCCTTTTAACACGTTAACTTCCAAATCACCTTGTTTAGAATTTTCACCAATCACCATTCCTGAATAAACTTTTTGCTGAGGCTTGATGAACATAGTTCCGCGATCTTGAAGGTTCCAAAGAGCGTAAGCAACTGCTTCGCCAGCTTCAGTTGAAATTAAGGCACCGTTTTTCTTATAAGCAATTTCACCTTTGTAAGGAACGTAAGCGTGGAAAATTCTGTTTAAAACTCCTGAACCTTTGGTGTCGGTTAAAAATTCGCTTTGATAGCCAATTAAACCACGAGATGGAACATAAAATACCAAACGATTTTTGCCGCCGGTAGATGGTTTCATTTCAATCATTTCGCCTTTTCTTGAAGAAAGTTTTTCAACTACAACACCGCTGAAAGCTTCATCAACGTCAACCACAACTTCTTCAACTGGTTCTAAAACATCGCCATTGGCTTCTTTTTTGAAAAGAACGCGAGGTCTTGAAACTGAAAGCTCGAAACCTTCGCGACGCATATTTTCAATTAATACGCCAAGTTGTAACTCGCCGCGTCCGCCAACTTCGAAAGCGTCTTTAGCATCGGATTCTTTAACTTTGATTGCCACGTTAGTTTCGGCTTCAGCAAATAAACGTTCGCGGATCATGCGCGAAGTAACTTTTGAACCTTCCATACCAGCAAGCGGCGAATCATTTACGCTGATGGTGATCGCCATTGTAGGCGGGTCGATTGGCGTTGATTTGATTGGTTGAGTAACTGACAAATCGC
>Ga0214921_10001924_pt1 | contig 34742 bp, 26 predicted proteins | sample LL1505_MetaG_FD_177992 | JGI IMG/M metagenome (GOLD analysis project Ga0214921, IMG submission 177992) | Freshwater microbial communities from Lake Lanier, Atlanta, Georgia, United States - LL-1505 | ecosystem: Environmental > Aquatic > Freshwater > Lake | place: USA: Georgia | collected... | reverse complement strand
CTGATACTAATTGCTCGTGCGACTTGACCCTATAACTTTGATTCAGAAATGATCAAGGAAGTTATGCCAAGTGACGCATTCAAAAAAGTCGAAAGACTAAAACTGATTCCAAACTCTATGAATTCGTCACCTTGATTACATCAAGGTGACAACAAGTTATGCCTGATGACCATAGCAAGTTGGTACCACTCCTTCCCATCCCGAACAGGACAGTGAAACGACTTAGCGCCGATGATAGTGCGGGTTCCCGTGTGAAAGTAGGACATTGTCAGGCTCTTACAGCCTCAAAAAGCCCATCTCTAACGAGTTGGGCTTTTTGTTTTTGTGCATTAGGCACAAGAAAAAAGCATCAAGCGTTCAGAAAATAATCGCCGGCGATTTCTGCGGCTTTACTACGAACAAGATCGTTGCAAATAAATTCAAACCAATTTTCAAATGACAAGCCACGCGGATAGGAGTGGTGAAGCTTCTCCAAATGCGTAGCTGATATTGCCCAATTCGAAAATGCTGAACGTTCAATACGCTGCAATTCCAGCAATTTAAACTTCACCAACACCTTGGCCGCATAAAGTGCATGTGATTCCGGCTTCTCGATAAAGCGTGTCAAACGCGATCGTGCACGTGTAAGGGCCCCTGCTACATCTGTAAATGGCGAGCCATGGCCAGGAAAAATGACGGAAGGCTGGAGTGACTCAATCAAATCTAAAGAGGCACTCACATCGGCAAACCCTTCTTCGCCTTCAATTTCAGGAAATACAACCCCGAAACCGTTTTCCCATAAAGCGTCGGCCGTAATGCAAATACCCGTATCAGGTGAAAAAAGAATAAAAGAGTGTGGATCATGGCCAGGTGCAGCAAAGAATTGCCAAGTATGGTCACCAATTAAAAATTCATGACCCACTCGAAGACTGTTGTGTGAAATAAATGGCGGGCAATGCTGTCCCGTCCCAACGTAGCCAAGGGCTAAAGCATCCCATTGGCGAACAAAGGGCGCATGACCAGGTGGAATCCAAGTTGTCACGTTAGTAAAGGCCGCTTGTAAAAAGGCATTGCCACCACAGTGATCGCTGTGCAAGTGTGTATTGATGATGGCGGTGAGTGGACGCCCATTGAGATGGTGCTTCACCAAATCCAAGGTTTGATGCGCATGGCTGAAGTAACCCGTGTCGATCAAAACCGCTTGGTCTCGATCAACTAACAAAATGTTGTTACTTGATAACCACCCGCGTTCTAAAAAATGTACGCCCTGCGGAGGCGTCATCGTTTTAGGCATGCGATCGTAACTCTCGCCTCAATATTTTTCCCACGTTGGTCTTGGGCAAATCATCTCTGAATTCAATATATTTAGGTTGTTTGTAGCCAGTTAAATTCTGCTTGCAATAACGCGCCACATCATCTTCCGTCAACGTGACGTCGTTGCGCACTACAAATACCTTAATCGCTTCGCCTTGCTTGTCGTCTGGAACACCGATAGCAGCACACTCCACAACACCTGGGCATAAAGAGATCACGTTTTCAAGTTCGTTAGGAAACACATTGAATCCGCTAACCAAAATCATGTCTTTCTTGCGGTCCACAATGCGTGTGAATCCCTTGTCGTCCATCACAGCAATATCGCCTGTACGCATAAAACCATCAGACGTAAAAGCCTTGTGCGTTTCGTCGGGTTGTTGGTAGTAGCCCACCATCACATTCGGGCCTTTGATACAAAGTTCCCCCACTTCGCCATAGGCAAGGCTGTTGCCATCGTCATCCTTGATGGCAATGTCAATGCTGGGCAAAGGTAATCCAATCGTGCCGCTAAAGCTGGTTGCCGTCACCGGATTGTTGGTGCCAATGGCAACGGTCTCGCTCATTCCCCAGCCTTCCACCATGGCAGACCCCGTCACTTCTTGCCAACGCTTAGCCGTACCCTCGGATGCCGCCATGCCGCCAGCTTGTGAGACACATAAATGCGAAAAATCGAGAGACTTGAAATGCGGATGCTGTAACAACGCATTGAACAAAGTGTTCACAGCGGGCAGTAAGTGAAATGGACGCTTTTTCAGAACATCCACAAATTTATCAATATCGCGCGGATTGGGTATGAGTGTCATATACGACCCCCATTGCACGCTCAAAAAACAAAGTATCAAAGCGAAGATGTGATAGAGCGGTAACGCGGTAATGCAATTGATTTTGGAAACATCGCCAATACGCAAAACTGCTGGCGTAAACCAAGCTTGCGCTTGCAAAATGGCTGCGATCACATTGTTATGCGTTAAAACGGCACCTTTTGACAGCCCAGTAGTGCCACCTGTGTACTGCAAAAAAGCAGGATCGTCGCGCGATTGCATAGACGGCTTGAGCGAATACTTGCCGCCTTCTTCCATCATCTCGTTAAATGCAATCAATGTGCGCGATTTACCAGAGGCAGTCATTCTCGGAATTTTGTATTCCGGCACCATGCGCGCTAAGTGCCGCACAGCAAAAGTGATCCAGCGTCCGAACCAAAAACCCAGCATATCGCCCATAGAAGCGATCACCACATTTTCAATCGGCGTGTCTTGGATCACTTCTTCCAAGGTGTGGGCAAAGTTTTCTAAAATCACAATGGTGGTGGCACCCGAGTCACACAACTGGTGCTTCAATTCACGCGCGGTATAGAGTGGATTCACGTTCACGCACACAAAGCCGGCACGCAAGATGCCCGACATCGTGACGGCAAACTGGGGGACGTTCGGCAACATGATGGCCACACGCGCACCTGCGGGCAAACCTAAATGTTGTAACCAAGCCCCCATACTGGCGGAAGCATCATCTACCTGACCATAGGTCATCCAGCGGTCCATGCAGACGGAGAAAGGCGAGGCTGCGTTCTTTTTAAAAGAGGTTTCCAGCAAATGGGCCAAGTTGCGAATACTGGAAGTATCGATCTCGTGGGGTACGCCAGATGGATAGGCATCTAACCAAGGTTTTTGTGTAGAAAAAGTCATTTCTCCATTCTCCTTTCCGATTGGCAGCAACTACATCGGTAATGTCCCGACTAAGGTAGATAAATTGACAAAACCAGGGAAAACCCTGTAATAGTGGGGTGAAATTCGTCAAAACGCTCATCCATTTGTCAGCCTTCAAAAGTTGGAAGCTATTGTTATTTGCTGGTCTAGCGCTTGACCATGTACCTTACGAGCGCGATGTGTTGGTAACGATTTGCCAACAGTGCACTTACAGCCTTCCCATATCCAAAACCATTCGCTTTCACTGTATGCGCAAGTCCGGTACTTGCGGTCTGACTATGCAGTTAATGATGAACATATACAAGGCTATGTGCGTTTATTGAATATGCGTTAGCGCTGGGCGTCATAAATCGGCGGAATATCAGTCCCAGTTACCATCGATAGCGCGCCGTAAAAAATACCCCTGACATACGTCTGCTTGCAAACGCCATGGGCTATGCTTCACATTTGATAAATTAAGTGGCCACAAGCTACGCAATGTGTGACAGACTCATCGATAACTAATTCTACGCAACACGAAATGGGCAAAAGCCTTTGGCAACGATTGATAGACCGCATTCGCCCAAAGCCAGATAGCAGCGAAGCGCTCCACCAAGTTTTTGCGGACGCAGAAGACAACCAAGTCATCGGCGCAGAAAGTCGCATCATGCTCGAAGGCGTCTTGCGTATGGCTGAATTAACCGCTGGCAAGGTGATGGTGGCTGCGGCGCGGATGGACTTGATCAATATTGACGCATCCCTAGACGAGAGCCTGCACCAAGTCATTGACACTGCCCACTCACGTTTCCCAGTATTTGAAGGCGAGCGCGACAACATCATCGGGATTTTGTTGGCCAAAGACCTGCTCAAACTGCAGCGCGCTCCAGCGCTCAACATACGCACCTTATTGCGACCGCCAGTCTTTATTCCCGAGAGCAAAGGACTGAACGACCTATTGCGCGATTTTCGAAACACCCGTAACCATATGGCTTTAGTGGTCGACGAATTTGGCCGCGTCGCTGGACTCATCACCATTGAAGACGTACTCGAACAAATCGTTGGCGACATAGAAGACGAGTTTGACGAACAGGATGACGCGGGCGATATCTACGCACTCGTTGACGGAAGTTTTCGCGTCAGTGGTGACACCGCCATAGACCGTGTCGAAGAAGCATTTGAGACCACCATCTTTACCCCAGACGAAACAGAACCGCAAGAAAACCGCTTCGACACCATTGGCGGCTTCATCGCCCACGCTATGGGGCATGTGCCTCGTCGCGGCGAATTATTCGAGATCAACGGTTTACGCTTTCAAGTCTTGCTGACCAAAGCAGGGGCGGTCAAATGGTTCAAGGTATTTGCTGTGCAAGCAAATACTGCCCAAACACCTCAGCAGACCGACAAAGCGCCGTAATGCAAACGGCCGCGTTACGCCACCTGCAAAACTTGGGCCTTTACGTGGTGCTGGTGGTTGCTGGTGCCTTGCAAGCCTTTGCCTTGGCATGGCCTTTTGAGGGCGCATCGTATGGCCAACCCATCGCGGCGCTTCAACTCACAAGCCTTGCCATCTTGGCTGCAGTGCTCGACCGAAGCAACAGTGCCACCCAAGCTTTTTGGCAAGCTTGGATTTTTGCGAGTGCCTGGTTGTTAGCCATCTTTTGGTGGCTTTTTATATCTATGCATATTTACGGCGAGATGCACGCGTCTTTGGCGGCGGCAGCTGTTGCACTGCTAGCCATCGCTTTAGGACTCTATTACGCTTTTGCTGGTGCCCTGTATCGCCGTTGTTGCCACCAAGGCCAAAGTGTTTTCTCGCGCGCCTTCTCGTTCGCTTTTGCGTGGATGCTGGCTGAGTTACTGCGTGGCACCTTGTTCACTGGTTTTCCTTGGGGCGCTATTGGCTACGCACACGTCGACAGCCCGATTCGCCATTGGTTGCCGTGGGTGGGCGTTTATGGTGTGAGCGCCATCGCTGCATTGGTATGTATGTTGGTGACTGCCAAACGCGCTGAGCATATTGAAAACCCTTCGCGTATCGGCTGGTGTATTCGTCTTGCAGTACTTGTGGCCCTTGCTTACACCTGGTCCACAGCTAACACCCAACAAACGGCCGCTAACAAAGAAGCTTCACAGCAGACTCTGAAAGTTGCCTTGGTGCAAGGCAATGTGCCGCAAGACCTGAAATTTGGTGCGGCAGTCCCACAAGCACTTGTGGACTATCGCCAAGCGCTATTGGCCAACACCGCAGACTTTATTGCTTTGCCTGAGACGGCATTGCCTGTGCTGGCAGACAACTTGCCCGAGCATTTTTGGAGCGAGCTCAAACAGCATTTCGCGCAACACCAACAACTTGCCCTGATCGGCATGCCGATGCGAGATGCGGGCCCCAGCACCCAGGGGCAACTTACTAACTCTGCCATGGCGCTCATGCCCAGTGCAAGCGCTGCGAACTACCGCTACGACAAACACCACTTGGTTCCTTTTGGCGAATTTGTGCCGCCCATGTTTCGTTGGTTTGTCGACTTGATGCGCATTCCGTTAGGTAGCTTTGGACGTGGCGCTTTGGGCCAACCGCTGTTGGAGTTCAAAGGTGAGCGCATCGCCACCAATATTTGTTATGAAGACTTGTTCGGCGAGGAACTTGTACAGAACTTCTCAGACCCTGAGCACTCCCCCACGCTGATGATCAACCTCAGCAACATTGCATGGTTCGGAAATACCGTGGCGATAGACCAGCATTTGCATATCTCGCGCGCAAGAACGATGGAGTTAGGACGTCCCATGTTGCGTGCCACCAATACGGGCGCTACTGCCATCATTGACGCCCAAGGCGTGGTCACACACCGACTTGCCAGTGGCGTACAAGGCGTCTTAACAGGTGAAGTCAAAGGTGTGCGCACTGCGCTCACCCCCTATACCCAGTGGGCTAGCAAATTAGGTCTGATGCCACTGTGGTTGTTGGGTGTTGCCACTATGGTCGTAGTCGCTGCTTTGGCCCACCGCGCCAGACACGGGCGACGCCGCTTCGGCCCTTAAAATTCACACAAAAATACACACCGCTAGGTTTCATGCTGACTTTCCAACAAATTATTCTCAAACTCCAGTCTTATTGGGGTGAACACGGTTGTGCCCTCTTGCAACCCATCGATATGGAAGTAGGTGCCGGCACCTCGCATACCGCCACTTTTTTGCGCGCTTTAGGCCCAGAGCCTTGGAGGGCTGCGTATGTGCAACCGAGCCGTCGTCCTAAGGACGGCCGCTATGGCGAGAACCCCAACCGCTTGCAGCACTATTACCAATACCAAGTCGTCTTAAAGCCTGCTCCCAGCAATATCTTGGAGTTGTATTTAGGTTCCCTCGAAGCCTTGGGCTTCGATCTCAAAAAAAACGACATCCGCTTTGTAGAAGACGATTGGGAAAACCCCACGCTTGGCGCCTGGGGCCTGGGCTGGGAAGTTTGGTTGAACGGCATGGAAGTGACGCAATTCACCTACTTCCAGCAAGTCGGTGGTATCAACTGCAAACCCATTACCGGTGAGATCACCTACGGCCTCGAGCGCCTGGCGATGTATTTGCAAGGTGTCGACAACGTTTACAACCTGACATGGACCGAGGGCTTGAGTTACGGCGATGTCTACAAGCAAAACGAAGTGGAGCAATCGACCTACAACTTCGAGCACAGCGACGCGGCATTTTTATTCCAAGCCTTTGGCGCCCATGAAAAGCAAGCGCAGCACTTGATGACCGAGCAACTTGCCTTGCCTGCTTACGAGCAAGTGCTCAAAGCCGCCCACACGTTTAACTTGCTTGATGCCCGCGGCGCTATCAGCGTGACAGAGCGTGCCGCCTATATCGGACGCATTCGCAACCTTGCGCGTGCAGTTGCCCAAAGCTATTACGACAGCCGCGAACGCTTAGGCTTCCCCATGGCGCCACGCGCCTGGGTGGATCAAATCGCACCCAAAACAGCAGCCACCCAATGACCACCCCAAGCCTGCTCGTTGAGCTATTTGTAGAAGAACTACCGCCCAAAGCCCTCCAAAAATTGGGCCAAGCTTTTTCAGACGTGTTGTCTGAGCAACTGCGCACGCAAGGTTTGCTGAGTGCCAACTCTGTCGTCACGTCTTACGCCACGCCGCGCCGTCTGGCTGCGCATATCAGCGCTGTCATTTCGCAAGCCCCGGATCGCCAAGTCGAGCAAAAGCTCATGCCAGTGGCGGTGGGTTTAGATGCCAGTGGTAACGCAACACCTGCTTTGCTCAAAAAGCTCCAAGCACTCGGTGCTGGCGCCGATGCCGTCGCGCAACTGCGCAAAGCACCCGAGCCCGGTAAAGATGCCTTGGTGCTCTTATACGACAGCCAAGTCAAAGGCGCGACCTTAGCGCTTGGTTTGCAAAAAGCTTTAGACGAAGCCATCGCCAAGTTGCCTATCCCCAAGGTAATGACATACCAGCTAGAAAAAGACTGCGAACTGCCGGGTTGGAGTAGCGTGCAGTTTGTTCGCCCCGCCCATGGCTTGGTGGCGATGCATGGATGCTCCGTCGTGCCTGTGACGGCCCTCGGTTTGCAAGCGGGCAATATCACCCAAGGTCACCGCTTTGAAGCCAAAGTCTCGTCTGTCGTTGTCAAAAGCGCAGACACCTATGCCGAACAACTCAAAACCGAAGGCGCAGTCATTGCCAGCTTTGCCGAGCGACGCGATGACATCACTCGCCAACTCGCGGCTGTAGCAGCCAAGATCGGCGGCGGCGTTCGCGCTATCGAAGATAGCGCTTTGTTAGACGAAGTTACCGCCTTGGTCGAGCGCCCCAATGTGCTCGCCTGTACTTTCGAGAAAGAATTCTTAGACGTCCCGCCCGAGTGTTTGATTCTCACCATGAAGGCCAACCAAAAATACTTTCCTTTGCTCGACGCACAGGGCAAGTTAAGCAACCAGTTTTTAGTGGTCAGCAACATCACGCCCGACGACGCCAGCGCAGTGATTGGCGGCAACGAACGTGTGGTCCGTCCCCGTCTGGCCGACGCTAAATTCTTCTTTGACCAAGACCGTAAAAAATCCTTGACGACCCGCGCCGATGGTTTGGCTAATGTGGTCTATCACAACAAACTCGGCACGCAAGCGGAGCGCACACAACGCGTGCGCGCCATCGCCAAAGCCATCGCTGGTTTGTTGCACAAAGGCGAAGACGCCACATTTGTGCATGCGGTAGATACCGCAGCGCAACTGGCCAAGGCCGATTTGCTGACCGACATGGTGGGCGAATTCCCAGAGTTGCAAGGCATCATGGGCGGCTACTACGCGCGCCACGATGGACTGCACGCTGATATCGCCGAAGCCATTGAAGACCATTACAAACCACGCTTCGCCGGTGACGACTTGCCACGCAACCCCGTGGGCTTGGTTGTCGCCATGGCGGACAAACTCGAAACCTTGGTGGGGATGTTCGGCATAGGCAATTTGCCAACGGGTGACAAAGACCCCTTTGCTTTGCGCCGCCATGCTTTAGGCGTGATTCGCATGTTGCGCGAATCTTCACTCAGCTTGTCGCTGTCGGACATCATTGGCCAAACCGTTGCGGTATTTGGTAGCGCGATCACCGATCCCCACGTGCCGTTAACAGCGTTTTTCTACGACCGCTTGTCCGCCAGTTTGCGTGAACAAGGTTTCTCGGCGCAAGAAGTCGAAGCCGTCTTGGCCTTGCGTCCGCAGGAACTCTCCGACATCACGCGCCGCTTGCAAGCTGTGCGTTCTTTCGCCGCATTGCCTGAAAGCCAAGCCCTCGCTGCTGCTAACAAACGCATTGGCAACATTTTGAAAAAAGCCGACGATGTGCAAGGCGATGTCAACGAAAGCCTGCTCACGGAAGCCGCAGAAAAAGCGTTGTTCCAAACTATGCAGCTGTTAACGCCTGAGGCGCACAAGCAATGGCTGGCTGGCGACTACACCGCGTCTTTGCAAACCCTGTCCGCCTTGCGCACACCGGTCGATGCTTTTTTTGACGATGTGATGGTCAATGCCGAAGACCTTGCGCTTCGTCACAATCGTCAGCGCCTGCTCAAGCAGTTGCATGTGGCTATGAACCAAGTTGCCGATTTGGCGTACTTGGCAGTTTGAGGCAATACACATGATCACCAAACTCGTTATCCTCGACCGCGACGGCACCATCAACCACGATAGCGACGAGTACGTCAAAACGGCACAAGAGTGGACGCCCATGCCCGGGGCGCTCGAAGCGATTGCGCGCCTCAACCACGCGGGCTGGCATGTCGTCGTGGCGTCCAACCAATCGGGCTTGGGCCGTGGCTTGTTCGATGTCGCCGCACTCAACGCCATGCACGCCAAAATGCACAAAATGTTGGGCGCTGTGGGCGGCCGTGTGGACGCTGTATTTTTCTGCCCGCACAGCCCCGACGAAAACTGCAGTTGCCGCAAACCGGCTTCTGGCCTGTTTGAGCAAATCGGCGAGCGCTACGGCATGGACCTCAAAGGCGTGCCCGCTGTGGGTGACCATCTGCGCGATTTGCAAGCTGCCATCGCTGTGGGTTGCGAGCCGCACTTGGTGATGACGGGCAAGGGCGCGCAATACAAAGGCCAAAGCAACTTGCCAAAAGATTTCCCTGCCAATACCCAGGCGCATTTAGACCTCTCTGCATTCGTAGATTGGCTACTTCTCAAAACCCAAGCGGCAGCTAAATCCAGCGCCAAAGCTACGCAAACTTCGCACAGCGCTGGTAGTTCCGCATGATCGCTTTTTTGCGTTCGGTGCTACACATGGCTGTGATGGCCCTCAGCATTGTTCCTTGTGCGCTGTTGATTGTGTTGAGCGCGGCAGTGGGTGTTGGCGCTGCGGCGCGCTACAAGGTTGCGCAGTTTTGGTTGTGGTTAAGCATCCAAGCTGCGCGCGTCATATTAGGTATCGAATACCGAACCCAAGGGTTTGAGAATTTACCCGTGGGCCAAACCAGCCCTGCGATTTTGTTGGTCAAGCACCAGTCGACCTACGAGACATTTTTGATGCCGGCGATCATGCCCCATCCTCTCGCCTATGTGTTCAAGCGTGAATTGCTCTATGTGCCGTTTTTTGGATGGGCGATTGGATTGCTCGACATGGTGCACATAGACAGATCGCAACGTGCCAGAGCCTTTGCCAAAGTCGTTGAACAAGGCAAAGCCTTGCTAGAAAAAGGTGTGTGGGTCATTATGTTCCCTGAAGGCACCCGCATTCCGCGCGGACAACGTGGCGTCTACAAAAGTGGCGGCGCTAGGCTTGCGATTGCAACAGGTGCCCCCGTCATTCCGATTGCGGTGACATCCGCAACGTGCTGGCCTCGCAAAGCCTTCATCAAATACCCGGGAGTGGTGGTAGTGTCTGTCGGCGCACCCATTCCTAGCATTGGACGCGAGGCGGACGAACTTACCAAGCAAGTAGAGCAGTGGATCGAATCCGAAATGCATAGGCTCGATCCAGAGGCCTATGCCGAACCTGTCTTAACAAACGCCTGAGGTTTGACACATGGGTCAGTTCATTCAACGTGTGCTCGACCTCTTCGATCTGGCCCCATCGACTATTGCGGCGCAATTTGTGCATCCACGCGCGAGTCGGCGCATCGCTCTAGCCACGTGCGATGTGGCTTATGCCTTTCGCCGTGCTAAGCGACGCACGATCGGCATGGTCATTGGCCCTGATGGGCTAGAGGTCAGCGCGCCTCGGTGGGTGACAGTCGGCGAGATCGAAGCCACCTTGCACGAGAAAGCCGATTGGATTGTGCGCAAGCTGGTTGAAATGCAAGAGCACCAGCGCCGCTTGGGCGAAGCACGCATCCAATGGCGCGATGGCGTGGTTCTGCGCTACCTAGGCGAGTCCTTGCAAGTCGTGCTCGATTCTTCGGTGGTGCTAAAGAAAAATAACGCGCAACTTGAAACTTTGGGTGACCAAAGCGCTGTAAGTTTTGTATTACGCATAGGCCTCCCCATAACCGCTAGCCCCGAGCAAATCCGTGATGCCACCCAAGCGTGGCTCATGCACCGCGCCAAAGAACTATTTGCCGAACGCTTGGACCACTTTGCGCCGCGCTTAGGGGTGGCTTGGAAGCGCTTGTCCCTGAGCAGCGCGTCCACGCGTTGGGGTACCGCGTCGGCAGACGGCGCGATTCGGCTGAATTGGCGCTTGATCCACCACAAACTAGATGTGATCGACTATGTGGTCGCCCACGAACTCAGCCATTTGCGGGTCATGGACCATAGTCCGCAGTTTTGGGACACGGTCAAAAGCGTCATGCCCGACTACCCCGCGCGCCGCCGCTTGTTGCGGGAAGAGCCACTGGCGCCGTGGGGCTAATTTCTTGCCAAGCTGATTTCCCCGTCATAATTGACGTTTACGTAAACGTAAACTAAAACGTTCAGTACTTATGGCCACCTTCTACTCCATTAGCGATTTAGCGCGCGAGTTCGACCTCACCACCCGCGCCATCCGCTTTTATGAAGACATGGGGCTGTTGCAGCCCGAGCGATCAGGACCTGCCGGCCGTAACCGTGTGTATTCCGGCAGAGACCGCACGCGGCTCAAACTGACCTTGCGCGCAAAACGCCTTGGGCTTTCTTTGACGGAGGCCAAAGACCTGATCGACATGTACGACAGCCCGCGCGACACGGGGCCGCAACTCGAAAAATTCTTGGTGGTCTTGGCTGACCACAAACGCCAACTCGAAGCGCAAATGGCCGAGTTACAAGCTAACCTGGAAGAAGTCAAATCCCACGAAAAAGAAGCACGCTCTCTGCTTAGCAAGCAAGGCGGCAAAACCAAAGGAGCCAAACCATGAACCATTTGCCAGGACTCAATTTCCAACTTGGCGAAGACATCGACGCACTGCGCGACGCCGTGCGTGAATTCGCGCAAACCGAAATCGCACCCCGCGCGGCCGAGATTGATCGCAACGACCAATTCCCGATGGACCTCTGGCGCAAGATGGGCGACTTAGGCGTGCTAGGCATCACAGTGGGCGAAGAATTTGGTGGGGCCAACATGGGCTACCTAGCCCATATGGTCGCGATGGAAGAAATCTCGCGCGCCTCTGCCAGCGTCGGCTTGAGCTACGGCGCGCACAGCAATTTGTGTGTGAACCAAATCAAACGCAATGGCACGGATGCGCAACGCCAAAAATACTTGCCAAAGCTTATTAGCGGCGAACAAGTGGGTGCTTTAGCAATGTCCGAACCCAATGCAGGCAGCGACGTCATCAGCATGAAACTCAAAGCCGAAGACAAAGGCGGCTACTACGTCCTTAACGGCAGCAAGATGTGGATCACTAATGGTCCAGATGCCGATACCTTGGTGGTGTACGCCAAAACCGAACCCGAACTCGGTGCCCGTGGCGTCACGGCTTTCTTGATTGAAAAAGGCATGCAGGGTTTCAGCGTCGCACAAAAACTCGACAAGATGGGCATGCGTGGCAGCCACACAGGCGAATTGGTATTCCACAATGTTGAAGTGCCTCAAGACCATATCTTGGGTGGTTTGAACAACGGTGCCAAAGTGTTGATGAGCGGTCTCGACTACGAACGTGCGGTGTTGAGCGGCGGACCTTTGGGCATCATGCAATCGGTGATGGATAACGTCATTCCTTATATCCATGACCGCAAACAGTTTGGTCAAAGCATTGGTGAGTTCCAGCTCATCCAAGGCAAAGTGGCGGATATGTACACGGTGTTGCAAGCTGCGCGCTCATTTGCTTATACCGTTGCCAAAAACCTCGACCTATTGGGCGTAGAGCATGTGCGCCAAGTGCGCAAAGACTGCGCTAGTGTGATTTTGTGGACTGCCGAAAAAGCCACGTGGATGGCGGGCGAAGGCGTACAAATTTTTGGTGGTAACGGCTACATCAACGAATACCCGCTCGGACGTTTGTGGCGTGATGCCAAGCTCTATGAGATTGGCGCAGGCACCAGTGAAATCCGTCGCATGTTGATTGGCCGTGAGCTGTTTGCTGAAACGCTGTAACCATCCAAAAGTAGGCTTTTTTAAAACCGTGATGCTTTTACAAACCTGAAAGATCTAACGAATGACCTCAAGCTTGCAACATCTGTTCGATAACAACCGCGCTTGGGCCGCGCGCATGGAGCGTGAACAACCGGGTTTTTTCTCGGGCCTCACGCACCAACAAACACCTAAATACTTGTGGATCGGTTGCTCCGACAGCCGGGTGCCTGCCAACCAAATTACCGGCCTAGAGCCCGGTGAAGTATTTGTGCACCGCAATATTGCCAATGTGGTGGTGCACTCTGACCTCAATGCACTATCGGTCATTCAGTACGCGGTCGATTGTTTAAAGGTCGAGCACATCATGGTGGTCGGACATTACGGTTGTGGCGGTGTACTCGCTGCTACGCGTGGAGCGCGCATTGGTTTGGCAGACAACTGGCTGCGCCATGTGCAAGACGTACGCTTGCGCCATCGCCAGCGTCTGAACCATTTGCCACAAGCTGAACTAGAAAACGTCATGTGTGAAATGAACGTGATCGAGCAAGTGGGTAACGTGGCGCTTTCTAACGTCATGCAAGATGCGTGGGGACGTGGCCAAAAAGTTACGTTGCATGGTTGGATCTATGGCGTGCACGATGGATTGGTCAAAGACCTCGGAGTCACCATGAACCACAGCGATGAAGTGGTCAACGTATTTCGAAATGCCTTCAAGCGCTATCCGCGTGGCGTGTAATTTTTAAAAGTTTTAGGAGATTCTTGTATGTCTAATGCATCTTCAGATCCAGTTGTTATCGTCAGTGCAGCGCGCACGCCGATGGGCAGTTTTCAGGGCGATTTCGCCTCGCTGTCGGCGCACGATTTGGGTGGCGTAGCAATATGCGCTGCAGTTGAGCGCGCGGGTGTTAAGCCAGACGCAGTGACCGAAGTCTTGTTCGGCAATTGTTTGATGGCCGGCCAAGGCCAAGCACCTGCGCGCCAAGCTGCATTCAAAGGTGGTTTGCCCCAGAGTGCTGGCGCAGTCACTTTGTCAAAAATGTGTGGCTCAGGCATGCGCGCCGCGATGTTTGCCCACGACATGTTGTTAGCAGGTTCGCACGATGTGCTAGTCGCGGGCGGCATGGAGAGCATGACCAATGCGCCCTACTTGCTGATGAAAGGCCGTGCAGGCTATCGCATGGGCCACGACAAAGTGTTTGACCACATGATGCTCGACGGTTTGGAAGACGCTTACGAAGTCGGACGCTCCATGGGCACGTTTGGTGAAGACTGCGCCGCCAAATACAGTTTTACCCGTGCCGAGCAAGACGCCTTCGCCACAGCCAGTGTGGAGCGCGCCAAGGCCGCCACTGCATCAGGTGGCTTTGCCAAAGAGATTGCTCCCGTCACCGTCAAAACCCGCGCTGGCGAGACGATTGTGTCGATCGACGAAGGTCCAGGCAAAGTCAAGCTCGACAAAATCACCAGCTTAAAACCTGCGTTTAAAAAAGACGGCACGATCACAGCGGCTTCCAGTTCATCGATCAATGACGGTGCCGCTGCGATGGTGTTGATGCGCCAAAGTACTGCGACGAAGCTGGGTTGCAAGCCACTAGCACGTATCGTCAGTCACGCGACCCACGCCCAAGCCCCAGAGTGGTTTGCAACTGCGCCGGTGGGTGCTACGCAAAAAGCTTTGTCCAAAGCAGGTTGGCAAGTGAAAGACGTTGACCTTTGGGAAGTGAATGAGGCGTTTGCCGTAGTACCTATGGCTTTGATGAAAGAACTCAGCGTGCCACATGACAAAGTGAATGTGAACGGTGGCGCCTGTGCCTTGGGTCATCCCATCGGCGCGTCGGGTGCGCGCATCATGGTGACCTTAATCCATGCTTTGCAAGCGCGTGGACTCAAAAAAGGTTTGGCCACTTTGTGTATCGGTGGCGGCGAAGGTACGGCCATGGCGATTGAATTGCTTTAAGGATTCGCATGTCATTGATTCACACACAGGTGCAGGCGCGCAGCGCTGAGGCGGCAACTAATGCTGCCGCTATGCAAGCGGCAGTCGACGATTTGCGTTTGCAAATTCAAAGCGTTGCCAATGGCGGTGGTGAGGCCGCGCGTGCTAAACATGTAGGTCGAGGCAAATTGCTGCCGCGTGACCGTGTGCAAATGTTGTTGGATCCTGGAACGCCATTTTTAGAACTCAGCCCTTTGGCGGCATACGCCATGTACAACGGCGATGCGCCTGGCGCTGGTGTGATCACAGGTATTGGCCGTGTGAGGGGTGTCGACTGTCTCATCGTGTGTAACGACGCGACTGTTAAAGGCGGCACCTACTATCCGATGACCGTCAAAAAGCATGTGCGTGCGCAAGAAATCGCGCAACAAAATCATTTGCCATGTATTTATTTGGTGGACTCAGGTGGAGCCAACCTACCCAACCAAGACGATGTGTTTCCAGACCGCGACCACTTTGGGCGCATCTTTTACAACCAAGCCAATATGAGCGCGCAAGGCCTGTCGCAAATTGCGGTGGTGATGGGCAGTTGCACGGCTGGCGGCGCCTATGTGCCCGCGATGAGCGACGAGACCATCATCGTGAAAAACCAAGGGACTATTTTCTTAGGTGGTCCCCCCTTGGTGAAAGCTGCGATTGGTGAAATCGTGTCTGCCGAAGACTTAGGCGGTGGTGATGTGCACACCCGTTTATCTGGCGTGGCCGACCATTTGGCTGACAACGATGCACATGCGATTGCGCTGGCGCGTGAAGCGGTCGCGCGCCTCAACCGCAAAAAAGAAATACACACTGCGCTGGCCGCACCTCGGCCACCCTTGTATGACGCGAAAGAAATTTACAGCGTGATACCAGCAGACACACGCAAGCCGTATGACGTGCGCGACATCATTGCCCGCATTGTGGATGGTTCCGAGATGCATGAGTTCAAGCCGCGCTTTGGCGCTACTTTGGTTTGCGGGTTTGCGCATATCGAGGGCATGCCCGTTGGCATCGTTGCGAATAACGGTGTGTTGTTCAGCGAATCTGCGCAAAAGGGCGCGCACTTTATTGAGTTGTGTTGCCAACGCAAAATCCCGTTGGTGTTTTTACAAAACATCACCGGCTTTATGGTCGGTCGCAAATACGAAAACGAAGGCATTGCGCGCCATGGCGCCAAGATGGTGACTGCGGTGGCAACGGCGCAGGTGCCTAAATTCACCGTCATTATTGGGGGCAGTTACGGCGCAGGGAACTACGGCATGTGTGGCCGCGCTTTCAACCCGCGCTTTTTATGGATGTGGCCCAACGCGCGCATTTGTGTGATGGGTGGCGAGCAAGCCGCCAGCGTGTTGGCAACTGTGCGCCGCGATGGTATTGAAGCCAAAGGCGGCACTTGGAGCAAAGAAGAAGAAGCTAAGTTCAAACAACCCTTGCTCGACCAGTTTGCCCATCAGTCGCACCCGTATTACGCCAGCGCCCGCTTGTGGGATGACGGCGTGATTGATCCAGCAGACACACGCCGTGTTTTGGCGCTCGGACTATCCGCCGCTTTGAATGCACCTATTGAAGACACACGTTTTGGTGTTTTCCGCATGTAAGCCTTGAGCGGTCGTTTCAGGTTTTCTCCGCATACACCACACACCTATCCACTAATTTTCTGATGACATGAACAGCACCATGAACCACATCTACCACCTCCCCGAACACCAAACCCTGCGCGACCAAGTACAGCGCTTTATCGACCGTGAAGTCGAGCCCCATGCGATGGCGTGGGAGCATGCGGGCAGCGTGCCGCGCGATGTTTTAAAGCGTATGGGCGACGCAGGCTTTTTTGGTTTGATGTACGAGAGCGAATACGGTGGCGCAGAAGCCGATGCATTGACTAATTTGGTGTTTGCAGAGGCACTTTCGCAATCTACCTTTGCGGGCTTCATCATCACCGTGTTGGTCCATACCGATATGGCGAGTCCCCATTTGCACCATGCAGGCACTGCAGCGCAAAAAGCTAAGTATTTGCCCGACGTGATTGCTGGCAAAACGATAACTGCTGTCGGCATTACTGAGCCAGGTGCTGGTTCTGACGTTGCAGGCATTCGCACCACAGCCAAACGCGAGGGTGACGGATGGGTGCTCAATGGCAGCAAAATTTTTATCACCAACGGTGTGAATGCCAACTTGTATTTCATCGCCGCCAAAACCGGTGCAGGCCGCCACCAAATGTCGATATTCATTGTGGAAAAAGGAACGCCAGGTTTCAGCGTCGGCCGTTCTTTAGACAAAACAGGTTGGTTGAGTTCCGATACAGCCGAGTTGGTATTAGACAACGTGCGCCTAGGCCCAGAAGCTTTGTTGGGCGAAGTAGACAAAGGCTTTTATTCGGTGATGAAAAATTTCCAGACCGAACGCATTGCCTTAGGCGCCATGGCCGTCGGACATTGCCAGCGCGCGCTACAACTCACCCTGGACTATGTGCGCCAACGCCAAGCCTTTGGTAAGTCGCTGTGGGAGATGCAGCACATTCGTCAAAAACTATCGATGTTGGACGCCAAAACGCGTGCGCTGCGCCAGTTCATGTACCACTGCGCATGGTCTGTCACGCAAGGCCATGACATCGTGCAAGAAGTCTCGATGCTCAAAGCCTTGAGCGGGGAGTTGGTCAACGAAGTCGTCGGTGGTTGCCAGCAATTTTGGGGCGGCATGGGCTATATGCGTGAAGCCCCTATTGAACGTTTGTGGCGTGATGCACGTGTGCTCGCCATCGGTGGCGGCGCGACTGAAGTAATGTTGGAAGAAGTGGCAAAACGTTACTGAAGAGTTACTGATATGCAAAACCCCAACACGCTTGAACTTCGTCGTCCCAACCCTTATTCCATCGAGGTGTGGCTGAACCGCCCTGATGTGCGTAATGCCTTCAACGAGACGGTGATCGCAGAACTCACAAAAGTGTTCCAAGACATCGCGCGCAATGACCAATTACGCGTCGTGGTTTTGGCTGCGCACGGCAAAGCTTTTTGTGCGGGAGCAGATTTGAACTGGATGCAAGCCATGTCGGGCTATAGCTGGGACCAAAACCGAGCTGACGCGCAACAACTGGCAGACATGTTGTGGACCTTGGACCAATGTCCTGTGCCCATCGTCGGCCGTGTGCAAGGTGATTGTTATGCGGGCGGTATGGGCTTGGCCTCTGTCTGCGATGTATTGGTGGCTGTAGACACCATGCAGTTTTGTTTGTCGGAAGCGCGGCTTGGATTGATGCCTGCAACCATCAGTCCTTATGTGGTGCGTGCGATGGGCGTACAAGCTTCGCGCAGGTATTTTGTAAGTGCAGAACGCTTCAGTGCGCAGCAAGCTTTTGCGATGGGCATGGTGCACGAAGTCTGTACTGCAGAAAAACTAGATGCGGTTGTTGCTCAGCACGTGAGCCAATTGATGGCCAATGGCCCCCAAGCGGTTCGCTTATGTAAGCAGTTGGTGCGCGATGTGGCCAACGTTCCCAATACAAACACATTGCGCGATGAAACCGCCAAACGCATTGCAGACATCCGTGCGAGTGCTGAAGGCAAAGAAGGCCTGCAATCGTTCTTGAACAAACGCCCGCCGAAATGGTTGGTCTAAGGTAGTCACTATGTTTCACAAAATCTTGATAGCCAACCGCGGTGAAATTGCATGCCGTGTTGCTGCCACCTCCAAGCGCATGGGCATTCAAACGGTTGCGGTGTATTCCGATGCAGACGCAAACAGCAAACATGTGCAAGTGTGTGACCAAGCCGTGCATGTGGGCGGCAGTGCGCCTAAAGACAGTTACTTGCAGTGGGAGCGCATCTTGCAAGCCGCCATTGATACAGGCGCACAGGCGGTGCATCCCGGCTATGGCTTTTTAAGTGAGAACGAAGACTTCGCCAAAGCCTGTGCTGCAAAGGGTTTGGTGTTTATTGGCCCACCTGCATCGGCTATTCAAGCCATGGGCTTGAAAGCAGAATCCAAACAACGCATGCAACAAGCAGGCGTACCCTTGGTGCCGGGCTACCACGGCGCTGACCAAAACCCACAACTGTTGCAGCGCGAAGCCGATGCGATGGGTTACCCCGTTCTGATCAAAGCCAGTGCGGGCGGCGGTGGCAAGGGCATGCGCATCGTTGAAAAATCGGCTGACTTTGCCGATGCCTTGGCCAGTTGCCAACGCGAAGCCATCAATAGTTTTGGCAATGACGCAGTTTTGGTCGAAAAATATGTGCAGCGTCCGCGCCATATCGAGATTCAAGTTTTTGCAGACACACAAGGCAATTGTGTGTATTTGTTCGAGCGCGATTGCTCGGTGCAACGTCGCCATCAGAAAGTGCTCGAAGAAGCGCCTGCGCCTGGCATGACTGCCGCGCTGCGCAAGCAAATGGGTGAGGCCGCAGTCGCTGCTGCCAAAGCTGTGAACTATGTGGGCGCGGGCACCATCGAATTCATCGTCGAACAAGAGGCGTATGAAAAACCGGAGTCGATGAAGTTTTATTTCATGGAAATGAATACGCGTCTGCAAGTCGAGCACCCCGTGACAGAAGCGATCACAGGATTGGATTTGGTCGAATGGCAGTTAAGAGTTGCCAGTGGCGAGCCATTGCCTTTGCAACAAGACCAATTGCGTATACAAGGACATGCCATTGAAGCGCGGATATGCGCTGAAAACCCTGACAACAATTTCTTACCGGCAACAGGTGTTTTGCAGGTGTATCGCAAGCCCAGTTGCACCAGTTTCGAAGTGGCAACGCATGACAACAAGAGTGGTGCGGTTCGCATTGACGATGGTGTGCGTGAAGGCGACAGCATCAGCCCGTTCTACGACTCGATGGTGGCCAAACTCATCGTGCATGGCGAGACGCGTGCGCAAGCTTTGGCTTATCTGGATGCCGCTTTGGCGCAAACCCGTATCGTGGGCTTAACCACCAATGTGCAGTTTTTGCGGCATGTTTTAAAAACAGATTCCTTTAAAACTGCCAAACTCGACACAGCCTTAATCACGCGAGAAGAAAAGCAGTTGTTCGCGCAAGAACCTCTAGGCTTGCCGTTAACGCTTGCGGCAGTGGTGGCGCACACCTTGCAACAAGAAACTGCATTGCAGGGCCATGATCCATTCAGCCAACGAGATGGATGGCGCGCTTACGGTGTTGCTACGCGCCGCTTTGATGTGGTGTTCCATGACCATCCACACACAGCAGTCCTGACATATAGCGCACAAGATGGCTTGCATTTGCAGGTAGGTGAGGCCTCTGCGCCACTGGTATGGCGAGTAGATGGAGATGGTTTACACATTGCATATGCCCATCACCATGCACGTGTGCAAGTCTTTATTCAGCGCTTAGGTGCCGATAACTTAGCGCACGTGTTTACGCCGCAAGGCGCGACGCAGATCACGGTTTTGGACATCTTGGCCCACGCCGCTGCCGTGCAAGAAGTAGGCGGTCGTTTGACGGCGCCGATGCCAGGCAAGGTCGTGTCGTTTGCTGTCAAAGCGGGCGACAGGGTCAAAGCTGGTCAAGCACTTGCTGTCATGGAGGCTATGAAGATGGAGCACACCATGGCGGCACCTTCTGACGGCGAAGTATTGGAGTTGTTGTATGCGCCAGGCGACCATGTCAACGAAGGCGCTGAGTTATTGAAATTGAAAGTCTAAGACATGCTATTGAATCTTCCACGACGCGTTAAATTGATTGATGTGGGCCCGCGCGATGGCTTACAAAATGAAAAGCAGCCTGTGCCTGCAGCCATCAAAATTGAGTTGGTACAGCGCTTACAAGCCGCTGGCTTGAAAGAAATCGAGGTCACCAGTTTTGTTTCGCCCAAATGGGTGCCTCAAATGGCAGACAACGCAGAGGTAATGTCTGGAATCTCGCGTAGTGAGGGCGTTCGTTATTCGGTGCTCACACCGAATATGAAAGGCTTTGAGTCTGCGCTGTTATCCAAGCCCGATGAGGTGGTGGTGTTTGGCGCAGCCAGTGAAGCCTTCAGCCAAAAAAACATCAACTGCTCTATCGCTGAGAGCATCGAGCGTTTTGCACCTGTCGTCAAAGCCGCGCGTGATGCTGGCATCGCAGTGCGCGGTGCGATGAGTTGTACGGTGGGTTGTCCCTACGAGGGCGATGTCGCCCCCGAACGGGTGGCTTACTTGGCGGGCCTGATGAAAAGCATTGGCATACAACGCGTCGATGTGGCAGACACCATAGGCGTCGGTACGCCACGCAAAGTACAAGCCGCCATGGAAGCCACGCTTAAACATTACGCGCTCAATGATGTCTCTGGCCATTTCCACGACACCTACGGACAAGCGCTTGCGAATACCTTGGCGTCATTAGAAATGGGTGTGTGGAATTTCCAGTCTTCTATTGCTGGATTGGGTGGTTGTCCTTATGCCAAAGGCGCCACAGGGAACGTAGCAACAGAAGATGTGGTGTACATGATGCAGGGTATGGGCATTGATACCGGTATCGATCTAGATGCGTTGATCGATGCGGGTGTCTTTATTAGCCAAGCCTTAGGTCGCCAACCTAATTCCTTGGTCGCGCGCGCAGTAATAAACAAGCGTGCTGGATAAAAAGTAAGTTTGCCGCACAATCCGCGCCATGTTGAAGACCTTGTTTAGTCCAAGCCCACCGCAACTCTCTGCGGTCGAGCTGCGTTTGTTAAAGCAGGCTGAACGTGTTTTGAAATCGGAAGATGACGAGTTACTTAGTTCGCCTTGCATTTCGGTTTGCCGCATGTCTGAAAAAACGGGCTGGTGTGAAGGGTGTTTTCGCACTCTAGATGAAATCACGGGCTGGAGCCATCGCGAACCTGAAGCAAAAAAAGAGGTGTGGCGACTGATTGCACAACGCTTGCAAGCGCGCACCCAAGCGTGACTTCTTTGAAAGCCATTCATGACCCACATCACTTTTTATCTAGACTTTATTTCTCCCTACGCATATTTGGCGTTTGAAGAGTTGCCCAAGCAGTTGATGGGTATCAGCCATCATGTGGAATACCGGCCGATTTTGTTTGGTGCGGTGCTTAACCACCATGGCCATATGGGCCCAGCAGAAATCCCTGGTAAGCGCGAGTGGACGTATCGACAAGTTGTATGGCAAGCCAAACAAATGGGTGTTCAGTTAGACATGCCACTCGCCCATCCTTTCAATCCTTTGTCGCTCTTGCGTTTGGCAGTTGCCTGCAGTGACGATGGCGCACCGAACCGTTATGTGTGCGAGACTATTTTTCGCCATGTGTGGCAAGGTGGACATGCCGCTGATGATGTGAATCGCTTTGCAGCGCTCTTAGCGGGCTTAGCACCTAAGCGCGATATGCAAGAGGCGGAAGTTAAAAACCAATTGAAAAAAAATACCCAACAAGCTATTACAAAGGATGTGTTTGGCGTACCCACTTTTTTAGTAGGCGACAAACTTTTTTGGGGTTTAGATGCACTACCTATGCTCCGAGATTATTTAATGCAAGATGATTTTTTTGAAAATGGTGGTAAGTGGGATACGGTCGCGCATGTCGGACTAGGCATAAAACGAAAATAAAAAAAAGAGCCGCAAAATGCGGCCCTTTTAAATGAAGTTAGTTAATATTTTTAATTAGCTTGGGTATTTAAAGTGTCGCCAGCTAAATTTGGATATCTAACATGTTCAACCAACTCTTGTATTTCACGCCGTGGTGCTGGCGTTAAGAGACTGACGATGATGATGACCGCAAAACCAAGCGGAACACCAAATACACCAGCAGATATCGGCTGAATTCCGTACCACAATTCGACAGGTGAGGTAATGCCAAACACGCTACGCAGCCAAGGTTGGGTAGTCACCATGTAATACATAGTGATGCCAAGGCCGGAAACCATACCCAGCACAGCCCCGTAAGCATTTGCACGCTTCCAGAAAATACCCAAAGACAAGGCAGGGAAGAACGAAGCGGCTGCGAAAGAGAATGCGGCAGATACCAGGAACAAAATGTCAGCAGGCTTTTGAGCAGCTACATAGGCCGCGGCCAAAGCTACAAGCAAAAGCAAGGCTTTTGATATCGAAACGCGACGCGCTGTGGAAGCGTTTGGATCGATCATCTTGTAATAGAGGTCATGCGACAAGGCATTCGCAATCGTGAGCAACAAGCCGTCCGCTGTTGACAAGGCGGCCGCCAAGCCACCCGCGGCCACCATACCCGAAATTACATACGGTAATCCGCCGATCTCAGGGGTTGCTAAAACAACAATATCTCCACCAATTTTCATTTCGCCGAGTTGCAAAATGCCGTCTTTATTAATGTCCGTGAATGACAGCAGCGCCGGATCGACCGCGGACCATTGCGCAGCCCAGGTCGGTAAGTTGGCGAACGGCGTCCCCACTAAGACGGTAAAGATCTCATATTTCACTAGAACAGCAAGCGCTGGAGCAGTGAAATACAACAAGAAGATGAAGAACAATGACCATGTAACAGAGGCACGGGCCTCTTTGACTGATGGTGTGGTGTAGTAGCGCATAAGAATATGCGGCAATGCTGCAGTTCCCACCATCAAACAAAACACCAAGGCTAGGAAATTGTTACGAGAGGTGTTGTAGGTTTGTTGCGCCTTTTCGTCACCGTTAGGATCTCCAGCAAACTGCGTGGCATGCCTTGGCATTCCACCAAGCGGTTTAGCACGTGCTTCATTAGCGGCCTTCGCTTTGGTCCAAGCATCTTTGGCAGCAGCTTCGTCTTTAGGCAAACTTGCAAGTGCATTTTCAGCGGCATTTATGTCAGCCGCAGGAGCATTCGATGCTTTCAGATCCTCGACTTTCTTAGCCGCTGTGTCTTTGTCAGCCGCAAGCGAGGTTTTTACATCCTTGAGTTTCTCGCCAAATTCATCGGCCTTGGCCTTGAATGCAGCAATCACTTCTTTTTCCTTAGGGTCGTCAATCAACTCTTTTTCTTTGGCCGTCACTTTTTCAAGTTGGTAGCCGTAGATGGCTTGTGGAACTGGAATACTGGTTTGTTTGACTGACAACCAAACTACAGGTATCAAATAGGCCAATATCAAGATGATGTATTGGGCAACTTGAGTCCAGGTGACGGCACGCATGCCACCCAGAAATGAGCACACCAAGATACCACCTAGGCCTAGAAAAATGCCTAGTTCAAAAGCTACACCGGTAAGGCGCGTAGTGATCAAACCCACACCGTAAATTTGCGCCACAACATATGTGAATGAGCACAAAATCGCCGCCAAAATTCCGATCAAACGCGGCAGATTGCCGTCATAGCGGGCACCCAAGAAGTCGGGAATTGTGAATTGGCCAAATTTGCGCAGGTAAGGCGCCAAGAAAAGCGCAACCAGGCAGTAACCACCAGTCCAACCCATGATGAAAGCCAAACCGCCATAACCAGTAAGGTAAAGGGTACCAGCCATACCAATAAATGATGCAGCTGACATCCAGTCTGCACCAGTTGCCATTCCGTTGTAGATGGCGGGAACTCTGCGCCCAGCAACGTAATACTCTGATGCGTCATTGGTGCGACTCATCACACCAATACCGCCATACAGAAGAACGGTTGCGGCCAAAAAGATATAGCCAATCCAGTTGCGTGGAAGGCCCATTTGCTCAAGAACAGCTAAAACAATAACGAAGGCGATAAAGCCACCCGTATAAAAGCCGTAGACCTTGTTGAGTTGTTTCTTAAAAGCTGATTGACTGCCAGCGCTAAATACGCCTCCAGTACCTTCATTTGCTAATCCAGCCATATTATTCTCCTTCTTCCTCGGCAACGCCGTGTTCTTGGTCGATCTTATTCATGTAACTTGCGTAGTACCAAATAATAAGTACGTAGATGATGAGGGACCCTTGAGAGGCCATCCAAAAACTAAATGGCCACCCGAAGAAATTAAAACTGAGGTCTCTTGCAAAAAAAGTAACGACAAAGGTGACCACGAACCATAAGCCCATGAGTTTGGCCGTAATGCTGAGATTTTTTTGCCAGTATTGCTCTTGTAATTCAGTTAGTTGCATGCGTCTTCTCCTTAAAAATAATTTTCTAAACTTTGATTCCGGTTTCGAATTCAAGTTGCGTTGCGATTTTGGGCTCGAAACCTTTCAAGTGGCGAATGATCCTAGTTGCTTCTTCAGTTTCACTACGGTCCATATGAATACGCGCTAGTTGGTACCAACCGTAAGGACTCATAGGTTGCAACTCGGTATTTCGACGCAAAGCGACTATGGCCTCTTCAAATCTTTTGAGTTGAATTAAAACCAGGCCCAATCCGTACCAGCAGCGATCTAAGGAGTCATCCAGTTTCAGGGAATGTTTAAAGCTGAGCTCTGCTTGTTCTAAAAAGCCCATCTGTTCCTGGAGGAAACCTTGATTAAACCAATGGGCAGCATTGGTGCTGTTTTTTCCATAGGTCAATGCGCGATAGTCTTCAAGTGAGAGCAAATTATTATTGAGTTGAGAATGTAAATGTGCTCGGCTGAATAAAGCGTATGTGTCATTTGGGTAAATAATTAACATCCTATCCAATAGAGAAACTGCGGCAGCCCTACGATTAATTAGTAGTAAGGCAATTAACTGCAATTTAAGAAAGGAGTATTTCCAATCGATCATTTGCAACCCTGCATTGCAATAGAAATGCAATGTTCAATTTTTGCCAAAGTTACATAAACATACAGAATAGACATTACAAAAAAAGCAACCAGAGGTATGTGCTTTGGCAGAATGGTTGCTGGAGTTAACTTTTTAGCTAAGAATAACCAAGGCTTATTAAGTATTTGGAAGAGTTGATAGAAGATGTTTCTATCTCGATTTTCTCCAGCTAGAACAAACAGCAAGCCCTGGCCTAAAAGGGCTAATAGTCCGATGTATATAACTAACTGGGCAACGTTTAAAAAATTAATCAAAGTTCGTTGGATTTATGTTTATAAATAATCTTAGTCTTTGGCTCTTTGATCTGTCCACATAGGGGAAACCTTATGCTTGCAGCAACTTAAATTAGATTGTTTTAAATTAATTAATTAATTTAAAAGTTAATTAATTAACTCACTTGAAACTTAATTTAATTTCATAGTATTACTATTTTGTGTAAGGTGTTAGTAATTAATTTGTAGTCCAATTAACTTGTACTTAGAGAAATACATTTTTTATTTGGAGACTACAAACAATGACTGCTTTAGATGTGAATCGCCCAATGTCTGCTGAAGAAAAGAAGGTTATCTTCGCTTCTTCTTTGGGCACCGTTTTTGAGTGGTACGACTTTTATCTGTATGGTTCATTAGCAGCCATCATTGCCAAGCAATTCTTCAGCGGACTCGATGAAGGCTCAGCTTTCATTTTTGCGCTGTTAGCATTTGCTGCGGGTTTCATCGTACGTCCTTTCGGCGCTATTTTCTTTGGCCGCTTAGGCGACATGATCGGTCGTAAATACACCTTCTTGGTGACTATTTTGATTATGGGCGTATCAACCTTCATCGTTGGCATCTTGCCCAACTACGCGAGCATTGGTGTTGCCGCCCCCATCATTCTGATTTGTTTGCGTTTGCTCCAAGGCCTGGCTTTGGGTGGCGAATACGGTGGTGCTGCAACGTATGTGGCTGAGCACTCACCCCACGACAAACGTGGTGCCTACACCTCTTGGATTCAAACCACTGCAACTTTAGGATTGTTTCTGTCATTGATGGTGATTCTTGGAACACGTACTGCCATCGGCGAAGCAGCTTTTGCTGAATGGGGTTGGCGTGTACCTTTCATCGTGTCTATCGTCTTGTTGGCCGTGTCGGTCTACATCCGTTTGTCCATGAATGAGTCTCCCGCTTTTGCCAAGATGAAGTCAGAGGGCAAAACCTCTAAGGCACCTTTGTCCGAATCTTTCGGCGAATGGAAAAACCTCAAGATTGTGATCTTGGCGTTGATTGGCTTAACGGCTGGCCAAGCTGTGGTCTGGTATTCGGGGCAGTTCTATGCCTTGTTCTTCTTGACGCAAGCCTTGAAAGTGGACGGCGCTACCGCCAACATTTTGGTAGCTATCTCTTTGTTGATCGGTACGCCTTTCTTCATCGTATTTGGTTCACTTTCTGACAAGATCGGCCGCAAGCCCATCATCATGTTGGGTTGCTTGTTGGCTGTGTTGACATACTTCCCCGTGTTTGAAGCACTCACGAAGTCAGCTAACCCTGGCCTCTACGAAGCGCAACAAAAGAACAAAGTGTTAGTCACGGCCGATGCTGCTGAATGCTCATTCCAGTTCAACCCCACTGGTACTGTCAAGTTCACTAGCTCATGCGATATTGCTAAGCAAGTTTTGGCATCTAGTTCAGTGAGCTACGAGAATGTTGCTGGTGCAGCAGGTGCTCCCGCCATGATCAAGATTGGTGAAACTGAAATCGCTAGTTACTCCGCCAAAGGTTTGTCTGCAGATGAAAGTAAAGCCAAGTCAGCCGAATTCAAGAAGGCTGTTGCAGATGCTTTGAAAGAATCGGGCTACCCAGCCAAGGCTGATCCTGAAAAGGTCGATAAAGTCAAGGTCACTATCATTCTGGTCTACTTGGTCATCTTGGTCACCATGGTCTATGGTCCTATCGCGGCTATGTTGGTGGAAATGTTCCCCACACGTATCCGTTACACCTCTATGTCATTGCCCTATCACATCGGTAACGGTTGGTTTGGCGGCTTGCTGCCAACTACTGCATTCGCGATCGTGGCGCAGACTGGCAACATGTACAACGGCTTGTGGTACCCCATCATCGTGGCAGGTATGACATTCGTGATTGGCATGTTGTTCGTCAAAGAAACCAAGGACGTGGATATTTACGCCAACGATTGATATGTTGAAAATTTTTTTAGGGTTTGTGATCTTTGCTGCCTTGGCGATGTTTGTCATCCTCAAAGGTGGAAGTAGCTTGGATATGGGTGGTGAAAAGCATGGCGAAGACGCCACGCACGCAGCTCCTGCAGAGGCATCTTCGGCTGCTGCTGCTCCAGCCTCAGACGCTTCTGCAGCAAAGTAAGCATTAGCTTTTAACCTGATGCAAACGCCACGGACTTCGGTTCGTGGCGTTTTGCTTTGTGCTGTTTTTTGTATGAGTTGCTGAATTAATAAGCAAAACCCTTGTGACAACCCATGTGAGTGGGACTCCCTAGAATATTTGGCACACTTTAGAGAGCCCCGCCATGTCAGGCACTATTCGCATCCGTGGCGCACGCCAGCACAACCTTAAAAATCTCGACCTCGACATTCGTACGGGTGAACTGACAGTAGTCACTGGGCCAAGTGGCTCTGGTAAGTCCAGTTTGGTCTTTGACACTTTGTATGCCGAGGGGCAGCGACGCTATGTGGAAACCTTCAGCGCCTACGCAAGACAGTTCTTAGACCGTATGGATAGGCCTGCGGTTGATAAAGTCGAAGGCGTTCCCCCTGCGATTGCGATTGACCAAACCAACCCCGTCCGTAGTTCACGCTCTACCGTGGGCACGATGACTGAAATCAACGACCACTTGAAGTTGTTGGTTGCGAGAAGTGGTCAGTTATTCGACCGTCAAACCGCGCAAGCCGTTGGGCACGATACGCCGCAAACTATTTATGCGGAACTGAAGCGCCGAAGCGCCACGTTATCTTTAGATGCGCGACTGATATTCACCTTCCCCGTAGAGTTACCTGCGAACACCACAGCACAAGAGCTAGAGCAATGGCTAAGCGCCAGTGGTTTTACACGCGTGCATGCAGAGCGCGAAGTAGCAACGACCACAGGCTCGCGCAAACTATTAGACGTAGTTGCTGACCGGTTTAAAAACAGCAACGCTGAACAAGTCCGCGTACTTGAAGCCATAGAGTTGGCTATCAAGCGAGGTGGTGGGCGTTTGAATGTGTATGTGGAGGATAAATTGGGGTCAGATCCCAATTTATCTGCAAAAGAATTGGGATCTGACCCCAATTTATTTGCCAATTCCACTATCTGGCGATTCTCCACTGGCTTGCATTGCCCTGACAGTGACCTCACTTACTCCAGTCCTATCCCGTCGATGTTTTCATTCAACTCGGCAGTCGGTGCTTGTGAAATGTGCCGTGGCTTTGGTCGCGTGATTGGCGTTGACTATGGTTTGGTCATACCAAATGACAAACTTACTTTACGTGCAGGCGCGATCAAAACGATTCAAACACCTGCATGGAAAGAATGTCAAGACGATTTGATGCGCCATGCTGAGGCTGAGGGCATTCCGCGTGACACGCCTTGGTACAAATTGTCCATAGAGCAGCAAGCGTGGGTCATCGATGGCTCACCCTTGTGGAAAGGCAAATGGAACCACCAGTGGTATGGCATCAAGCGCTTCTTTGAGTACTTGGAGAGCAAGTCTTACAAGATGCATATTCGCGTGCTGCTGTCGAAGTACCGCAGTTACACACCATGCCATGTTTGTGGCGGCGCACGTTTGAAGATAGACAGTTTGTTGTGGCGGATTGGCTCCAAAGAAAATGCAGACGCGGTGATGCATCCTTCGCAGCGCTTTTTGCCGCAAGGTGTTAAGTGGACAAGAAAGCAACTAGAAGCTTTGCCTGGTTTATGTCTGCATGATTTGATGTGTTTGTCTATTGACAAACTCCACAAATTCTTCAACGCCATGCAAATTGATATGCAAGGGCAAGACGCACAGGCTTTGCATTTGTTGATGGAAGAAATTCGTACGCGTTTGAAATATTTAAACGACGTTGGCATCGGTTATCTAACCCTTGATAGACAAAGCCGTACCTTGAGTGGTGGCGAGGTGCAGCGTATTAACCTCACGACAGCGTTGGGCACCTCATTGGTGAACACCTTATTTGTGTTAGACGAACCCAGCATTGGTTTACACCCCAGAGACATGAACCGCATCAACCAAGCCATGGTGCGTTTGCGTGATGCTGGCAATACGCTGGTGGTGGTCGAGCACGACCCTGCCGTCATGATGTGCGCTGATCGCATATTGGATATGGGCCCAGGCCCTGGCGTGCGTGGTGGTTCGATTGTTTTTGATGGAACACCAGAAGCTTTGAAATCTGCTGATACCTTGACAGGCGCTTATTTAGGCGCGCGCAAAACAATAGGACTTGGATTAAAGCGTTTGGTAACAGACCACACGCCGCGTTTAATATTGGAAGGTGCACGCGAACACAACCTCAAAAACTTAGCGATTGAATTTCCTTTGCAACGCTTGGTGTGCGTGACGGGCGTCAGCGGTTCCGGCAAGTCCACATTGATTCAAGACATCTTGACGCCCGCCTTGTTGCGTCAATTTGGAAAAGCCACCGAAACACCCGGCATACACGACCGCCTATTAGGTGCAGACTATTTAAGCGATGTTGTGTTTGTGGACCAATCGCCCATTGGGAAGACTGCGCGCTCCAACCCCGCAAGTTATGTGGGGGCATGGGATGCGGTCAGAGAGATATTCGCCACAGCCCCTCTGTCGCAACAACGCGGATACACCGCATCCAAATTCAGCTTCAACGGCGGCGACGGCAGATGCCCCACTTGCGGTGGCTCGGGCTTCGAGCACGTAGAAATGCAATTCTTAAGCGATGTGTATTTGCGTTGCCAAGATTGCAATGGGCAACGTTATAGGCCTGAAATATTGGAAATCAGGATTGAAAGAAATCGCGGGGGAATAATTGGGGTCAGATCCCAATTAAATCAATTGGGGTCTGACCCCAATTACTACTCTGTCTTCTTAAACGTAGCAGATGTCCTAGAACTAACCGTTGGCGAAGCATTGGAAATATTTGCGAACGACAGAGACGTTGTTCGCGCTCTGCAGCCCATCGTGGATGTGGGCTTGGACTATGTGAAGCTGGGCCAACCCGTCCCCACCTTAAGCGGAGGCGAAGCACAGCGATTGAAGTTGGCGGGCTTCTTGGCCGATGCCGCGAAAGCAAAAACATCTAGTAAGCAGAACTTGGCGAAAAAAGGTGTGTTGTTCTTATTTGATGAACCCACTACTGGCCTTCACTTCGATGACATTGCCAAGCTAATGCGCGCCATGCGACGCTTGCTTGAAGACGGAAACTCTTTGATTGTGATCGAGCACAACTTAGACGTCATCCGAGCCAGCGATTGGTTGATTGATTTAGGCCCAGAAGGTGGCGATGCAGGCGGATTTCTTGTGACAGAGGGCCCGCCCGAAGAAGTTAGGTTGCATCCAACGTCGCATACAGCCAAAGCCCTGCGTGATTACGCAGAAAGCATGGGCGTTGAATATGCAGTAGACGCCATAAAAGCCAGTGCAGGTAAAAAAGTCAAAGACGATGCAGGCACGTACTTGGCCGAACGCATTAACGCGATTCAAATCGTCAATGCCAAAGAACACAATCTCAAAAACCTGAGCGTAAATATCCCGCGCGGTAAATTCAACGTGATTACTGGTGTGTCGGGCTCAGGTAAATCGACATTGGCCTTTGATATTTTATTCAATGAAGGCCAGCGCCGTTATTTGGAAAGCTTGAACGCCTACGCGCGCAGCATCGTGCAACCGGCAGGGCGTCCTGAAGTAGATGCGGTTTACGGTATTCCCCCGACCGTAGCGATTGAGCAGCGCTTATCACGCGGCGGCAGGAAATCCACCGTGGGCACCACCACAGAGGTTTGGCATTTTCTACGCTTGCTTTTTGTGAAACTTGGCACCCAGCACTGCGTGCATGACGGGGCAGCAGTTGAGCCACAAACGCCGGATCGCATCGTTGCGCAACTCATGCGTGAATTCAAAGGCCAGCATATAGGCTTACTCAGCCCGCTTGTTGTGAATCGCAAAGGTGTTTACACCGAATTGGCAGATTGGGCGCGTCCACGTGGATACACCCATCTAAGGGTAGACGGACACTTCTTGCCCACTACCAATTTCCCACGCATTGATAGATTCAAGGAGCACACCATAGAACTGCCTGTGGCAAGTCTGACAGTGAATGCTGCTAACGAAGCACAATTGCGTAGTTATGTTGCCACTGCCTTAGAGCATGGCAAAGGTGTCTTGCATGTGTTGAGCCAATTAGATGGATTGCGCGAGGCCATGGTGTCTGGATTTGACACACAAAGCATTGGACATCTCGATGTGTATTCCACCAAACGTGCATGCCCTGTGTGCGCTACGTCGTACACCGAACTCGACCCGCGTTTGTTCTCGTACAACAGCAAGCATGGTTGGTGCCCTGATTGCGTAGGTACTGGTGTCAAACTCAGTAAAGACCAACGCAAAGTACTAGACGACTCAGTGCGTGACGACAAAGAAAAAGGCCGCGAACAAACATTCGCCGAACCCGATGTTGAAGATTTAAACGATACGGTATGTCCGACATGCGAAGGCACACGACTCAACGCCACTGCACGTGCTGTGAAGTTTGCCGGCATAGGAATTACACAACTCGCACGCTTAAGCGTCACGCAAATACGCGCATGGTGCGACACCGTGGGTCTGAAAGGCCGTGACGCAGAAATCGCTCGCGACCTCTTGCCTGAAATCAAAAGCCGTTTGGAGTTTTTAGAGCAAGTCGGCTTGAATTACCTCACGCTCGACAGAGGCGCACCGACGTTAAGCGGAGGCGAAGCGCAACGCATCCGTCTAGCCGCGCAATTAGGAAGCAACTTGCAAGGCGTCTGCTATGTATTGGATGAGCCCACAATCGGCTTGCACGCGCGCGACAACCAAATCTTGTTAAACGCTTTGCATTTGCTCAGTAGCAAAGGCAATACCTTGGTGGTTGTAGAGCACGACGAAGACACGATTCGTCGCGCAGACCACATCATCGACATCGGACCTAGTGCAGGCAAACGTGGCGGACGTTTGATGGGCGAGGGTGCAGTTAGCGACATCACCTCAGTCAGTGACTCACAAACTGGAAAATATTTATTGCAGGCGATGCGCCATCCTGTGCAGGCTAGGCGAGGTATCAATTTAAATGCAGACAACTCCGCTTCACAATGGCTAGCCTTAGAAGGCGCATCTCTACACAACTTAAATGATGTGAGCGTGGACATTCCATTAAAGCGCTTAGTTGCAGTGACAGGTGTCTCGGGTTCAGGCAAATCGACATTAGCGCGTGACGTGTTGTTGCACAACGTAGCAGCTGCCGTAGCGCAACGCTCTACCCAAGCAGGCCGCAAAGCCGATGAGGCGGGCAAACACCCGGCATGGTTAGGTTGCACAAACCTAGATGGTTACCAAACCATTGACCGCGTGTTGGAAGTTGACCAAACACCCATCGGCAAAACGCCACGTAGTTGCCCCGCAACCTATATCGGTTTCTGGGACACCATACGCAAACTCTTTGCAGAAACACTAGAAGCCAAAGCCCGTGGCTATGGCGCTGGCCGCTTTAGTTTCAATACAGGCGAAGGCCGTTGCCATACCTGCGAAGGTCAAGGCTTACGCACTATAGAAATGAGCTTTTTGCCAGACGTCAAAGTGCCGTGCGAAACCTGCCACGGTGCACGCTTCAATCCAGAAACCTTGGCAGTCAGTTGGCGTGGCAAAAGCATTGGTGAAGTGCTACAAATGGAAGTAGATGAAGCCGTAGATTTCTTCGCCACCATGCCCAACATCAGCCATCCTTTGCAATTACTCAAAGATGTGGGGTTGGGTTACCTCACCCTAGGACAACCGTCCCCCACATTGAGCGGCGGTGAAGCACAACGCATCAAGTTGGTCACCGAGCTAAGCAAAGTCCGGGATGACGTGACACGACGCGGAAATAAAGCGCCCCACACCTTATACGTATTAGACGAACCCACCGTTGGCCTGCACATGGCCGATGTAGACAAACTCATCCGAGTCTTACATCGTTTGGTAGATGGCGGACACAGCGTTGTAGTCATCGAGCACGACCTAGACGTCATCGCAGAAGCAGATTGGGTGATCGACCTAGGCCCTGAAGGCGGAGATGGCGGCGGTTTGATCGTGGCAGCCGACACGCCAGAAGCCGTAGTGAAGTTAGGCACACACACAGGTTGCGCGCTAGCCCCCGTCCTAGCAAGAACTTAATTAACAAAAAACCATAACGACCGCAACAAGCGAAGAGAGATGAGATGTACCAACAGCTCAATAAACGAGCGAAGCGAGGAGCTGTTGGTACATCTCATCTCTCTTTGCGCTCCCCTTAAACCTGAAACTTAATCGCATTAGTAGTTTTGCGAGAAGTGGCAAATTGGTATGCGCGAACAAAATCAAGCAGCCTAATGCGCATGTGGCTCCTCGGTTCGCTCGTTTATTGAGCCACACGCGCATTAGGCTGCTTGGCTTTGCTCGATAATCTTGGGATGACTTCATTTGTACACGAGGTTGGTCGACGAAGAACGTTTGCGATCATTTCTCACCCTGATGCGGGTAAAACAACACTTACTGAGAAACTTCTTCTTTTTTCAGGCGCTATTCAAATCGCCGGATCCGTTAAAGCCCGTAAAGCCACGCGTCATGCGACTAGTGATTGGATGGAAATTGAAAAGCAACGTGGCATCTCTGTTGCATCGTCTGTTATGCAGATGCTTTACCGTGACCACGTCATCAATTTGCTGGATACCCCCGGCCACAAAGACTTTTCTGAAGACACTTACCGCGTGTTGACTGCTGTCGATTCAGCGTTGATGGTGATTGATGCGGCAAACGGTGTGGAAGCCCAAACACGCCGATTGATTGAAGTGTGTCGTCAGCGCGATACGCCCATCATCACTTTCGTCAACAAAATGGACCGCGAAGTCCGCGACCCACTCGATATCTTGGACGAGGTGGAACGTGAACTAGGCATGCCTTGCGTTCCAATGACTTGGCCAGTCGGTCAAGGCAAAACTTTTGGTGGCATTGTTAATTTGCGTACCAACG